>Ga0123352_10004344_pt1 | contig 20851 bp, 8 predicted proteins | sample TergutLab28metaG_FD_89700 | JGI IMG/M metagenome (GOLD analysis project Ga0123352, IMG submission 89700) | Labiotermes labralis P1 segment gut microbial communities from Petit-Saut dam, French Guiana - Lab288 P1 | ecosystem: Host-associated > Arthropoda: Insects > Digestive system > Gut ...
CTTCCTATTTCCCTGAGGGTTCCAAAGTAGGGCCGCCTTTGGTATCTCTCCATCCTCTTTTCTTAATGTGTGACCAATCCATCTAAATTTTCTTTTTCTTATTTCTAAATTTATATCTTCTTGCCCTGTTACTTTCCATAGGTCCTTATTGGAAATGATGTTTGGCCACCAAATTCTTAATATATATATCGTAGACATCTATTCACAAAGGTTTGTATTTGACGCTGGATTTCCTCTAATATTATTAATCCACGTAAATTCAAAAGCTGAGGAAAGTGGTTCATCCACCTGGCCTAAACATTATGGGGGTCTGTAACAAAATGAGCCTTCCTCCTAGCCTGGTAACCCTTCTTAAGTCACTGATGCACCTTTACAAGTCTCTTGATATTTTTTATCTTACTGTTAGTTTCAAGTTCATCAATTTTAGCCTTCAAATATACTTTCTCTTTTTGTTCCTGAAATGTCTACATTGTTTAGATTATTTGCATTGTTTTGGTTTTAGTCCTGTAACCACTGCATTTAATCCTGTAACCACTGCATTTTAGCCTGCTTCCTCTGATCTAAAAATAGTGAACATTCTGCATCAAACCATGGCTCATGCTGTCATACAGACCTAGAACCTTATACATGTTATTATATAAAAATACATACATAAGAATGTGGACAACCTTGGGAACAAAGATGGTAAAAATTGAAAATGTATAAGTTTTTTAAAATGTTAAAGGACTCGGGTAAAGAAAGGGCATTAAAGGAAGTTGAATAATGTTAGGAATATAAAGAATGTAGGCACCTCTTGTGAATATCTGTATATAGTTGTTCCTTGTTTATAGTTTTTTTTCCTCGAAGAATGTTATAGTTGTAATGCATCTGAGAAGACGTCGTTAAATAAAGCAGTAAACCAGGAACGTAATGATTGCGTTGTGTCACGTGTGTCAAATTACCTTTGAACAGGCCTTTAACGCCGCATTAAGGTATCTGCGTGTTCACTTTTCACGACCATTCCCACATTTTATTGAAATTTTCGTTATGTGTTCAATAGGTATGTCGTATTTCAAGAAACTCTTAATTGGTCAAAAGGTTTTCGAGGTGGATTTTCGTGTATGTGTTTTGTTGCGATTAATGTAAGGAAATAAACCTGTAACTTTTCATTCAACAACTTGAAAAAAAAAGGAAAAATAATTATATCTAAATTAATCTTTTAGAAACAGGACTTGGCGTCTGGGTTGGTTTCATCTGGCTTAGGTTTGGACCAGTGGCGCGCTCTTATGAACACGATAATGAATTTATTGCCTAGCTGAAGGGTTACTGGAGCCTCAGGAGTGACTCTGTTGCAGATTTAGTTAACAATTCGGAGCCCAATGGTAAAATATGTACTGCCTAGTGCAGATTAAGCAACTTCGAATTTCCCACTTTTGTTTCATGCGGTTTGCGCAAAAAAGTGAGAGGGATATTTTTCCTAAATTACTTTAACTAGTCTGTATGTGTAATGTACACGGACCGTAAACTATCCGAAGTACGAATTTAATTTTTATGTATTGTCCCCCATTGCGCAACAGCCCCTCGTGGGCCAGGGCCTCCTCATTATCGAGGCTTCACGCTCACGCTCAGATACATCACATTCTGTAGGAATCAGCCCGTCGCACAGAATCTGCCTGACAACACGCACAAGAGACAGACATCCATTCCCCCGGCGGGATTCGAACCCACAATCCCAATAAGCGAACGGTCGCAGACCCATGCCTTAATACTACGCTGACACTGGGATGGGCACGTAATTATTCTATATAAAATAAATAAATATATATATATATATAAATTAAAGAATTACAGTCTCGGGAGGGTTAGATCAAGAAATAGGGGTCCAGGAATAGACTTATTTTCGCCGGCGCGAATCGTAGAAATCTGTGTTAACTCAGGATACGGAAGTCTGAATTAGGAACCGGCCTATTTCGAATGAGACTAAAATGTGGCGCCATTCATTGCTGGAATAAATATCGTAGCATGGAATGCACAATCCAAGGTCTTCAGTTTTACCCTTCACCCTGTCATGCCACGCTGTGTCGCTGCCTTCTAAGGCGTGTCAACTTGATAATACCTTGGTTCGGTCGCAATCCCTTTGCTGCAGACTGTTCTGTCCCTTTCAACTTGCGCTAACAACAACAACATCTGATTCCCTTCCCACTCTTCACGGTCTGAGTTATATGCGGCTTGGGATGGTGTATGAGGGTAGGATGTCTATTAGAAAGAGGCGTGTGTGTCGTGAGAGCAGATGTAATTTTGCCGAGGGCGTCGACGCATCTTATACTTGAAGGGCTCTACATCTAGCTGTGGCGAGTACTTACACAACTCCCACGAAGCCCTCACATATGTATATTTGCTTCTCTGTGGTTTTCACTCTAACGTTTCTGTGCTAATGCATCTCGTGTTTGCACTAGCTTCAACAGAAATGCTGCGGGGTTCAGAGCTCCGGCCGATAGAGGCGCTAGTGATGGCGCCGTTAGTTCGGCCGTCTGTCAGACCCGCGACTCAAGGTGCCGGCGTCGGTTGTACATACGCGTGTCTCTAATTCGGTGTACGTGCTGAGGACGCTTGACGCCAAATATTTTGTGTGAGGTCAACAAACTATCCAGCGCTTCTCGAAGTGACACTGTAGACGGACTAATCCCAGTTCTCAGCAGGTAAGATTCTATCACTTTATTTTATATGACATGTGACGAAGAAGAACAAAGTTTTTGGTCTAGCGGTTACTATTTACTATAGAATAGAATTCTCTGTCTCGATTCATGAGGAATGGTGTTTTATTTGTGCTGAGAATTGTGTGAAACATGCTGTGGAAGTGAAGATCTTACTTAGGTCCATTTTAAATGTGTATAAACTTTATTAATGCATTGTTTATATTTCGTATGAGTTGTATAACTGAAATAGAAATAATAATAATAATAATAATAATAATTATTATTATTATTATTATTATTAGTCGTAAAACTGTTGTCCATGCTAAATTTCAAGTATTCTGACTACGGAGTAGTGAGTGAAATAAACCTTCTCGCAGTGGGTTCTTTAGAAATAAGAGCTCTTTCTAAAGGGGCAACCGCAAGAGCTCCCCCATTTCCCAATTCAGCCAGAAGATGCAGCAAGAAAAGCCTCCGAAACGGGTTTTCTTAATATGAAAGGATGATCATTGTACAGATCTTCGGTCATGAGTCTTTATTACCCAGCTTATTTTTCAAGATGTTGATTGTAAGGTTATATAAAGTGTGCTTTATATTCCGTCTCTATGGGCTTGAAATGTGGCGTCTTCCTTCGAAGGAGTGACAGGAATTACAAATGTCTGAAAATAAGGATCCCGAAAATATAGTGTATTGTCCTGCGCAGGATGATTGAAATATTGAGGATAATGCGGAAGGAGGAACTTTTTGAATTATTGCCCCAACAATACACAGCGTCGTTAGAGAGATGAGGTTTGGCTGGGTATGGATGAAAAAATTATCCTTATATAAATTTAGTGTTTTTATTGGGGGGGGGGGTGGTGAAGTAGATAAGTCCTAGAAAGAGGTAGGCTCAAGGTGGATCTGGAAGAGATATGTTAGTAAGATGAAAGAGTCTGACCTAGCGCAGGACTGTGTTCGGTGGCGGATTTGGTTATTTATGGTGCTGAATGTTCGATGTCTGATACCTCGCTGTAACGAATAACGCATCTCTTGCCTCTGTCCCTTTCCAGCATGCATTTACTTTGATTCGGCACTTTGGCTTTCTTTTGATGTTACCGGAAATTGAAGTTTTCGAAGCAACACGATTTTTAAATATCGCACAGATATATTTGAGACTTTTAAAGTGAAACATGCGTTACACAAGTTTGGGTAACTCCAGGAACAGTACTTTGGGAGCAGCTGCTATTTTTTTTAGCTAGTCAAGTGATTCCTAAGTTTTTATGGGGCCCAAAATTTTATTACCATATTCACCGTAAACATGTATGACTCCTGTTCTGTGCCAGCTGAATCCAGTCCTCAAATTCCCGTGCCAGTATTTGTGTATAAGTTATTTTAAAAAACTTAGTCATTGCATGAAGGTCACCAAATTTCTCATTACAACCTAATTCTCTGACTAACATTTTACATGTATTTCTCATGTCGCGTGTGCGTAGCGCATGCTGGACCCTCACGTAATCCTTGACGTGAGAACGTTAATGACAGGTACGTTTGTTTTAGATAAAATTACGAAGCATTTCTTTATGCATGATACAGATATATTCATAGGTTCTTGGGATTTTGTCTGCCAGTGGGGCAGATGGTTCTTCCATAATGATTTGATTACTGTGTTTTCCTTACACTGATGCAAGTTTTACAGGTGTGCAGGGCAAGTAGTTGGTGTCCCTCAATTAACTGTCTGATTCTGTGGTTGGATTATTGTAAAGGTGATAGTTCTGAATTACAGGAATGAGGAAAGATTCTTTGTATTGAATATCATTTAATCAACTGTAAAAATTATAAAATGGCAACAGGGCGCGTAACTTTCATCAGGAAAACATGAGGAAGGAGTTGGTTATGGCCTGCTTTATAGCACTCCGTACTTACCTTTAAAAATTGGAGAAGGCAAAAGAAGTCTTAACGAATGTATACGTTCGGCCTGTGGGTTGGGAATCTGATGTCATACCGCAGTGATCGTGTTCAAGAAACGACAACAATCTTGGAAGCAATATCCATATTCAAAGACGATCTGCAATCTGTGAAGACACTTTGCTATACAGGTGTGCGCCGCATAACGACGTTTCGGTCAACGACGGACCGCGTGTACGACGGTGGTCCCATAAGATTATGATATTACACTCGTAACATAATATTATAATGTTATATTGTAATTGTTGCCATTGTGTTACAATTGTCTAAAGTATTCAGTACAGCAACACGCTGTACGTGTTTGTAGCCTAGGAGCAGTAGGCTATATGTAGACTAGGTGTGTAGAATACTGTACTATTTGGTTTGTGTAAGTACACCCTATGACTTCCGCACAAAGAAGAAATCGCCTAACGACGCGTTTCTCAGAAGGTATCCCCGTCGTTCATCGACGCACATCTGTTTATATTTTTGGGAAATATTTGTGCGCGTGAGAGGTGTTGAGATCGTCCTGCAGTAGCACTGAGTGTTGCTGGACTTCCACGACATCCGTGTAGGGGACGTTTGTTGTAATTGTATGGTTTATCTCGAGGTTTCCCCAATGAAGTTCGGTGAACAGTGGCACCCCATTACATAGTATGGGGTCAGTGTATGCGCGTGACATGTTTCGATTTGTGTGCTTAATAAATGGTGGTATTTTGAGCAGTGACAAGCAACTGAAGCCGTCATTTGACCCGTCACGAGGAAACGAATTCGGAATGTTGCGGTAAGTACATTTCTGCACCAGAACTGCTTTTGAACTTTCCTGTCACAAGAAGTTTCGGAAATTGATTCTTGTCTGGTATTAGGCTGATTGGTTGTAATTGAATTGATAGATTATTTTTATCTTTTTTTTTAAATTCGAGTGTATTGGCAACAGTGCCATCTGAAATTTGACGAAAAAGTTAACCAGAATAAAAATGTTGAATATATTTCCGCAAGAACTCATCTGGCGTGGTCATACTGAGACAAGCTTTAATTTTATTCACGATATATGAATTTTTCTGCGTTTGAATACTAGAATATATGAACGTAGTATCCAGAAACAAGATGTCCAGTGCCAGGGTAACGTTACATTTTAAAACACCTTATGGTCAGATAGTCTATATGGATTGGTAGAACAATTGAACTAACTTTTCTTATGCTTGTGTTTTATTTTATTTTACTGTTACTTTCTAACTGCGTGGATGTTGTAGCTCAGAATAGGCCAAAACTAAGAGTGACTTGTTTTTATCTTAGTAATTAACCAACTTGATGCACAAAATTTTTGTTTTACAATAAGTTTATTTCATGCCTCTACATGTTTCGAGCACCATGTGCTCATCATCAGGAAGTCTAAATTGCATTACACAGCCTCTGGAATCATCACACTGAAACTGACCTCCTGATGATGATCGCATGTGCTCGAAACATGTAGAGGCATGAAATAAACTTATTGTAAAACAAAAATTTTGTACATCAAGTTGGTTAATTACTAAGATAATTATACTGAGATGCACGGTCGGTCAAACATCAAGAAATAAGAGTGACTTGTTTTTTTAACATGAAAAGACCGAAGGGAACTGAATGTAAACTTAAAAATTCTGCATTTTGACTGCATAGTGTGTTTAAGAAGTTTTTATTATTCCCGACAAATTGTGAGTATGTCTCTAAACAACATTAACTGACAGATCGTAGTAGCGGAGATGGTCTTTCTTTTCTGTCAGTTACGGTATAGAATTTTGTACGTAATATGTGTGACTTACAGTTTTCAAAGGGCAAGGGATCTAAAGTACAACATTGCCTATCATTTCCCGCCCATTTCAATAAAATTGTTGATATAGAATTTGCTGCAGATAAAATTAAATATATAAGTATAAAACGAAACAAAATCTATCAGTCGACTCATAATGTCGGCTCTAAATGAAATGGTTTATTTGCAAGGTTTGGCATTTTAATAAAGAAAAATCATACTAAAAATTGAAAAGAGATTCTTGATGAAATACGGGCATAAGGAATCATGTAAATTATTCTTATTGTTTATTTGTAATCTGCTGTTTTCCTTCCTACCTTGTAATAAAGCAGTCTGGTATATAAGAAGTATCCTTTCAGCATGTTAGGTGGTTTGGATCAAAAACATTGCCTTCTGTGTTGAGGGGAGAACGTAAATTGCAAGTGTTTGTTTACAAGGTGCCCAGAATAATGCTGGGACCTAAGAAGGATGAAACGAGTAATAAATTTAGGATACTTGGTGACGACCCAGTTCACAAGCCACACCCAGCAATTTGGCGCAGGCTGTGAAACTTGTGATTTGAATTCAGAACGTGTCGGCTCCTAATCCCAGCCGGGACACTGACTGTCCTCACTGATGGTCTGATGGGTTTACTCAGTACGCCCAACGAAATGTTCGAATAGGTCCCAAAGTTATACTACAGTCACATTTTTTAGCATATTCTCCAATTCTGTGTTCACCGATTACCTTTTCTTTCGACGGTATGTAATTCGAACAAATTCAGTCTCCTTGAAACAAAGGATTAACACAGAACGGTACGTAATATAGTATGAGACAGTGAAATGCAGTTTACGGTCGTCGAGCTTGCAGATAGGATGGAGGAGTTGAGAAAAATTTATTTGGAAAACTTTGTGTTAAAGTACAGCTGGAATATCGGAAAAGGGAAAGTAAGATATATTTAATATAAAGATGGAATTAGTGAGGTAGGTTATGAGGAAGGGCTGTGGTTAGAACTGGCTCGGGATCTTTGCTAGTGATAGGTTTTGATGCTGAGCTGTTTAACCGACGGATTTAGGTATTTGTTCGGGGAAAGCGGCGGTGGTTTGAAGGTACTGTCCTGTATTTTCTTGGAAAAGCTGACGACGACCACGAAGTACTGCAGTTATTATATACGGTTTCCTGGCCGGGAATAATTACCGAGACTTCTCGAATGATCAGGAAAACTGTCCTCCACCAGTAACTGTGTAACGAATTACAGGTATTCTTTTTGTATAAATCAATGTCTATAGTTTAAGAACTTTTCTTTAAAGGAGGAAAGTCATATTGCGAAAGAAAACGTTACGGGGAATCTGTTCTAATCTGCTTTAAACATTGAATAATACAGCTTTATTGGAGAGTGTTGTGTAGTGATGAGTTGTTTTCCTAAGTACCTCCAAGCAGAGACAATGTGCATTTACTGTCCTTTGCATATTACCATGGTCAGAACAAGCAAACAGTTGCGTGATGTCAGGCTTCCGTCGCTGTGCAAATGACGTCTTCGCTCTTATGTGTTGCTACGCAGCTTTGTTCGGTAGTTGGGTATTCATAGTGCATGACCCTTGAAGAATGGAGTGATAGGCTGTCCTGAAACGTCGATAATTAACTACCAGACATCGCTGCATAACCACCTGGAACAACGAAAACCTCACGTGTACAGTTGATAACATGTCACAATACGATAACAAAAATAAAAGGAAAAGCTAGGTAACACATTGGAAACCTGCTCTAGGTTAAACGGAATAATTCCTCACAAAATTGCCCCGACGTTGACGTGTGGAGGCGGAATGTGGAGTTACGTTCCTGCAGATCCTAAAACACATGGGAATTAGAATGAATGAGAAGGCATGTATAATTATTGAACTTGTCTGGACATTCGGTATTCAGTTGATTTCTGATAATGCCTATCGATTTCAGTAGAAAAAATAATTTTACGCATTCTTAATTATCGCGTATTATTTTTAAGGCAGTAAAAATTCAATTTTTGATGGAAAAACTGACGTAAATTCTTTTCTTCCTAATAAATTCATCACAGAAATTGAATAACGTGTAATTTAATCAAGCGTATGTGGGAGAAGTCGCATGATATGAGTATGTTTACTTATTGATTTCTGTATTACGGCCAATTACATATGTTTGTCATGTGTACATTGACGCACCCCTTTTGAATTGTGACGGAAATGCGACAGAAAGTTATGCGTTACAGAATGGAAGCGACCCTTTTACCGTCCTACTCCTGTGTAACTCCATAAAAGTGGCTGCAGCAGTACGCAATGTGTCAGCGTACCATTTCAGAGCGCGTTTATTATCTGTTCATATTTTCACCTCTAATCAGAACGGCTGATCGGTCCCAATGGCCGCGCCGTCTAATGCGTAGGTCTGCGGCCACTCGGCTGCTGGGATTGTGGGTTTGAATCCCATCCGGGGCATGGATGTCTGTCTGTTGTGAGTGTTGTGTGTTGTCAGGCAGAGGTCTCTGCGACGAGCTGATCAGTCGTCCAGAGGAGTCCCACCGGCTATGGTACGTCGTTGTGTGTGATCTAGAAACCTCACGAGTGAGAAGGCCATAACCCATGTTGGGCCGCAGCGCCACAACACCAAAAAAAAAATCGGAATGGTTGAAATTTAATTGTACATTATTTTTTCAATACATTTGCACATAATCAACAGAAAATGTGAGGCATTTCTCGTATCTTAGGACGGACCTTTCTATTCCCCGTAGATAGAAGTTCATGCCACATGTTTTCAACCATCATATCACGACTTTTTCTAACTTGCTATCATCTTTAAATTTGTGGCAAAGACAATTTTTTTCCTCCGGGGCTGAAAACAGATGAGAAATTCTCCTGACGTAATCGCATTGAGTGTTAGGTCCTGTAGATATGAAATTACACATCGCCATATGAATTTATTTTTTGACAGACACTTGCATATTGAAAAGGAAGACAAAGGGTTGTACGAAGAATGGTTTCGTGGGGCCTAACTCTATTCGAGACATCGATATTTAGTTACGGTGCGCCTGGCAGACAGCCTGTGCAAGGAAATCTACGAAATGCTGAGTGGAATAAATGAAATAAACCGACATTGAAAATCGTGCACTGCGTCGTGCAGTGAGGAGATGTTACAAGTGCGTTCCTTACTTTCTGAACTTTGCGGGGTTTCGTGATACTAGAACAAGTATATTGTTACTAACGATCGTAAAAGAAAGTACGGCCCTTCTTCTACCGGTTTTTAGGCGCTTTCGAAAAACTGCGAAAATCGGCTATTATCTTTTTCATATCCGTCTGTCCGTATGCAACAACTCGGCTCCCACTGTACAGATTTTCATGACGTATGATATTTGAATACTTTTTTTCGAAATTCTGTACATAAAATTAAAGTTTAATTAAAGTCTGACAAGAATAACAAATACTTTACATGAAGACCGATGCACATTTTTGATCAGTTCTTCTTAGAACGAGAAATGTTTCAGAAAAATTTTGAAGAAAATCTCAACAAATTTTACGTTCAGTAACTTTTTTTTTTCGAAAATAGTGCCATTTGTGAGATAATGTGGAAAAATATTGTAGAGCCGCGGGGGTTCACAGACGGCAATGTGCCTGCTGGATACCTAAGCTACAAACACACATTCACAATATGTAACACGTATCGCCCTTCTACTACAACAGTGGTTGCACGAAAGCGCCTCAATGTTAGGTTGAACGTACACTTGCTGTATTGTTTTTAAATTCAGTAATTCTCTGTAGCATTATGTACAGAGCTCTTGCATTGAATTTTACCCATACCGGACAATAAATGTAGAAATCACAGACAGGATTTTTTTTGACGGCCATAGATATGGAAGGACTTGCACTCCACTGGGTGTACCGAAACTCACAATGATATAATGAGTGTTTATGAACACTCTCTGAACGGAATTTTACCCAAATCAGAGGAAGAATGTAGAGAATGGAGGCAAAATTTCATGTAGGTTTTAATATGATTTTCTCTGAAACCATTTTCAGGAAACTCACTTTTGCTGGACGGCGTCACGTAAATATTTCCTGTAAAAAAAATCGGTCCAGAAGTGTAGGAATTGCGAATAGAAATCCATCTACACTTTAACTGAAAATGTGACTGTCACTGCCCTGTGTTTCACGAAACTCCAAATTACTCGGCTTTTTTTTAAAGAACTGTAATTTCATGAAAATCCGACAAGTCACTGACACTAAGTCGAAGAGAGCAGACAAACGTGCTCTTACCATAAGGCGTTCTTTGTCGGTACAGAGTGTCTAAATCGTGCGCCGTTATGTGACAATACATTCGGAACTCGAGATTTTGTATTTTTTTTGGAAACAGAGAGGCTCGTTAGGAGATCGGAGTACTTACTGTAACAATTCCATTAGTGGTACAGAATGTTTTTGATTGCATCTCACACGTTATATTTGTTGCATATACTGTACATGATTCACAATAGACGGAGGAAATGATGTTATGTATTTGTAATTTATTTAAAGGCACTGTCGGTAACGCAGATCAAATAGCATCGACTAACAGGAGGATTGACACTTTAGAGGCAATGGCAACTATATGTACCAGCTGCTTTTAACAACAAGAATCTTTGAATTCTCCCAGAGAGCTTAATAATGTGTTCTGTATGATTCCCAAGACGAAATCTGATTGTTTTCCTAAAAGCCGTTAATTGATCGGGCTGTATGATGGAGAGGGACTGAGTTCTCTGTAAGTTAGGCAGGGAACTTTTGTAGTGTTTAGTGTAGATGGACGTGGGCATTCAAGTGAGTAATGAACTGGAACAAGAGGGAAAGCTGACGTGGGCTATTATCCCGGGATTTGCCAGAATGGCAGAGAAGCCATGAAAAACCTCTGTCAGGACGAGTCACTTCCGGCACGAAATTTGAATCAGTGAACACTCGAATGCGAAGGGGGGATTTTCTCCGCTTGATCGTAAGGTGAGGTGAGAAAATATTGGTTGATTCATTGTTTGTTCCTCTCTTTTGCCTTGGCTTCGCTTGTGGTTTGTTTTGTTGATGTTACCTTCTTGTTGTCTTTGTAAATGGCTAGTAGACCGCTAATGCACGACGTAAAAGAAAGAATTAGTTTATGATTGTTACTGGTATTATTATCGTATCATTACAATTTGTACTGATAGAATAATTTGACGTTCAGGTGATCGTGCCTCGTGATAAATTCCTATAATAAAACCAACTTGATGCACTAATTTCTCAAATTCATGTTTGGAATAAAAGTCTACATGTTTCGGACAGTTCCTCTGTCTAACATCAGGAGTTTTTCACTGTACACACAATAATGGTATATGTCATACAGGTTTGCTGACAGCTTGCGAGCAGGATCAGGAAGGAGTTTCATCCTGATTGAGAAATTAGTTCATCTAGTTGGTTTTATTATAAGAACTGGTGGACTAGTTGTTGTCAGCATTTTATGTTTCTTATCTGTGCCGTTGTCACACAATTCATTCCAGTAATGTATTAATACAGGGTGATTCAGGAGGTAAGGTCAGGGGTAATATTTCAGAAATAGAAACACGTTAATGCGAACTTCTTACTCACATTGGTCGGTACTATCACGTTACAAAATATTGACTTTCCTTCTCAGTTACTCTGTATAGTTTATGTGTATACGTGTTACAGTACTTCGGAAAATCTGCGAATGGTAGCGCTCGCTGCCCTTGCAATGCGTTTGGAAGAAAGTAAATCCAGTCACCGGTTTCACTGGGGAATATTACGTCGTTAGTAGCTGCTGGAAGTCACTATTTGTGTCAAGTAAATGTATAAAAATGATCATTGATCATTAATAATATTTTCTTTTAAGCACAAAGTACACTGAGAAATTTTTGGTTTTGCAGATGTGCTGGCGTATCACGCCATGTTGACTGGTAATTAGTTAAACGACGTTTTGTCAGAGCTATATGCCTCCAGCTTCAGGGTCAAGTACTTTTATTGAACTGCTTAAGATTGAAGGGGAAGGAAACACCTTCGATCGAAACGTCGGTAGCTGTTTGCCAGTAGAGAGGGTGAAAACTTCCAGAAGATTTTAATTTTTATAAACTACAATGTTTATTATTTTCGAAGGATAAATCTTTTGATACGTGTAAGTTGCACAAAATTTCTGATGTGAGACAAAGACATTCGCTCTTCTGGGGATGTTACACAGCGTGGATTGGTAGTTAGTTACCAGCGTTTCGGCACAACCTATCCATTCGCAAAAGTCCTTAACTAACTACCAATCCACGCTGCGTAAGATCCTTGAAGAACGAATATCTTGTACACGGCGGCAGAAGCCTCAAACCCCGCACGGCGTTTGCTGTTATGAGCCTTGTTGCACGTGTGTACGAGGGCAATTCAGTAAGTAGGTTACAAATCGTGATTGAAATGAATCGAATGGTGATAATGACATACAAACAACATTTATTTTTCAACATAATCTCCATACAAATTTAAACACTTGTCCCACCGTTTCACAAGTCCCTGGAAACCTGTGGCGTAAAATTATTTCGGTTGCTGTCGGAACCACGCGTGCGTTCGATGTTCGTCTTCGATACTTGTCCGCCCTTCTGAGAACTTCTGCACCCAATTATGGACTGCCTGACGCGACAGGCAATGTTCACCGTACATGGGCAGAATTTCTTTGTGGATATACTTTGCTTCCATATTTTTTGCCCACAAAAAAACGCACAACGCCACTCTGTACTATCGTGGTACATGTATTCAGGGGCGCCGCCATCTTGTAACAGCTGCTACGTCTGTACAATCATGCGCATACCGATCGTTGTGCGTCACAATAAAACTAGATAGTGCTGCTATCTAGCGGCGACAGTTTCTCGCACTTAATAAAAGAACGTATGTCGCAACTTGGATTTGTAACTTACGTATTGAATTGCCCTCGTATATTACAAATCTAAACCCACTAAGTGTGGACATGTCTTACAGATAAATCTGTATGTGTGAATGTGTCCCTCGATATTAACATGTATTTTGAAGCAGCTGTGCAGTATGGAAAGTGCATGCTGTATGTCTCAACCTATTGCGAACACCATTAGTTACTAATAATTACCAGTCAATGTACATTGTACAATGTACAGTTTTTCTACATTTACGATACAAGTAGGTTAGTGTTAGCAATAATTGGTATTCCTACAGTCGGTGTTACGTATAACAAATTTAATTTTCAACCACCTCCAGCCTTAATGCTCGTACTATGTCCGATTGCAAATTATTTCCCACACAGTGTCATAGCCAATTCCCTTATATCTCCTACTTTTATGGGGATACACGATAACACATTTGCTTGAAGCACTGCGCTGCAATTCGGAAGGTCGCGGGTACTATTCCGGATGGGGTCATCGGGATTTTTCATTGACATATTCCTTCCTGTCGCACATAGCCCCTGGGGCTAAATCATCCCATAAGATAAATGAGTACCAAGGATATCCCATGGGGGTAAGGCTGGCCACCTTACCACCTTCATGTCCCGATTTTGTAGGAATTCTGGGAACCTCAACCTCTTGGAGCCGTAAGGGCATGTCTTGTCGGTAGTTGGATAGCTTCAACGTCCTTCTTTTGTATTATGTTCTCAGCAGAATATACATTCCGCTATAATTACAACACACTGCGCTCCCATCGTGTCTCCATTTGTGTTTGCCTACGTGCTTACGTACGTAATATACGTGATGCACGTTCGAATATCGGCCTCTATGACGTGTCTCGACTGAATTGCTCAGTGTATTGGCTGTTTTCTAGATATGTTGCTCGTATCTTTTACTGTAGAATGTGCTGTGTGGCCTAACGTCTCTTCTGGTAACCAGTTTGTTTTCCGCGCATTTGTGGGTCCGTTATATTGACTTTCCTTTCCCTTTCCCATCTATTTTATGGGAAATGTGTGGGTTTGAAGTGAAACCACTTCATTAAAATAATCGCCACACACACAGTGTTTGTGCGTGCAGAACTTTGAACGGATGTATTTATAGTCTGCAATTTCATGTCGGGCACACATAGCTGTAGATGTTTCGGAAAGCGTCTTTCTCGGAATTTGAATAGTTTAATTTAAAATTTAGATAATTGAAAAGGCTCTTATATAAATGAATTGCATACTTTTCCATGTGTTTTATTAAATACGTACCACCTCTTATGTGAGAGCGGTGGTAGAGTCTGATGTTTTGTTAGAAGCGGCGTGAGTTTCAGATGAGTGTTGAGGCTCACCCCCTGAATTTTCCTCCAATTCATATTGGATTTGAGGCTGGCAGGGCACGAGGGTTAGTCTGAAAGCGGTGTAGAAGCGGAAGATTCCCCTAGCCTGATAAAGTGCTAGGCGTACTCGTATGTCACTAAATTTTCTTTCCGTATTATATTTAAAGACCTAAGGCAAAACGTATGAAGGACCATAGTCATATGTGTTGATTTATGTGGGCTTGGAACTTTGTGTCTCAGTCTAAGGAAAGAATATTTTTAAGAGTTTTCAAAACTAGGTTTCTGAGTAGGACAAAAACCAGATGAGGGACATTTGACAGGACGAGATATATTAACCTGAGGATGGGACATCACTGTCGAAGCATGAGGTGGGATGAAAAATTTTTATAGCCTTGCACTTTGCTTTAGTAATGTCAGTTCGTCCGATCCACAAGTCACATTTCCATGTTCGAGTTCCAGGGACCCCCACCAGAGGGCATGTGACGTCGTTAGGCTGAACTTTGGAGTTACACGCCATCAGATGGCAGCGGATGCCAATACAACGAATTCGTCTCACGAATGCGCATATGATATATAAAATGAGATTTTATGCTTCAAGTTTCGCCGGGCGTGCGGTACAATATACACGCATACAAGTTACTGGGTTTTTACTCAAACTGCGGACATCACTACGAAGGTATAATACACACAGAAACGCACACAAACATACTTTTCTTGTTTCCGCGGTACGTAAATGAGTGTGCCTAGCCTGCCCGGGTCCCCGGCCACCAGCAGACTAATATTCACTTAACTTTAGTTTTCGTAGAACATATAACACGGTTGCCAGACATGAACGGATCTAAGAGTTCCATAAGAGGTAGTAATGTTCCTGGCCAGTTTTTGGACTACGACTGGTCATCGTTGAGTTGTTTTACAAATTACAATAATAAGAACTTGCAAGACGTTATCACAACAACCGACGTCTCGACGAATCTTGGCACCTTTATCGTCAGCATCAAACATGCCAATTAGCTATTACTCTGATTTCTTGGACTGCTTTACCTCAAAGATGAAGACACAAGTATGCTTTAGAATGCAGGGAGCTGCTTCTCCAATGACACGGCTTCACAATCTACAAGGCGTTAATATTCAACTTGGTATTTCACAGACGACCATGTCATAGATGAAAATGTATTAATTATTCACAACTTTGAATGATGTACCCAAGATATGTGTGTGAAACTTCGTTAAGGTTCGTAACGCACTATAGTCAAATGGCCTGTAGCAACGATTCGTAGAGACTTGCTGCCTCTGTCTTCACGGTAGAAGTCTTCGTCATATCAATTACAAGTATGGCATCAGTGTTAATTTTTAGGTTACTTCTAATAGTTATACCTGTTAAGTGGAAGATTTGAACGTACGTAATTAAATTATGTATTCTTTCAATAACTAGTTATATTTGCCAATAAATGCACGCAATACGATATAAATCATACATACACCGTTGAAAGTTGGTACATGTTTCGGCTCCGAGGTGCCATCCTCGGGGAGTTACAGATACAAATCAGTATAAGCATGAATACCTTGGTAGCGCAGTTTCCCATGATAGTTGATGTGATAATCCTTTGCATTTTTAACTTCCTGAGGACGGGAGCTCGATGTCGACGCATGTGGTAATTTTCAGAGACCTATGTACGATTTATATCTTATTGTGTTCATTTGTTGAATATAATTGATTATAAAAATAATCCACGGAATACACAATATAAATTATGTATTTTGTCATAATGCACTGTAGCACTTTATCGTGACTGCACTTCTACAGACATACTTGAAGTGTTACAGTGAAAATAATGTCTTTGGCTGTAGTTTGTTGTGTCATTAGTTATATGAAAATGGAGACGTGTTTATGCGAAATTCAGAAACCATGAGCGCGAATAATGTTGTAGAGTGACTTTCTTATTATTGAATCTCAATTATAAAACACTAAGTAACTTTGAAGAAAACGATTCCAAGAAGCGAAGCTTTGTATTAGCGCACACTGGATGCGAAAATACCTACTTAATTTTTTGAAACTCCTTTATATTTTAAAAAGCGCCATTCCTATTACGCATATTGTGTGTAATGCTTTCTTCGGTTTTGTTCCTATCAGTAAGTTATGACATTCTGAGTCAAGCATAACTTCCGTAATAAGTTGTAATAAACGGCGTGTTACATTCTAAATGTATTGCGCGACATTGTACCCATTGCGTAAACAAATGTGTCACAAATTACGCTTGAGATTCGAATACAAAAGCAACGCCACAACGTAATTTCGTATCAAAAATCTCCACTGTAAAATTTATGTTTTCCTCGAGGGCTATTATTTTTTGCAGATCCTGTGTTTTGAATGTACGTTAGGCCTATGGTATAATTGATTTATTGTATGGTATGGTACAACACGGTGTCAAAACTCCTGTAACAATGAAGAAATAAAGTGTAACATTATAGAATACAGGCGTTATTTTACAAATCCATATATTCATATTCTCTTTTAGCCCACTATTTCCTGAAAAGGAGATTAAGAAGTACAGACGGAAAGAATGAGGCAAGTTCTGTAGGTAGGACATACCTGACCCAAGATTTCTTAAGAAATGTGTGCTACAAAAATACTGGGACACTTCTAGAATATTTATGCGTGTGTAGACTCTAGGCCTACATACGTACGAGTTTTTGTGTGTCGCCGCTAGAGGATGGTTAAGATAGTAACACAGAGAAAACAATTTTTTAAGAATATACAAAAAAACAGGAGATACTTGGAAATGACAGTGACATGTCAAAATAACGTTTGCATTCATGGTGAAATTAAAATAAGATTGAATTCAAGGAATGCTTGGAAGAGTGGGTTTTGTAATCTGCATAACGTAAGTAATAAACGAAGTAAGTGGAAGGGAATATTTGTAGAAAACGCATTGTTCCCTCAGTTGGTGAAAAACTTTTCCACAGTTTGTGAAAACCGAAGGTTATTTACCGTATATACAAGCCCGCCACCTCTCCCTATATTCAGACAAATCAAATCCCCACTCTCCGATCTTTTTTTTTTTTTAATGATCCATTCGATTCCTATCGTGCCACCTATGCCTAGGTTTTACGTCTGAAATTTCTCAACTTGTCTGCAGTTATTTGGCTTTAAACATGGTCCCATCGCAGCGCAGCCTGCTTCCATTGATCTAAAAATTTTTGACATAAAATAGTAAAAATATTCGTGAAGTGTTTTGTCTTTTTTTATGGATTTTTAGAAATTGTTGCCACTTTAAAAATAACAAAGATCGAAGCAGTTTAGGAGAAACCGGGGTGGGTATTTGAACGTAATGTAGAGACCCTAACAAAGACATATAAAATTAGATAAAGGAGAACTCTGTGGTTTTGATTCCTTCATCATATACCGTTAGGGAGTTCGTATAAAAGAAGAGGACAACGTTAGAAGATACAGTATAACACTCGCGAAGAAGACGAAAATCATTTCCATTCTGGTTCAGTTCATTCTAACAATACATTCTTCTTGTTCTTGAGAGTTGGTTTTCACAAGACGCATCAAAATTATGTAAATTTTAGTGACTGGGTACCGCACGGGATGTAGGACGCATAAAAAACTCTGGGCACAATCATCATCATCATAAACATCAAGGATTTGACCCTTTGATCCGTTCCGTCTCCAGAGTTACAGCTGCTCGCGCCAACGCTTCTTCGGTCTTCCAATTTTTCTCCTTCCTTGTGGTCTGTAGTGATATGATTTCAAAGGGATTCGGTTTTATGGCATTCTTTGCAAGTGTGAAAGCCAGTTCCGTCTGTATTCATCTATCTTCCCTAGTATGCCTGTAATCCGTAGTTCGCGGCGTATGTAGTCATTTGTTTTGTGGTCATAAAGGGTGTAGTCTGCCAGAGGTCTCAGTAACTTCATTTCTGCCGCTTCAGTTCTTCGTCTTTGTAAGACTGTTAAGAGTCCAATTTTCTGACCCATATAAAAATGTAGGTAAAACTAGTGTGTTGTATATTTTCAAAATAGTTTCTGTTCTCACTTTCTTAAAAATAGTTCTCTTAATAGTGCCTATCAATTGTAAAAATTTTGCTAATTTAAATTCTACATCATTGGAAAATTGGTAAGTTATACTGCAACCTAGAGAAGTAAATTGGCTAACTTGTTTTAGTGTTTTATCATTTATAATAATTTTTCTATTTAGGTGACCCGTTCCAACGAAACCAAATACTTTCGTCTTTTTTGCAGCAATTTCCAAATTATATTATTTAGATATATTATAAATAGACTGCCTTTTGTAAGTTGTCTTCTGTGTCAGAAATAATAAACTGGTCATCTACAAATAACAGTGCTTTGAAAATTAACTCTTTAAAATATTTACTAGTTTTTAGTTTCTGTAACCAAATCCTAATAACTTCGTCCAAATATAAATTGAATAAAACAGGTGATAGTGGGCATCCTTGTCCCACCCCTTGGGTAATAGCTCTAGAATCTTCAGATATTCCATTACCTGCATTAACTCGTACAATGTTTTCCATATATATTTTCTGAATTATTGTAATTAGATGAGTTGCAATTCCTTTACTTAACATAATAGTCCATAATTTGTCTCTGGCAACAGAGACAAAGGCTTTTTTAAAATCAACGAACGCAATATATGTGGGGATGTTAAATTCTCTTTATGTTTTTCGATTATATGAGAAACTGAGAATATGCAGTCCATGCAGGATATGCCTTTCCTAAATCCGTTCTGCTCTTCTAATAGTAGGACCTCTGTAATTGCTGTTAATCTCTTTGCAATAATTTTTTAATAGATTTTATATCCAGTATTTAATAAACTGATACCTCTATAGTTATCTGTGTTATTTTTGTCTCTTTTTTGTGTATTGGTATAAGAATGGCTGTCTTCCATTCTTCAGGAATGTCTCCGTAAATCCAGCAAGCATTTAGGAAATTCAAAAATGTATGTAAAACTTTTTGGTGCATGTTTGTACAACTCATTATTAATCCCGTCTGATCCTGGAGATTTTCTGGCTTTTAATGCTTTTATATTTGTTTCCAATTCTTCCATTGTAATTAAGTCAAAACAATTTTCTGTTAATTTTTCAAGTTTCCCTTCTGTGGTGTTATCATTAAATTGTTTAGTCCAAAGTTTTTGATAGTAATCTAGCCATGTGTGATCAACTATTGGGTTAAGTTGCAAATTATCTTTTTCAGTTGTTTAAATTTCTAATAATTTTAAATGCATTTATCTGGCGTCCATGTAAATCATATTCAATTCATGATACAAATGTTTCCCAACACTGCCTTTTAATTTTTCTTGTTTCTCTTGTCACAGTTGCCCCTAACCTTTTGTATTCTAGTTTGTCAGTTTCAGAACGTGTTGTTAGATACCGTAAATTAGCCTTCTTCTTGTTTTCAATCAAGTTTTTAATATCTTCATTCCATAAAATTAAACGCCTTTTGTGTCTTCTCTTTTTCCTTTTGCCTAGAGCTTCATTCGCTGCTTGTTGTAGTGTGCTCTTTAAAGTTTGCCATTCTACATCAGTATTAAGGCTGCGTGGTGAGTGTATCAGATTTTTCTCTAATCTCCTCTGATAAAGTAATTTTATACTTCGGTCCTCTAACAAATGTACCCTAAAAATTTATTCTTTCCGTAGAGATCTTTTAGTAAATGTATACCATTTTTGAGGTAAACAAATTTTGGAAATTAATAAGTAATGGACTTTAGTGACATCGTATCCCCTAAAAACCTTAGTGTCATTTACTAAAGGTGATAGTTTCTTGTTTGTTAGAATGCAATCTTTAATGGATCTGTAACCTCGGGCACTCCACGTCATTTTATGAATCTCTTTATGTCTGAAAAATATGTTCGTTATTTTTAATTCATTTACTGATGTTAATTCATTTGGTTTGTGTCCATTACTGTTAGTAGTAGTTTCACCATTTGTACCCAAAATTCCGTCAATAGGAATATTTGCAACTCTTTCATTATAATCTCCGGCAACGACAATGTAATAGTTTTTACCTATTTTGTCTATCTTATCTTGGAGGGTTTCATAGAATTCTTCTGTTTGTTCTGCTTTCCCTTGTTTGGGGGCATAGACAGCTAGTAATGTTAAATATCCTGTTTGCAATTTGTATCTTAATTGAAGAATTCTTTCATTTACAAACACGTAACTATGTATTCTCTTTTTAAATTTGGCTTTAATCATTATTGCTATACCTGCGGCTGCTCTTTTATTCGTTGGCA
>Ga0123352_10004346_pt1 | contig 20844 bp, 10 predicted proteins | sample TergutLab28metaG_FD_89700 | JGI IMG/M metagenome (GOLD analysis project Ga0123352, IMG submission 89700) | Labiotermes labralis P1 segment gut microbial communities from Petit-Saut dam, French Guiana - Lab288 P1 | ecosystem: Host-associated > Arthropoda: Insects > Digestive system > Gut ...
CAAGCTCCTGAGGATGGATGTATTAACATCCGAAACACGTTGAGCAGTAAATAATGAAATAATAAAGCAAGTGACATCAAGTTGGTCTCTCTTTATTCAACTATCAAGATGATGCACGGTCCAATAAACATAAGATACACTCAGGATATGTAACACTTACTGCTTCCCGCGGCAACAATAGTTACGAGAACGCGCCTCAGTGTTAAGTATTACGTACACTGCCTGTCTTGTTGAATTTAATAATTCAGTTCATGGGCTGCTTCAACGGACGCTAACTTAAAAATCTGACAATGCTAACCGGGCTTCTTTCAGACAAGCGTTGCAAATGGCTGTTTAAGCTGGTATTCAAGACATTCAGTTCTTGTTATTAACCCGTACAGAACTTCATAAAAACAAAATGATTCGGAAACACGCGACCTACGTCCGTGCATAACTCAACCTGCCGAGTTTAATACCGCCCGATAACGTAGTTCGTTAAAAGCTGAGGTATACAGTTAACTGAACACGTTTCACATAAATCAATATGTAGCTGTAACGATGTTCTCTTTCACATAACAGTCAGAAACTCTCACGAAGAAATCAATAAGCACATCCATCCTACGTGCTTCGCATTCTTAACCCCTGCATAAAGTACATGCGTAGAGGATCTTCTTCTTCTTGAATTCCAAAACCGTTTACGTTAATGCTCGTTACATGAAGCGTGTAGCGGCAGTTCATCTCTGGCTGCTTCTCTTGTTTTATCAAGAAATATGGGCTTAAATCATCAGTCGTGAACAACTTTCAAAATACTTGACGTATTCTCATCAAAATTTGAAAGAAATAGATGTCAGAGGAGGCCACAACACGTCTTTAACTGTAAATTTATCGCCAATGCGAACTTCTGATGTGTAAGAGGTATTTGATGTACTCGCAGAATCCTAATCATTAGTACAGCAGCACATTTAAGGTCAGTAATACCAACATCACAGTCATGCAAATTTCTGACGTTAGCAACAATTAATTTCGCATCCTAATATTTCGTACAGTAACGTAGGTTCGTATTTAAAAAATAATAATTTTCGTTAGAACAGAACAGCGGTCGCGTGAAATGAATATTTCGGGTCTGATGACGTAACTAGACCCACTACCCTACAGACCCATCACACAGACTCTGCATGACACTGTGCACCGATATACAAACACGAAGACTGTCCGGGACTTAAGCTATCGACATTTATACTTGGAAACTAAGAACAAACGTGAGCCATGACAACAGCCTCAGCATACAGACTGAACACACGAACTGAACGTCACAGACTGTAACCAAAACATGTTGCTAGGTGGCGACACACAGTGCTGTGGAAGGATGGAGTCACATATCGGAGACACGAAAGATACGCTAATATGACAGGACGGTGAACTATATGGGAGCCACAGAGAACCACGATATAGTGGCAAGATTGTGTGCTATTTCGGAGCAACGGAAGACACCGATTTGTGACAGGGTGGTACATTTCGAAGCCCCTGAAGACACAACGTTGGGAAGTGGTGTGCCACTTCGGACCCACCGAAATATCCATTTCCAGGGTGAAGAGGGTGCCGACAGCCAACGTAGTCCTCATCTTTATCACATCATGTAAGTGTGGTGCAGAAATTATGTTTCTTACATTATACCGTAACGACAATGCTAAAAATGCATACGGTGCACAAAGTAAAATTACAATGGACGAGAATCACGAATGGTGAGCAGGCAAAGGTCTTAAGGAAGCGGTGACGCAGCCTTGAGAAACTGTCAGATATCTCGTAAGCCCGCAGCACAGTCGTCAGCCATGAAGATATTCGAACTCGAACCCCCCAGCAGACAAACGCAGAAAGTTATCTCTACACGAACCTGGCTGGTAGGGAACCTTTACCTACCAATCGGGACGAATGTCAGCGGTTTCGAACAGTATTGCGCACGATGCATGTTTAAAAACAAAGCCGCGCGGCTTCAAAACGCCCGGTATAAATTCCTCGGAAATTATTCAACAAACGAAGGCATGAAATAATGGCTCTACGTCTGTCCCAGGCGCTGCTATGGTCAAAAGTTTTAAAGTGAAATAGGGTACCTACAGTGCGCATGTTGTTTCCAATTAAAATCAAACGAGTAAGGACGTCGGGACATACGCCTGCCACACATTCAACTGCAACAGACATATTTCATTCAATTTCATCGTACAGGCCCATATGAATGCGTCATTCTTTCTACTATACGATATTTTGCCAATGACTATCAATTAAAATTTAGACCCACCTTCTGTTCGAATCAGGGAACACAAATTCCGACTGCCCGCTACAAAAAGAACCAACTTATAAAGTCAACGAAAAATCACTCAAAGGCCGCAAGCACAGTCTGTTCATATTCACAAAACCGACACAGTGTAATATCTACCGAACCCTACTAACGTCACATCAAGCAAAAATAACAGACACAAAAACAATAGTCGATCAAGCAAGATATTGAGACTTTCAGGTACCAGCAGCTATCGGCTAGACGACGGAAGACTGGAGGTTCGCTTCTCGGTAGCAGCAATAGAAAATTTCTTCTCTTCTACATAGCGACCAAACCGAACCTCCTATACAATGGGTACACGAAATTCTACCCTCGGGGATATAGCAACCGGAATGTGAAGCTCACCACTCACTTTCATCCGGGGCCAAGATAAAGAATGCGTGGACCATTATTACACACACTCCCCCCATATCACTACGAGACGCGCTGCTCAATGATGCTCGAGAACACCTTTACCTTACAGACATCAGACATACAGTATTAAGTGTTACAAGTACGTCCGAACACGACAAGTGCCAATCAGTACGAACCGCTCACAAGCCAGCTCAATCCAGCACTAACGCTTCTGACTATTAACCTTCTGGCGCCGGAATTATTTTTTTAATTTTAGCAACACTCTGTATATAAAATGTGAATAATACAGGAACCAAATATGTTAGAATTATGAAACAAACTGCATTTTGAAGAGAAAAAAACGGAGAGTACATACTATGTTTAAAATATTCAGTACCTATATTTGTTGAATAAGTATATAAAATGCAAATTTAGAGGTTAGCGGTGCGGTACGACCACTATAGTTGACATTAGGCGTCAAAAGGTTAAATGGAAAAGGTACATTATCCCTTTACACACCATAAAGACATATGAAGGTGTGGGGGTACAGCTCCACTCATTCTTACCCTCAGCAAAAGTTGGATGGAGGTGAGTCCATAAACTTTAAACCGGGGAAAAGTTCTCCCGGTACCCACTGAAGAGGGAACTGGGTTGGCCCCAAAGACGATTTGGATGTTTTAAAGAGAAAAATATCTTGTCTCTGCAGAAAAACAAACCACAATTCCGACATCGTCCCCAAGTAACGTTATCACTACACCCACTGCGCTACACCGGTTCACACTGTAAAGTACCCAGCTGGAATCTCGAACGGCACACAGACAATACCGTTTGCGTCAGTACCTTCTACCCACCACTTGATGCGAAATAACCTGAGCAGTTAATACAGATTCGTAAAGCAACCTGAAAGCCTCTGACACGGCTGTAACATTATGTTCCAAATACGGAAAACAGAAAGCCAAAACATATAGTCCAAAGCTGTAAAGAACTGAGAGATCTTCAGCGCACAGATGAAATGAGCTTGCCGAAACAGAAAATTACGCCTAGTCCAGATGTTCAGGGAGATCGCTAACCAAAAAAACAGGTTTAGTTTTATACAGACGATCCCAGACTTGCGCAAAAAGTAAAGAAGTAAAAGAAATATGATAAATTGTAAATAAAGCCAAATTGGTGCACAATTTTTCTTAGTATGTCTATTTCTTTTCTCTACATGTTTCAGGCGACTATGTGCCCATCATCAGGAGAAACAACTGTGTTTATGCGACACTTGGTACTTGTTAGTCTGTATGGATGACAGTCATCCATACAGAATAACAAGTACCCAATTGGCTTTATTTACAAGATTATACAGGGATGCATGGTCAACAAAACATAAAGAATATGATAACATTCTTGAAACGTGTGTCGAATTTATCCTTGCACGAATGAAAGCGCAATGAGACGAAGGTGGCAGAAGAGTACTGCTGGGCGATAACACAGGTGGTGGGGCGGTCACGCTGCGGGCGATTAAGTTCTAGTGTGTTGCAGTTCTGTTTTCGACTGGGCCTCCTTGCATAGACACACCCCAGTTCACAAAATGTATACTCAGTTCCGACTTGCGCAAAATTCGACTTGCGACGGACCTTCCGAAACATAACTACTGCGTTAAGCCGTATAAAAAATTCTGTATTAGTAACATATGAACAACACCAATGGCTGCAGTAACTTCACCCGTATACCGCACTTTGCTGGCCACTGACCTAACGAAACAAAGATGAGTCTCCATGCCTCTAGCACCACTCGGTCCGTTCCATACAACCTCCCTTTACCGATAAGAAGCTTATCTATACGAATGCAAATCCTACCCAACGCAAACAAGCTCCAAATTAATTTACCACTCTGAAGCATGTAACACACATATACATACATACTTACAGCTACAACCAGAATGTCCAACAAAGCACGACGTCAAACACTTGTGCGACCCGAGTGCACGGGCAGCTCTCTTGTATCACACTGACCGCAATGAACTTACAAACAACCCAACACTGTACCAACAATTCCACGAAACCAAAAAGGTCTTAGTAATACTAGAAACGTACAAAAAGGGTGATACCACACCCATAACATCACACAGTGTAATTAATGTGCCATCATCCTAACAACCACACCCACCGACCATTTACACACGTAAAGAACAAGGCTACGTATGACACGAATTCACAAGCGAAAAGACATAAAATCCTGGGAGCAACCTCTTCCTCAAAAAAAAATTAAGTCACTCCGTCAAGCAGTCACTTGTTTTGTCTTCTTCGACATACGTATTTGGATCACTTGAAGTAAGGTGCGGTGAAAGTGGGAGTGCTCGTTTCGGTGGAAGCAACACAACCAACGCGCCACACACTGGATATGTTCCTCTGTTCATTCACACATGTCTGAGGAAAACCCTTACGAAATTACAAAAAAAAAAGTGTCCCAAGAATGAGTACGTTTCTCCTGAGCACGTAACGCAGGCAGTGTCTGAAGTCCTGTCCTCTGCAGTTTTCTCAAGAACTCTTCACTAAGGAGATTAAGGGTTTCGGGGTTTGCCGCGTCTGACGAAGTACTACACACCCAGTGCAGGGAAAACCAAAATGTCTTCGCGTGACGCGAACTGTCTACAACACGCCTCTGCACTTCAGATGGTATCGGCACAACTACAAAGCTACCTACAATTCCATCTCAGAAAAAATGTAATCATTTTTGGAACTTCAGTAACTCGAGCCCATTAAATGGAGCACATTTTGCAATCTCACATCCCCACAACGCACAGGACTACAAAATATGACTACAACACGCCTTCAGAAGGAGCGTGCGGGTGTTCCTCGCCTATAGCTTGCGCCGAGTTTAAGTATGAGTGAAATTACACCACCACTTCCCCATCGTCTTTAAGGCGTGCACAGCGACAAATTTAACCGACTTCAGTTACGAAATGTTTTGTAAATCTGTCGATTCGTACAGACCTATTCAGAGAGTTGGTTAAAAGGCTGATCACCTGCTAGACAAGAGATCACTCAGATCCCTTGCTCTTTACGATGTCCTGGTCACGAAGGGGACGAGGAAATCGCGTGCAAAATGATACCGTACAAACGCATTCCGTTCTCTTTTACGCCAATTATTCTTCTGATTCTGATTTCTGTGAACGGAAGGTCCGTGGTCGAAAGGTCAAGAAACACAATTGTCCTATAATACATTACACATATAATTCAGCATATTTTCAAGGTCACTGTCCTGTTCCATAACGAAATTTTAATGACAATAAACAGCGACATCATGCACGTTAAAAGCAGAACGTCGTAATATGTCAAATTCTCGCAGTAAATAATTGTTCTCAAACACAGTCTCGCTTAGTAAATGTGCTTTCTGCAGCCACAACCAGAATTTACTTATATGCATGTAGGGAGAGAATGGTTTTACGGGCACGGAATGACAAAGCGTACATCAGGATAGCGTGCGCTGTGCTACTGCGGGACCACCAGGCACGTTAATGAAGGGGGGCGACAAATTCCAAAATACGCAAATAAATCATGCACGTCACCACGATACAGGACTGTGTATCGCAATAAATCAAAGGCTTGTCTTTGGTTTGAAATCTTTCACTATTAATCCTAGTGACGGCTACACGGGTACGACACTATAGGTGAATGATTCATTCATTGATTGGTATTGCCTAATAGATTCTTACTTACTCGAAGTTATTTGTCGATGACGCATGCACTTTGAAATGCAAAGAATCCAAACGAACAGTATTCTAAGCGCATAAATACGTTTTAAATTATAAGATATAAATATAAAGGAAGGGAAAGATATTTACTCCGTCAAGTTAGGCCTACTGGACAGATATTTGGCCGCTCACATATTTTTCTCTTTACGTCGCCCTTCCCTGCATGTTGCGACTCCTACAAAGTTATCTCCAAAAATCAGCACCTCTAATACTGCAGACACCGGGCTGCAACTGAACAAGCCAGAACTCGTCTCTTGAGTAATTGACAGGACAGCAAGTCACAACGATTACCGAAACGGGTAACTGAGGTCACAGAAGGAAGACCCTTGGTTGGGGAAAATAACCACATGCATTGCTAACGCGCTTCTGTGTGCTGCTGTATTCCTGTCCATCCCCAACAGCATACGTTAACCATCCCAAAACGCGCATCGCTAACTCAGGTTTCCAACTTACCGCTACCTATATTACCCTTAACATAATGGTTAGATGACTGGCGGAGAGGATAATTACTTTTGCTGGACGGAATGCGTAGCTGCTGGGGAAATCTGGAGGTCTGATGTGCGTGGCTTCCCGTGTTTGAACAACCTGAGGTAAAGTACAGACCTTCATCTATATGGGCTCCGTCTGTACACACACCTAAGAAAGCTGATAAGAGGTCCGTGTAAAGAAAAACATTTACTAGAATGTCAAAAAAAGCCCCAAAAAATTTGTAAAGTCAGAAAAAACACAGGTTGGCTCATAACCGATAGTAGCGACGACTGCATACCTGCTTCTAAATCAACACGTTCCCGGTTCGATTTCCGCACCCAGACCGACTATCCTGACTATACTGAGGTCACGAGGTTATAAGCTTCCCCTCTATCTGCACCTACTGTAATATTTCCCCTCCAGCAACCCGCCCTGTTAACAAGTTCAAAGCGCTGGGCACTAACGAAAGTAATATCACTACCAGCATCCTATGAGCACAACGGCTAAATGACTGGAAGGATGTATAAAAAGGGGAGAGGGGGGACAGCTCACGGGATCTGCGGAAGGGGTCAAGCCGTCGGACTACTGTCCGTGGTCTCGGTATACGTTGCGGTGGTGTTCCTGACCGTCTGCAGCGTCACCATGTTAGTACCCTGCCTTCGTCTTTCACAATCAAGCTCCTATCAAAATTAAATCGCCCAGCTACGCTATTTATAAACCGCCGTTAAATAAACCAAACGTCAAATACCAAGCTGTAAAAAAAACCAAACGATACGGTAAGATGAAAATCCTCAGTTACCTTTCTCTTCTGATGACCTCAAGCCAAAATACACTCGGCCCTTTAAGTCCAAAGGAAAACAATGCAACCCCAAAATGAACACATCAAAATGGACTCCCTGTTGCCAGGACACCATCACACATAAGCTTGACTACATGTTATGATCAGCAACAATCATCTCACTAGGCGGAATTCTTTGCAAGTGTGTTCATTTATGAATGCCATACCACACACCACAGATGAACAGAGCAAAATATTATATAGAAGCACTGCCACACATTTGTTGTGTATCCCACGACAGTTTCAAAAGGAACACACACACACATATACATCATCGGATCTTCACTTTCCCTGCTAACTTTATCACGCCTCAAGGTCGCAGCGGACTTCAATTACATAAAACATTATGCAATGGTCTATGCACAGATCTTCTTCGCATTTCGTTAAATATATAGCAAAGCGGCACCGAAAAATACTGCAGTAAAGCTGAAGACCTCAATAACATGCACATTGTAAGCCCCTTTCTTGTTACAACACTGATCAGTTTCCAGGTTTTTTACATAAAGGCACAAACAAAAATGTGGTCCGCTCAACTGAATTACGATGTCAAATTTGATCTAAATCAATAAACGTTTAAGAAATGAAACAAAGATGCACAGACAGGGACCTCCCATAGTGTGTTAATTTCAAGAACTTAGTGCTACCAAGGACAAGCAGTGAAGTCTAGTACAAAATGTCACCTGTTCACTCTATAATTTTAATTTACGTACGACCAGATGAAACGCAATTTCTCTGTCATGAAGCAATATCGCTTGTGAGTTGAGAAAGTAGTCCTACCTACTCAGAAATCAGATTTCTTACTGTTACCCCATGAAACCACCCTACTTTCCAAATGCTTAAACCCCTCTCCACCCTAAGAACGAGCATTTTTTTTAAACTACGTATACTGACAATTAGAATTTTTTCCCGTCATCTTTTGAAAGTGATACCCATCTATGACTTTCATATATAAAAACTAACCAACAATCAAAAGTATGCAAAGGATATTTATCCGATCAAATTAAACTTTGTAGGTCTACGCAAGCGTCATCGAAATACGCTGTTCGTCCCACTGCACTCACTCACTCACTCAATCTCTGGCCGTGCCCCTATGATGTAGGCCACAGATTGTTACAAATATTTATAACAGACTTTACTTCAGCGACAAACTGCAGTTAGTAGAGAGAACGCTATGTCTCTTCCATGCAACATTTGCCACTGTCCTACAATCTACCTCACATCTTAGTGAAAATTTTTTGTCCCATCCGTGTAACCATTGTACAAAGAAGTGACCTTGCGATTTGCATATTCGATATTCCTGTGCCTGACACAACCGCAATGCAGCTAACGCATATAGGCCTACGCAAATCCAGACCTCAAACCTGACGCTAGAGTAAGAACCAATAAACTCACCTTAATCCAGTACCGCTTTCGGCCTTCAAAATATATACATTCACTAGGGATCAAAAATGTAAACATTGTAGGAAATGTACTGGCGTTTTCTGAGAGGAATGTGTGGATACAAACTCAAGGACAAGTCAGAGAACCAACTTGCTCACAAGCCTCCAAGCACAGAACTGAAAATAGCTTATACAAATACAATGAGAGAATACCAAACAAGATGGCTGAAACACTAAGGAAGGATAAATAATAATAAATTTTCGCGGTCTTAAATGTCATGCATATTTTCACTTTCAGAGAGAGAAATTCAGGGGCAGCAGTTTCCCAACCACTTCAGTCAAGACAGCAAGTATTCATGGCGCCCAGGTATCTCTGTTTATCGTTTATCTGTGCCATATCGTTTTGCTTTCGGCTTTGTGTTTCGGACACAAAAGAATTCTCTTCCACTGCCCCAGCATCGGTGTGTGTGTGTGTATACGCGTGTGTGTGTATGTATATATGTGTGTGTGTGTGTGTGTGTGTGTATGTATGTGTGTGTGTGTATGTATGTATGTGTGTGTGTGTGTGTGTATGTATGTATGTGTGTGTGTGTGTGTGTGTGTGTATGTATACAAACTACTGCACAGGTGTATAAACCAATTACGGAACTACACAAATCCAACCTATTTTAGCACTGTTATCTAGAATTGTATGGAAATGAAATTTCGTCCAGTGAATCATCAAGACAAAGCAGCTTTTCGTACTCCTTTCTGGTGCAATTACCACGCGACAAACAGCTGTTTTTCAGCGTATGCATAAATCTATACATGAACGATACTTAAGGTTCTGCTAATTTCTTTCGAGGAGAACTTTTACGACAGGGACAGTGTGGCCTCTTCTTGCTTATTCAATGTCAGTAAGTGTTCCAAGACTTTGAATGCCAGGAATTCCACCCACATCATTAAGCAGTAACTTACGTGCGTTTTATTAATTTATTAAACAGTCTCAGGAACCAGGTCGCAGGCGGCTTACACAGCACAGCCAGTAATAACACTGCGCTCTGCCTGGCACCCGCATAATGACAAAAATCCTTTTAAACCAGTAAAATATTGCGTACTGTTACTTAACATAATACCTAGCCCATACTACATACAGGGAGGTACTGTCTATCCATTTATTGTTACATGTTTCAAACCCGTTTAAAAAAAAAGTAATCAGATGTTAACACTATTTTGGGGTAAAAGTAATAAAACAAGATTTAATGTGGTTCTTTGTTGCAATGCGCAACACATGAGAAATACAGTTCGAGGATTGATTTACTGAACCATATGAAAGCGGTTATTAGCGTCCGACCAGTTCGTAAGCCGTTATAAATAAGAACGGTGTCGGTGAGGTTTTAGAAGGAAGCAGCTGTTGTGTTTGAAGTGCTGTCTGGTTCTGCCTAGCGTGGCTCGGCGCAGCTTCTCAATCGGGTCTTCCCGGCAGAAATTGAAACGCGGTGGGTCCATCACTACACCGACTGAACTAACCCGCCTTTGCGTTCCAACTAAAATTCTGGGTCCTTTTCTTATTTCCCCATGCTCGCTTACTTACTTATCTTTACCAGTTTTATGGCTCTAAAATCAGCACAAACCGTGCTGGTACGTGCCTCCATTATTCCACCATTTTCTATTTCTTCGATTCAGGAATGCTCTACAACACCGTGCGCTTAGACGTCCTCAACCTATGCGCTTGCTTCATGGTGAACGAATCTTCACATTAACACAAAATATTAGGTGAGGTTTCATAAATCTGGTGTGCCCCGGAACTAAATTACAGACGTTTCGAACATAAACAGACCTATATATTATCGGCATCACTCACCAACACGGCGCATGCCCTCTGGGAGTGGGCATCACTATGCACATACCTTCATATCGTAGTCCTCATCCTGGTCCACATCGTACAAGAACGAATCCACGGGTCTCTTCATATTCGGCAGTGGGTTAATTTTTTTTTTTTTTTTAACTTGTGCAGCTACTCAGCTACGTACCAACCACCGTCAGTGAATTTCGATAATGAAAGCTAGTGTAACAGGTTATCAGCCTTACCTGCAACAAACACAAAATATGAATGGTTAAATGTGGGAATCGTAATGTCAAGTGAAAATTTAATTAACATACTACAAATATGTTACTTTACGTGTACCGTATTTGCCACACATACACACACACACACACACACACACAAAATATTACTTTACAAATAGTGAATGACATATTTACATATTTCACAGTTTCCATTCCGTACATTACAATTAAAATTCTATAATTTAAACCATTCAAATCAAACACTTGTATTAGATTTACAGTGAGACTATAAAAGCCACTAACTCCTACTACACCATCATAAAGGAGTAAAATAAGGCCCGAAGCATGTAGGAGTTTAGCGGCCTTTATAATATTCTTTAAATATAATACAACTGTGTACGTATGTTGGTTTAAATTATAGTAATATTTACCTGTGTTCAAGGCAGATAGTTTCATAAAGATACGCAAAATTTACACGCCTGTTCAGTAAGGTACTTCAACAACCTATGAAGCAAATAACGTGTGTGTGTCCTACTTACGTATGTATACATTAACTCTGTGGCCCTCAGGTCGAAATAGCGTTTCAAAGAAACCGTGCGCTGCATTTCACACACCAAATGCTGCATGGTGAGTCGTTCTGAGAAACTGCGACTTCAACGTCCCATGCTCCTAACAGAAAGGCTGCATCAAACTGACACGAAACAAAAGAGCCATAACTTTTTTACGCAAACCTCATATACCACTTAATTGGCACACCAACTAATGCACATACATGAAACTTTTTTACATTAAAACATTTAAAATCGCTCCAACATGTTTCGATCCTAAGATCATCATCATGGAGCTACACTGTTTCTTGCTAAAATCACATTTTTAAAAACACCCACTGATTAACTTCCTTATATTAACTCGGCACTGTGGCAGCATGTCGTATTGTGTAAGTCGTACGCCGCTGAGAATGCGCCTCAGGCACATTCTCAGCGGCGTGTTTTTAAAAATGTGATTTTAGCAAGGAACAGTGTAGCTCCCTGAAGATGATCTTAGGATCGAAACATGTTGAAGCGATTTTAAATGTTTTAATGTAAAAAAGTTTCATGTATGTGCAATAGTTGGTGTGCTAATTAAATGACTCTACGAAATGCACGGTGCAACGGTAAAGACACATATACCATATTACATCGAAATCAGTTGTCGTTTCAGATACGGAACTTGTGGACAAGACATCCCCCTTTATGCGCTCGTTGGTGCCTTTACAAACAACGTGAAAACAGACGAACTCCTGCTGCCAGGTTACATACGAATAAATGGCAAAAACTGCGCACTTCAAAAACAGTCGCTAAACGAAGGTAAAGTGACGTCACTCTATACTCCAGGCAGGGACGTGCCTGTAATACAACTAGAGCTGAACTTATTCTTAACCTAGGCACTGGATGAAAGCGAATGGTCCGCTTAACGTCCGGGCTGCTCACCACCGGGGAAAGAACCCACAGCATCCAATGAATAGGAGGTCAGATTGGTCCTAGGGACGGTCTAGAGAACATTAGTGAAAATGAAAACACAGCATAGACAATGCACGACGACAATACCTCTGAAAACACAAAGGCCTGCACAGACATATCAGAAAGCAGAAATAAAAAAAACCATGAAGACGCCGGGATGGACAGAAGAGTGCAATTTAAATTCTAAATGTCGAACAGGGTTTCGAAACATTCAATTCTTGCGGACGGCACGTAACTTAGTATATTTTGTAGCAGCAAGCAGAAAATAACTGCGATGCTAATACTTCAACTTAACAAATAAGACAATTATGACAATTATTTAACCTCTAAACATTTAATAACAGCCCCGTGATGAATTAATCTATAGGTCAGAACGCAACGGGAGTATGACGCGAAATGCAATATATGAAGCAATGGGTGGCAAGGAAATAAGCCTTGGTCTGGCATTCCAACCCTCTAGAACAGCAGGAGACTTCATATAGCTTCAGACCCCCATGTTCTTGCACCTCGTATCGCGATTTCAAATTCAGACTTCGAGAAAATTAATTTTATGTCATACAATAGGTTTAGTCCCCTACCTCCTTAACACGAGGGAGTTTTATGGCTGACATAACTTTCATGGCCTGATTTTGTTATGAAAGGTCCAACGTGTCTTTTTGAAGAAATTATGGCTAACACCTGGATACAAAAGAGAATGAATATAATACACGTAGGTGCCTAATCTCTACAGTGTACCGACTTTCGAGTGTTGAGTGAAATTCATTCTCTACAGTATTTTAACACTACCTGCAGCAAACTGAAGGAGGCCTAAAGATAATTTAATGAAATAAGCGGAAATGCATTTGTCAGTTTCGTACGCAGTCGCCTTTCTGAACACCTTTATAAAACGAATTAAATATACAAACTTAAGGTACACTATTTTGCAGAGCAGATAATGTAATATAAACGTACACCTGGATACGAGTTTGTGCTTCACCAAGAGTGTATATTATTCACTCATACAGGACGCAGCTACACGGCGCTAATCATCAAGCAGCCCACATTCCTATAACAATTCTCGTTGAGTATTTAACGCGCATTTGCCACTAGTAACGGTAAAGCTATCCCTGTACAGGCTCCGAGGGTTCCAGAAGGTTGAGGTTCCCACATTTCATGACAATTAGCACATGAAGGTCAGCCCTATGCACAGGCAGCCTTTATCCCCAGGAAATACTCCAGGTACTCAGTTCTGCTAGAGGCTGAGTCGACCCCACGGACATAGTGAGGCCAGAAGGATTATGACATCGTCAGGAATCGAAATTGCGACGTTCCGACTTATAGCGCAGTGCCTCAACCACCTGCGGCACAGCGCGCCCCCATTTACCACTAGGACAATTCCTAATTTCCGAGTAAGAACACGCCCCGCCCCCGACCTTAACAGCCCCCGCACTTAAGAAATGTTCGAATAAAATCTCACAAACCACCTTTCAGGATTAATCTCTTTTTTTCGACCCAACACGGGATGGTATTTTTTAATTTTTTCCACCATGCTGTGAATGCCCCAAATATCACCAAAAATTACGATTTATTATACAATATACATCGAGCCCGGAGTATTGTTTAAGCTGCGACCTACAGCCGTGTCCACGCTATGTTTACTACTGCCAATTCGACGTATTTTGCTAGTACACATATTTCCATAGCATCTCCAGTAGTAAAGACATAAAAGCACAGACAGAATTAGAGAGACATGAGTGATTTCCTTCAATGATAGTGACAAACTTCAAAGGAATTCAGCGCAGGCTGACGCTTTTAAATGACACAACCAACCGTATCTGAGTCGAAAGCAACTCGGATTTATTCCGTCCAGAGCACCATCCGGACACATGGCAAAGCAATGAGACATATATGGTTAACGCGTTATGGAAGGAAATTCGGTTGGCATTAACGAAATAATAAACTGGGTAGTATATGTAAGATTTCCCCCTACTGCTTTAAACGTGGGCCTGTCAGTAGTACTAGGATATTCAGAGCAACTGAAGATGCACTCTAATTATACCTTCGCACCAAATGAAGCAGACAGCCTCCTCAACAAATTCTCACAAGGCCACCACCCACAAAGAAAGGAACTTTTCACTTAGTTCTAAACATCAATACGTTCATCACACTGGCTTACTAAACAGCCCCATTTCTATGATACCTGAAATGCTGAAGTCTCCCACTGTGGCTTCTAGTTCCACCCTACCCTCTGATGAAAGACTTCTATCCCACGTGGCAAACATTTCATAATGTTTCGATCCCACAGACCGCGTTAAATTAGGAACCCGCTGTGTATCTAGGAGTACAAACCGTAAGGAATACACGGTATCTCTAAGGAGATGGCTTGTTCTTTCGACATCCTTTCGAAGGGACGTGATTTTCACTAAACTGGGACGCAGAAACTCCTGTTTAACTCCAGGCCGCTTCCAAATCACTTCCCACGAGAAAAAGAAACGTCCGCTTTCCCGTAACGAATAAACACTCTGTAGCTGGTTATTTTCCTCGTTTCGCGTGGAAACAAGAGGGCCTAGAGGGAGCCTACCAGTCTTTTGTGTGTGGTTACATTGTGCACTAATTAGGGTGCGGCCAGGTACAGATTCCGTGCGCCTGTAACTCTGTATGAATGTGAGCATGTTGGTGACTGGACAGCCGATAATGGAGCCTCAGATTTTGTCTCCATGTATTAACGACACATGTTCCTGTAGCTAACAAGTGCCACCTACTGGTCTCCTGATCGACATGTAGCTGTACAAGAGGACGTAACTACATGTCTTCAGCAAACACTTCTGACAAAAACAACACTCGAATTTTATTTCCAGTACGTGTCTAAATGCCGTGCGATCTCAAGCGCCACTGGACTGATTTAAACTTTTAAACGCCGAATTAAATCCCATCTGCCATTTGCTGGCATTATTAGGAACTCACCATATTCTCCGCGTTAGCAGAATAAGGGTTAAATCCATTTTACAGGCCTCGTGGACTTTCTCAGTTGTTCGCACTGCCTGTTAATGGCAACAAGTTCAAAAAATGGAAATTAGAGATTATGAGAAAGCTAGTGCGCCCCATGGTAAAAAAAAAAAAAGGTAAAGATGGCCCCACACGAACTACGAAACCACAAAGGGAGAATAAAGGTACAGCACCCCTCACTCGTAACATCGGCGCTAGATGGAAGCTGCGTGGTCAGCTTCACGCCACGGTCCCTTCACTCCGCAGGAAAGAGGCCCTGTATCGGACTGAATTATGAGGTTGGGCGGGCCCCAGACCCGGTCTGGATGTCTTGCAGATCTCTTGAACCTGCCGGGATTCGAAACCCAGAATCGTTTAGCCCGTTGCCTAGTCACCATACCGACTATACTATCGCGGCTCGAACACTGTGATTGCATTTTCAACTTTGTTATTCTTCGCCATTTGTGACAGAAATATTCCTTCCAAGACAAATACCAGAAGCTACAGGGCGGAACACAACTGCATAAACATAAAAATAAAGTACCTATCCATGCGATGAAGGAATTATGAGGCGTAAAGCTTCATTCATACTCGACCTCGACGCTGGTTAACATCACGCTACAGAAACAAACCCGGTGTCGAGAAGAGAACTGTGCTCTTCTGCGTTGTTATGCAGCGAGTAATGGTACTACGTAATTCGTTGCCAACATTTCGGTCCCACCTTCAAGAGTCAAGAACCCAACCCGATGTCCACTGAATATGAGGTCGGGTGGGCCACAGAACCGGTTTGGACGATTTGCAGAAAGTAAAATCTCAAGCCGCTGCCAGGATTCGAATCGCGGATCGTCTAGCCTGTAGCGAAGTCACCAACTACATTATCCCGGTTCTACTGTATAAAAGCAAAACTAACATTTCAGAAGACAATTTTACGTTCCTTTCTCTGTTCACTTTCGTCTCAGTGTCCCTTCAAATAAGACGGCCTGTCTTGGAGGTCGATTGACATTAATATAATAATAAGATACATCTCAGCAAAATCATCTGTGAAGATGGGGAACAGCTCACGTTAATGTACAATGACAAGATGGTGTGAAAGCGCTGAAACCTTGAGGTTCAATTACCAGAATTACTTAACATTAGGCCACGCGTAATAGCAAACACTTAAATATTTACACAATCTGTTTCAAGATAAACAGCCCTTACTACGCAACTAAATGCCAACCAGTGAGGGTTACTTCTCCGGTCAAGGCACTGTCGAAAACCTTCTTTGTACTCCGTAGGATTACTTCGACTTCCCTTCCACACAATTCAAAGCTTCGCGATTCGACTGGTCCTGTCAAAAGGAACATACGATGCTCGATGTGCTCCCATTTGGCTGAATACTTCCTGCGACAAGCTACCGCCGGCTTCTGATTAGGACGACCAACTGCCTCTTTGAGCCTGTCTGCTATATTAAGTCGTACATGCATGCTTATGCTGTGCAGTGAAGCAACTAGTTTGCAACATCGCAGTGCTTTGTTCAGTACCAGTAATAAACGTGCATATTTACTGCTTCGGAACGTCACCGATACATTCAGACATAAAACAAGCACATGAACTGAGCTGCTGCAAACTGAAGGTGGTACGGTGCAACAACAACCAACTACTGAAAAACACATCCCAAATCCATCGCATAAATTCGTAATTACAATATAAAGACACACGTCACACAAAATACGATATACAAATGTAAATTTTACAGTTTGATCCGGTCTTTTTTTCCTTTGTGATTTCGATGATGTAATCGTTCAATGCAACATTTAAGACAACCAAACTTTATGGTTTTGTGCTTTAATTCCCTATGTTAAAAGTCAAAATAATGACGCTCTAATAGCTCAGATGCAGCTAGCGGTTAGAACAGCTACCAACCAGGGCTTAGAAAGAATGCCTGGGAATACACACCTTCAAGATTCGAGCAATGGATGACTACAAGGCACAGAAATTAAACAAGACATCAAACGGAAATGCAATCTTTAAATTTACGACATCTTAATCGCAACTTACGACCGATGTTCTTGCCCTTCTTCACATTTTCGTAACAGCAATAACAACATTAAGGCTGGAGACAACAGATTTAGTCCTTCTCCCAAGCAAATCCTCACACACAAATGACCCACTGCAATGACGCTTTAATTTATATACATGCAGTTAACATCTCGCATATACAATTGTACCAAACAAGTAAATCGGTAAAATTTGTATGGAACATCCCCGCTGGTGTATCAATCAGAAAGGTATAAAGAATCTCCGGTCACAACCAACACACTTTTATGAATAAGTTTATTAAGCGGCGACTAGTTTCGACCCAAGCTTGGCCCATCATCAGGCCATAATAACACAAGAAACAAGGAGCTAAAAATATTAAGCAGATCTCCCCTGTTACATGAACATACATTTAAAACATATACCAGGAATGCACGGTAAAAACAGTACACAAAATAGTACAAAGAACACAAAAGCCCCCAAAGACGTGTTTAAAAATAACTATTTTGGTATAAAATAGTTATTTAAAATACTAATTCAAAGAATTTTGAGAAATATGAGTGCGGCGTACGTCAATTGTGTAAATCCATAATAAACATATTAAGAAGATTGCAATATACTAGGACAGCGCACGCCACTGGCTCTTTATCATAGGTCACGTTTATAGATATTTTTACAAAAGCAGGACGTGAATTCATTGGTGGAAGAACTATGATGGAGATGAAATAATGTTCTTGCAGATTTGCATATATAATAAAGAATTTCCGGTTTTATGTTACAATGACGATCCTGAAATTTAATCATTACAAAATAAACAGATAAGAATAAAAAACAAACAAGACATAAACAAGATAAACAAATTTTGTCGTTTTACTGACCGTGCATCTCAGTATATTTATCTTAGTAATTAACCAACTTGATGCACAAAATTTTTGCTTTACAATAAGTTTATTTCATGCCTCTACATGTTTCGAGCACATGTGATCATCATCAGGAGGTCAAAATTGCATTACACAGCCTCTGGTATCATCATACCTATAGATGTGATGATACCAGAGGCTGTGTAATGCAATTCTGACCTCCTGATGATGATCACATGTGCTCGAAACATGTAGAGGCATGAAATAAACTTACTGTAAAACAAAAATTTTGTGAACCAAGTTGGTTAACTACTGAGATACAGATAAAGATAAACTTACACAAACTGGAAACTTATAATGCATACTGATATTAATGTGACTGTAAATCTTGTGCAAGGCGCTTGGTGAATTCCGTGTGATTTATGCCGTATGGAGAATGGACAGTACAAGGCATAATGAACAGAACGCACAAGGCATGGCCTACTCATTCCTACAGCACAGCTGCGATGCCGAAAACCTTGTATTTTAATATCATACTAGTAACGTAAATGTTTCATCGAACAAAAAACATTTGATATGGCATATGGGATAGGGAGAGTGTGCTCAACTTGTGCGCAGGTGGCTGTCCGATCGCATTCCAGTTAATTCAGAATTATTCTGTTTGCTGTTGTTAATATGTTACAAGCATTCCGATTTGCACGGCCAGCAGTGCAGCGATAATGGGTTTTGGGTTGCACATTGCTGGGGTTACTGTTGTTACTGCTGCTGCTGCGGCCACTGGTGGAGGTGACGGTGCTGCTGCTGCTATTGTTCGGATGATTTTATTACACAACTTCAGGAAATATTTAGAATATAAGCCAAGGCTTCGTCCTGTCGCCATGTTTGTATCTACTGACTTGTCAACAGTATGACATACATTATTAGTAATTATGTTAACTTGCCAGGCTTTAGTGCTTCATCATTTACCATCACCTAACCGATAATAAAATAGATTTCGCGCGGCTGTATACGGTGGCATTACACTCCATGGATTGTTACCGTACGCAGACCATTCTTCGAAGACGTATTACCACATGCAATGTCAATATTTTCTCACATTATCTCATAATCCGTACAATTTCCTGAAAACAAGGTACTGAACATGAAATGTGTGTTTTGATTTCCTTCACAACTTTTATCGGAAATGCTTCTCATTCTGAGAAGGAATGGGCAAGATATAATCATAAATGTATACTGGGCTTCATATAGCGTGCCTGTTATTCTTGTCAGGTTTTAATGAAACTCGATTTTTCTCGACAGATTTTTGAAAAATATTCAAAATATCAAATTTCATGAAAATTCGTTGAGTGAGAGTCGAGTTGTTCCATGCGGACAGACGGAAGGGTAGACAGACATGACGAAGCTAACAGTCGCTTTTCGCAATTTTGCGAACGCGCCTAAAATCCCCGGGCTAACGTAGCTGCCACCTTAAGCACCACTAATCCGTCACATGTGAATCTGGGATCGAATCCGGCTCTTCGCAAGGTCCAAGCAAATTCTAATCCAGACACTTCTAGAAATGTATAATTTTAAAAACGCACTGCCTAGCATGTGGGTGAGGTAGGTGAAGCTGAAATTTACCCCACACTTCACCGAAGCACAACTTCGTATTACGCGATAACGAACAGACCCAAAGGACACTCAAAACTGAAAAGGCAAGATTTATGAAATATCTGTTTATACACTTTTACGTAGTGTTGGTTGGGATGGAGGCACGTGCTATATATGATAAAAACGTATCGAAAGTATATTTAGGAAACGCGTTACGAGAATGACCTACACTAAACCGACATAGGATCGTGACCAACGACAGGCTCTACCCTGACACCTTCGGGTAATTTGTCCAAAAAATCGGATGTAACGTCATAACTCGTTAATTTTGGGCTGTGTGGATTTTACCTTCTCCACTTTTTATTCGCCGTGTTAATTACATCTGATCCTTGCTGCTTTGTTCATGTCAATTGGTATTTGATCCTCGTGCGATTCTAGTCGCATGCAGTTTAAACACACCCCTTCCACTCTGCTATATGCATGCACAAACAGCACCATCGGCCAGCAAGAGTGCCATATCTACCCTACCGTACTGAAATTCGTGATATCAGATTTTTTCGCTTATTTGTTTGGTCACTCCTCCCCTGCAAATTAACCTTTTGGCGCCGGAATTGTTTATTTAATTTTAGCACATCCTGTATATAAAATGTGATTAATACAGGAACCAAGTAAGTTAGAATTATGAAACAAACTGTATTTTGAAGAGAAGAAAACGGAGAATATATACCATGTTTAAAATATTCAGTACCTATATTTGTTGAATAAATATATAAAATGCAACTTTAGAGGTTAGCG
>Ga0123352_10004350_pt1 | contig 20833 bp, 18 predicted proteins | sample TergutLab28metaG_FD_89700 | JGI IMG/M metagenome (GOLD analysis project Ga0123352, IMG submission 89700) | Labiotermes labralis P1 segment gut microbial communities from Petit-Saut dam, French Guiana - Lab288 P1 | ecosystem: Host-associated > Arthropoda: Insects > Digestive system > Gut ...
ATCGTATTAAATATAAATTGCCCAATTCCTGTGGATGGTAAGGGGTTTTTTCCCGATATAAAACGCTCTAAGGGGTGCTTAAATGCTATAAATACCAGTGGTAAAATAGTTATGGCAATTACCGGCCAGGTAACAGAAAGCCTTAGAATAAAAACACGGACTAAAATAAAAAGTTTTGCCCCATAAAAAACCAAACCGGCTACCCCATTTGCGCCAAAAAGCAAACTGCTTATGTCTCGACGTTTAAAAGAATTAAGCATATTAATAATCATAGAAAATACAATAAGTCCAACGCCAATCCATACTGCAAGCATAAGTGTACCAGCGATATCTTCCGCAGGTCTTCGCCATAAGGCGGGCAAAATATTTTCGAAGCCAAAAATGCTGCCATATAAGAAGCCAAAAAATGCTGCGGATGTGCCGGCAACTGCTATAATTGCGCCTAGGGGAATTTTGTATTTATGCCACACAAAAAGCCCAATGGCCGCCAATGAAAAACCATGTCCAACATCGCCAAACATGAGTCCAAATAAAATAGTGTATGTGACTGCTAAAAAGGGAGTGGGGTCAATTTCACCATGGGCAGGAAGTCCGTATAGTTTTGTGAAAAATTCGAATTGGCGCATAATTGGCGGGTTTTTAAGCAGGGTAGGGGGTGCCTCGTTTTCACCGGAAGATAAATATTCATTTAAAGTGTCGTATGAGAAAATTGTTAGATCGTCACTATCAATTTCGGCTTCCAGTCTGTTTGCGTCTGCTTCCGGCATCCAACCGGAGAAGGAGAAAATTTTTTCCTGGGGGCTTACGTTTGCAAATTTTTTTATATCGAAGGCATTGTAGAGGCTTTTTATTTGATGGCAGGCAATTGCAATTTTTTTTGGATTTTCTAAGAACTCTAATGCGTATTGATGCAATTCCTGCTTCATTTCTTGGCATTTTGCTTGCCAGTGGTTAATTAATTCAGATGGTGTGCCACTAATGCTTTCGTCAAGACATGTGCTGGTTATTGGTATTGGCTCAAATTTTAAGGATGCGAAAATGGAATCCATCGTATCTGTATTTGCCTTGGGAGTGAAATATATTCCCCAAACAAAATCTTTATCTCGCTTTATTACATCGAAGATGAGATTATCGTTGTTACTTAAAAATTTTTCATACTGAAGGAAGTGTAATAGTTGCAATTTGCCAAAACGATAATGGAGAAATTCAAAATTTTCCATGTTGCTTAAATCGCCTTTAAATGCTGTGAAGTCTTCCAATTGGCTGATATGCTCGTTTGCTTGGCGTAGGTTTTCTTCAAGGGTGCGAGATTTATCGCTTCGCAATTCATAAGCGGCATAGGCTTCTTCTATGGTATTTACAGCTTTTGCCGCAGTTAAAGGCATGTAAATAAGCGGAACAGCTCCTGCTAATGGGGATAAAATTTCGGCTTTTTGTAGTGTTGCATTATATGGATTTAACGCTGTAAAAGGTTCCATTAAGCCGTGATTATTGGTTTTCTCAAGTTGAATGTCAAAACGTGAAAGGTAGTTTTCTACTACGTGCTGCATGTTTTCCATATGCCCAATTAAACTTATGTATTGCATTTTTATTATCATTGGGATGCACCTCGTTTAATACAACCTCGACAGTATCTCGGAATGATCAAGCCCATGGCGTATGCCTACCGCCATGGCCGCATTGTTTTTTTCCTGCAAATGTGCTTCATATAAATATCCGCAAGCAAGTGCCATATAAGAACGGCGGCCTTCTGTGCGGTAACGTAATTTAACAGCCTTTGTTAGGCGTTGCTGTGCAAGTGTAAAATCGTCAAAAACATTGTTATATATGGTTTTTGACAGTTCTGATATAAAGCTTTCTATGCTTGTACAGTTAACAAGGTTTGAAAATACGTTATCGGGTAACCGATATCGTACAGGAATTAAAAAACCATATGATGAATCGCTAAATATGCCATAATATTTTTTTAGCCGGTACATCCACAAAATGTTTTGCAGATCAATTTCTGTTCCTAGGACATTTTTCATTGCCAGGCAATTTGCTTTGTTTAGTTTTGTAATACCCCGCCACATGTTTAAATAATGCGCTATGCTTTCACTTTCAAGCCCTGCGGCCATGGTGGTAACAAATTTTTTTTCATGCTTGTTTGTCAAAAAGCGTTGTATGCCAGTACATGCATTTTGATAATCGGACTTTCCTCGCTTTGCTAATATTTTGGCTGTGAGTGCAGCGTTCATACATGAATCACCTCGTGGAGGATTTTTTCTTTCCACGTATCGTGATTGGCGGTAAATGCAAGTACTAGTTCTCTCCCCTTTTGCTCGTAATCCGCCTGTATTTTTGCAATGGCTGTTGCTGTATTATGTGCTGTGTCTTGTGTGCACTTTTGCAAAATATTGTTCTGTTCCTCTTCAATTACGGCCATTTGCTGTAACAAATTCGCTTCTGCCTTGCTGCTTAGAAGGGTCTGTTCTTTTTCCAGCATGCGTATGGCGTTTTGGGCCTCGCTTTCGAGTAGTAAAAGTTTTTGGATAATCATGGAAACATTATAGCAGGTTTTGGAAAAATATGCTAGTCTATTTTACGATTTTTATTTTTTTTATGATCTCGTAAAGTATCATGTCTAATTTCGCGCTGTAGTTCTCCATTCTAAATGTTACATAACCCTCTAAATTTAGCTCTTTGTTGGATTTTATGAAATTTTCTAACCGTTTTAATTCCGTATTATGTAATTCGGGGTTTTGTAGGCTGGCGGCTAAGTTTTTGAGCTTTGGTGAGTAGCGGTATACAGGGTTTTCTTGCATGGCTATAGTGTATAGTAAGGAAAGTAGGGTTGCTATAAAGTCTTTAGAATTTGTATATGTAAGTTTTACAGCGTAGGACGTGGCAATGGATATGTTGCATAAATTATTTTGTGTTAGGTTTTTTATAAAATTTATTAGCTCGTTTTTGTAATTGTGTGTATGTATGGTTAAACGCTTCATGGAGTTATTTCCTCTTTTCGATAAATGAGAATAATATCACTATATGCATGGTATGGGTGCAAATTATCATGTCTAAAAAAGAGGGCAAACTAAAATATATAATTTAGTATTTTTTTAGAATATCGCAAGTTGAAAAACAAATCAAATAATTTTAGAAAAACAAATTAAGTAATTATGCTTGACATTGTTTTTTTTTACGAGTTACAATATGTGTGCGACTAGTCGAATAATGCAAGATGAAAGAAATTTTTGTAGCTGCAAGGGGAGGGGAAATGGATATTGAATGACTAAAAACCTTGCCGCGGAATGGTTTTGTTGTTGTTTGATATATACTTTGCTAAATGATAGCAATTGCACAAATCTTTGAAATCATTATAAAATAATCGGAGGTATAATTTATGAAACGTAAAGTTGTAATTTCTTTTTTATTAACCATGGTTTTACTTGTTAGTTTTGGAATTTCTGTACAAGCAAGCATTATGGACGTTGCACAGGGAGAGCCAATAGATCAGCAAATAGTTATGATAGATGGCGTACCTGTTGTATTTGAAGTATTTGATGATAACGGTATTATTACTGAGGTTGCTCGAATTGAGGAATCTATGATGAGAGGCAGTATGGATGATGTAGATCGTTCGCAATTGCTAGAAGGCATTAGAACTGTGGCTGATGAAATAAGTGCAGATGTACATTCTCGTTTTGTACAGAGCCAACAAGTTATGCAAGCGCAAGAGAGCCAAGCGCTTAATCTTGCAAGAGCCCCGACTATCATGTACCAACAGCATAACAACAGCGCACAGGGAACAGGTGTACAGGGCAATAGGGATACCCTTGCTGGGCATTGGACCACAGCTCGCTATGAGATACTTGGCTTCCCTACCTTCATGCGTGCTTTTAATGGTGCATCAAGAGCAATGTGGATCGGTTCTGGTAATGCAGATTCATTTGAAATAATTGATACCATTTCACGTACCGGCATACAAGTTTCAGTATCATTCCCCGCAGGCTTTTCTGTAAATAGTGCAAGTAGCTCGGCCTCTAGGCAAGCGCACATTAGACAACCGGGTACCATGGCTACACTCCATAGGCCGGATTTTTCAGCTAATACAATTGTAAATTTTGGCAGCCTAGTGCGTGTAGAAACAGAAGCTCGTGCCCACCGTACTAACACCGTTTTTGTTGCTGTAGTACGTTCTAATTGGTAGATTATACTCGTAATGTTTGTAAGTTTCATTATTAAGTAACTCTTTATGCTGTATTCAATTTCTGAAAATTATAGAATTGAATACAGCTTTTGTACAAGAAAAACAAATTTGGGAATTCATTCTTTGTGATAGGGGTTTTAATGATGATAGGAAAGTTTTCTTATAACAGGTTATTACTTTTAATAGTTCTAGTTTTAGCTTTGACTGGATGTCAAAACGATGAATACGACGTTATACATATTGACTATCAAGAAATTTTAAGTTATTTATCATATCAGCAAATGTATGATGGGGGTTTTTCGGATGATATCGAACTTTCATCGGTTAGATTTATGGATTTGCATGACACTTATATGTCACTACGCATACTAGAATTAGCCGGTCATTATTCAGTAGAAGCACAACTATCGGATTTAGCTCCATTTTTGAGTAAAGTTAATACAGTGGAATTAATTGAATTTTGGGACGATCTTTTTAAAATCTATTTTTATCTAAAACTTGTTGATATGGCAGGCTATCCGATAGAAGAAGATGCGCGCTCCTTTCTTGTTAATCACTTAGAGTCTCTGCAAACTAATTACGGTTATTTTATACGGACTAGGGAAGCTAGAACTATGATAAATGAGGGATTGATAAGCCCGGAAATTGACCGCTTTAGTGGATTTAATCTTAGTAGTATTTCATGGATGACAGAATTGGCAAAATTATATGAGTTTAATATAGATTTTTTAGCTGTTACGGAATATTTAAGTCTATACTTATCAGAAGAAATTGCATTTCAAAATAACCTGTCTATTGAAATGCAATTTGCCGCTGCCGCAATAATAGTAAGATTAGTTGAGTCTAGGCCAGATTTAAGCAATGAAAATACTATGGAATTAATACGTACACTATATGTTAACAGAGGGAGAGAAATTGCAGGCAATAGACAAGGATTGCATGATATTGGTACCATTAGAGATTTGATAACAATTGGCAATTATTTTAATAAGGTAGATCGTGAGTTTATGAAAAAAACTGTATTAACATTTTATCAAGAGGATGGATTTTCGCCATTTATTGACTCCGCAACTCATATAAATGCTACTCGTATTGCTTTGCTTGCACTTAATGAATTGCAGGTGCCACTGAATGAAAGTAGCTTGGAGAACATTATCGATATAACACTTGGCAATAAGTTTTATGATGGGCGTTTTGTGGGTGATAGGGGCGGTTTTTTTGTTCATGAAAGAATAAGGGATACCTACTATGCTATGATTTTATTGTATGAACTAGGAGCAATTGATAAATACATGTCCGATCTGCGAAACTTTTACCACACTATGCTGGAAGAATCGGATATAAGCGAATATTCGGTAATGGAGATGTTTCATCTTTTATCAATAGCAAAAATGACTGACATCACAGTATGTGATGATGTTATCGCTGATTTTGCAATAATGTTTGCAGAATATGTAGAAAGCACGTTTTTGATTAACTTTTTCTTTTCTATAGCAGTAATTGAAAGTGGAGTAATACCAGAAGAACTTTTACATGATAACAATATACGCAATAAACTTATGTACTCAGCACAAAGAGAGAATCCTTTACAAACTTACATTACTCGATTTTTAAAACTGTACTATATATATTCCATAAATAAAATGTTAGGCTTAGAGTACGCTGCTTTATATCGTGAAGTAATAGATTTTTTTAATGAAAACTTTGATGATATAGAAATCAAGCTAATGGCAGCACAATATATTGTTAGAATTATAGAAAATGAGCAGTTATCAGTTAACGTTATAAGTGATAGAAGCAGGCGCTCTATCTTAAATGAGATCGAAAGAAACAGGGATGGATTTCTATTTAGTTATGGAGAAGATTTTCCTGGAAAATTTGACAGCACAGCAAATATTATTAGGATAATTCGGGTATTAACATAGAGGTAGAGTGTTGATCAGTTGCAGTGCTTAAGATATGTTGATGCTAAGGGTGGCTTATACGCGAACCGACAGGCAAATGGCTTGTCGGTTTTTTTAATGCTGTAGTAAGCTCAGAGTGGATAAACTCCGGAGTTGGGGAGATTCACCAAAATGTTTTACCACAAAATTCTTCACTATCAGAATAGTAGTTGACATTCTACTATTGCTGTAGTAATATAGTTTTTACTATTGCAATAGTGTAAGTAATGGTGTGAAGAAAGTCGCTTCACGCTGAATTTGAGGGTTAAATGTGAATGCAAGCACTCGTGCTTGACCGTTGGGAGATTACTATGAAAGTTAAAGTTTTTGATTCTGAATTGAAAATTATGGAAGCTTTATGGAGGCATGGGGATTTAACTGCCGGACAGCTTTCTAAAACATTAAAGGCTGAAATCGGCTGGAGCCCTAATACAACATACACCGTAATTGGTAAGCTGGTAGACAAGGGTGCCGTTGAACGGTACGGAACAAATTTTTCTTGCAGGCCACTTATAACAAAAGAAGAAGTGCAGCAATACGAAACAACGGAGCTTGTAGGCAAGTTGTTTGATGGCTCAAGCACAGCGTTTTTGTCTGCGTTTTTAAGTGGCAAGGAATTATCCCAAGAGGAAATAGCAAATTTAAAGCAACTGGTTGATAAACTAAAATGAGGTGTCGGTTATGAATTTGTTTCAAATGAGCTTATCTGCCGGATTGCTTATTATTGCTATTGTCATAATTAGGAGAGTTGCTTTAAATAAGCTGCCTAAAACGGCGTTTCTTATACTATGGGGTATCGTGCTTATTAGGCTGCTTGTGCCGATATCAATCCCAATGCAATTTAGCATATACTCTGTAGTTATGGGGTTTGCGGAGACGGTGTTATCAGACAGTACTTTTACTTACAGGGAAGATCCTACCATGGCTGTAAATATGCCTGTATTTAGTGAACACTTGCAAATTATTACCTCGTCTGAAATACTGCCGCATGTTAACGAAGTCCCGCAACAAGTGCGAGGTTTTAATATGCCGTCACTCACTGTCATTTGGCTTGTAGGTATGTTTTGCTCATTTATTTTCTTTGCAATTGTCTATTTTAAACATCACCGTGTATTAGGTTTTGTGACGTGTGTTAGTAATGATTTTTTGAGTGATTGGCTTAAACAACACAGGCTTTTGCGCCAGATAACCATATTACAGTCGGGCAGAATAACAACGCCTCTTGCGGTTGGGATTATTAAGCCGCGTATTATTCTACCTAAAAACATGGATATGAGTGATACACAGCTTTTGCACCATGTGCTGCTTCACGAATATTTTCATATCAAGCGCTTTGATGCCCTTTGGAAAATAATTATGGTTTGTGCCTTATGTATCCACTGGTTTAACCCATTGGTGTGGGTTATGTTTGTGCGAGCAAACCGCGAACTAGAGTTAACCTGTGATGAATTGGTTTTACACCATTTTGGGGTAGAAGCAAAAACAGCCTATGCACATTCGATTATTAGTATGGCTGAACAACGAAGCCGATTTGCTTCGTTATATAATGGCTTTAGTAAAAATGCGGCTGAGGAAAGGATTATATCTATTATGAAAATAAAAAAATCATCTGTTGCCGGAATAATATTATCTATAATCTTGATATGTGTATTAACCTTTGGAGCAATTGCGACATTTGCTGGTAATACAGATATGGAGTATTACAATACCGATCAAGTATCCGATTTAAATATGGAAAATTATGGCGTTCAAGAAATTAGGGTTGATGACGAGGAAAATTCAATTATTACAGTAACTCCCGACTTGCCCATGCAAGATCCACTTTCCGCAATAAACGGAGCAATGGTTATTGATATAGAAAGTACTGTAGAGCAGGCGCATGTTGCTGAATCAGGCTATTTTAACGCACAGAACGAGGAAATCGTAACACCACAAAGCCCATTTATAATAGCAAGAACCCTAGAAGAGGTGAGGGCGATTATTGCCTTGCAAGATGGAAGTATCCCTATAACCGATGTGGATGTACCGGAAATAAGAAATCGCCAAGCAGACGGCATTATTATTACCGAACAATGCCTATACGAAGCATTTGACGTTTTAAACTATGCGTATGCGCAAGATGGATATCCAATTAGAAACCTGGCAACTCCATGGGTTAGAATGTCTCCGACTTTCGATGAAATGGATTACTTTATGCGGGTTGCAGTTTACAGGGGGCATCTGCTTGGTGTAGCACTAAGGGATTTAGAAATTGATGTAAATGAATTGAGTGAAGAAGAACACGATCGTGTGCGTGCAGAAGCGCGGCGTTTGATTGATTTGTATGATGGTGAATGGCCTTCTGACGAAAGTACACGTGAGGCCGTTCAGAGTTTGTTTGGCACTATTGACAGCTATTGATAATAAGGGGTTTGTATCTCCTCGTGGTTTAATACACAAGTTTTATGTATATAAAGATGTATTTCTGCAAAAATTAAGCAGTATCTTATATACAGGAGATGAGTGTATGGACATTAGTAGTAGTAGAATATTTTCGCCAGATATGCCAATGGGTTTTGATATGGCATTGGCCAAAAACGAACTGGCAAGAAGTTATTTTTACGCCTTGCCAGAACAATCGCAAGTGCAAATAATTGGGCAAGCAAACAGTATTCATAGTAAAGAAGAAATGCAGGCCTATGCAGATTCCCTTGTGAAAAATAGCTTTATGTAAAAAAGAGCATGTTGTGGCAATTGGGGCACAGCATGCTTTTTTGTTAAATACAAGTGATTAGTCACAAAAAAAGTTTAAGGCAAGTATTTTTTTTATTGCAATTTTTATGTGTTGCGATATAATTAAATTGTGAAATAACCATAAAATTACTAGGAGGATGCAAAAATGGCAGAAGCAAAGTTAAGAGCTGGTATTGTTGGCTGTGGCGGTATCGCATTCGGCAAACATTTACCAAACATGACGGCAGCAGGCAAGTTTGAAATTGTTGCATGTTGTGACATTGAAGAGGATCGTGCACAAAAAGCAGCAAAAGAGTATGGTATAGAAGGTGCAAAGGTTTATACAGACTATAAAAAACTTTTGGAAGACAAAACAATTGACGTTATTTATGTACTTACACCAAATAGTTCTCATGCACCAATTACCGTTGATTCTCTAAATGCTGGCAAGCATGTTATGTGCGAAAAGCCGATGGCAAAAACATCAGCAGAAGCCCGGGAAATGGTTGAAACTGCAAAGAAAACAGGCAAAGTTTTAACAATTGGTTACCAAACACGTTTCTTTAAACAAAGCCAATACATTAAAAAAATGGTAGAACGTGGTGACTTGGGCGAAATTTACTATGCAAAAGCCCATGCAACCCGCCGTCGTGCAGTGCCAACATGGGGCGTTTTCTTGGATGGTGAAAAACAAGGTGGCGGTCCGTTAATTGATATCGGTACCCATGCACTTGACGTGACACTTTGGTTAATGGACAACTATAAGCCAAAATCTGTAATGGGTAATGTGTACCACAAATTAAATGGCAACGGCAATTGTGGTAATATTTTTGGTCCTTGGGATCCGGCTGAATTTACAGTAGAAGACTCTGCATTTGGCTTTATTACCATGGAAGATGGCGCAACCATTAGCTTGGAATCTAGCTGGGCATTAAACTCTTTAGAATGCCGCGAAGCGAAGTCTACATTGTGTGGCACAAAAGCAGGTGCTGACTGGCGTTTTGATGATGTGCGCATTAATGGTGATGACTTTGGAAAACTGTATGACAAAACCCCAATTCTTGGCGGCGGCGGCGTAGCTTTCTTTGAAGGCGCAGGCGCTGACGAAAAAGTAATGGAGCAATTGACATTCTACAATGCAGTAACCAAAGGTTCTGAGCTTGTAATTAAGCCAGAGCAAGCATTTGTAGTAACACAAATTTTGGAAGCTATTTATGAATCTGCCGCAACAGGCAAATTGGTGACATTCTAGGAGAGCTAACATGAAACTAGGCGTATTAACCGTTGCCCTCGCTGGGCGATCAATAGAAGAAGCTTTTAAATATCTGTCAGGGCTTGGTGTACAATCTGTGGAAATTGGCACAGGCGGGTACCCTGGTACAGCCCATCTTGACCCTGTGGCGGCTTTAAAAGATCCTTCAATTGTAGATAATTTAAAGGCGTTACTTTCCAAGTACAACTTAACGATTAGCGCATTAAGCTGCCACGGTAACCCTGTGCAGCCAAATAAAGAACTGGCAAACAAAGACCATGAAGACTTTGTTAACACATGTAAGCTTGCAGAAAAACTAGGCGTAGATACCGTAATTACTTTTAGCGGCTGCCCTGGAGATTACGATGGTGCAAAACATCCAAACTGGGTAACATGTGCATGGCCGCCAGAATACTTGGAAATTTTAAAATACCAATGGGAAGAAAAGTTGATTCCCTATTGGAAAGATGCCGCAAAAATTGCGCAAAGTCATGGTGTAACTAAAATTGCACTTGAAATGCATCCGGGCTTTTGCGTGTATAACCCACGCACCCTCTTGCAGTTAAGGGAAGCCGTAGGGCCTATCATTGGCGCAAACTTTGACCCTAGCCATCTTATTTGGCAGGGTATCAAGTCATCTGAAGCAATTAAAGTATTAAAAGATGCTATTTTCCATTTCCATGCAAAAGACACCCGAGTTGATCAGTTTAATACTGCCGTAAACGGCACGTTAGAAACTTCTCGTTATGACGACTTTATTGGACGTGGTTGGGTATTCCGTACTGTAGGTTATGGTACAGACGAAGCGGAGTGGCGTTCAATAATCTCTACACTACGTGCAGTAGGTTATGATGGCGCAATAAGCATTGAGCATGAAGATGGGCTTATGTCTATCGAAGAAGGTTTGGAAAAGGCAATAGCGTTTTTAAAACCGATTCTTATGTATGAGCAACCTGCCGAAATGTGGTGGGCGTAAGGAATAGATAATTTGCAGCAATGGAAAGTCCAACTGATAGCAATTTGCTATTCGTTGGACTTTTTTTGTAAATCTTAGCATTACGTAGTTATATAAGTGGTCTAATATTGCTAGGTAAATAAGCGGTGTGGACATAAACAGCAAACAGCTTGTATATACATAATTTATAAGATTTTTTATTAAATTTTTTATTAAATTTCTATGTAAAAATAAAATCCAAGTGCCTATGACACTAGCCACTTGAAATTGGAGGGCGAAATGATTTCTGGTATACAAAATCCGACATTATATGTATTTATTGGTGGTATGGAGAGAGACGAAATTATAGCTGCGATTAAAAAAACACACTTAAGTGGCGAGGCTATGTACCTTGACTTGAGCGAAACAACCGACATAGATAAAGCAATACGTACCACAAAGGCGAAATTGCAGGCATGGGAAACAAACTTAAGTTTGCAAAGGGTAAATATTTATGTAATGGCAACGGCCCACGAGGCGCAAGTTTTTGAACTTGTAAAAATTGTAGGAAGTAGGCTGCGTGTTTTATTTGCAGAAGATTTTACTTTTCATATAACGCTGGCGGTTTTTTTGAGTGAAACGAACGAACCTGACGAAACCAATTGTACATATGAAGAGCGAGGCAAAACTACATATAAATTTTTAACAGCGCTAGTAGGGGACACTGCTTTTGACTGTATTTTTCTTTTAAGCGACCGCAATGAGTATGGGCGTGTAACTGAGGCGAATCGGAAAAATGTGCATAAACTTATGGCATATTTGCCATATTTACATTGTGTAGATTCTGATTTTTACAAAACCTTGCATAGGAAGGCAAGGGAAATGGGGCGGGTTTTGTTTGCTTCTGCTGGGATTGGTGTTGGAGGAGATATTAATTCGAATGTGGCAGATGATAATAAAAAGAATCTGCAATTGCATAATTTGGCGCAAATTTTAGAAGGTGAGTTTAACAGTAAAATGCCTGTGAGCGGCAGTATGTTGTCTACAGGTGCGTATTGCGCTAAGGTTGATGATATTTGTGTGGAGCTGGATATTGCAAATAATATAGCAAGTGTTGCGGCAAGGCCGTTATCGCCATTAGATTTTAATGGGCTTACCTTAAAAGAAGCAGAGCGGCTGCTTTTTGAAGATGGTACAGTGGATTTTTTTGCGACGATTCCTAATGTGATAAGAGTAGAAAACCCTCCGTCTAATTTGCTTTTGCGCAAAATAATTGCGGAAGAAAATTATCTAAAACATATGCTTGCGGAGCTTGCGGAAGAAATTTCGTTTATAACTGTTGAATTAAAGAAAAAAGAAAGTACAAAACTTAGTGCAATCAAGTTTGTGCATAATGTTAAAAATGAAATTGGACAATGCTATTCAATTAAATATAAACTTAATGAGTTGCAAAATATATATGAAAAATTATTAAATCGACAATCGGAAATTTCTGATTATTTAGAATACCTGAGGGAAATTATTACCGTGCTAAAATCTTTGCCTATTATGCCTGTATATAAAGAAACTCCGGATAATCGGCTTTCCCAAGCGAAGGCGCAAGCGGCATTAAACATATCATTACTGCGTGATGATGGTTTAGTACGCGAAATGCATATTATAAAAGATGTGTTAGGTTCACCGGAGGTGTGCGTTCTTAATTTAATAGGCGGCTTTGCACTAGAGGATTTAACGCGCTATCATACGATGCAAATGCTTGCTATTAACTAAATATTTACACAGCGAAATAATCTCGTATATCCTTTTTTGCAGCATCCCAATTATCACCATAAATATGGCAACTTATATGTTCGACATTTTTAAGCAGTTCCAACTCTAACTCAAAACGATGTTGAAATAAATCCTCGCACCCCTGTTGTTGCAACAACTTATCAACTCTATCAGCCCATCCTTTGCCTTTTGCTTTTTTCGCAAATGCAATTGCTTCTTCAGCACTATGACGTCGCAAATAGATACATACAGGATTGAGTGGTAACAATGTACTGGTGATAGCATTGATGAATGGGCGAACTTCATCGTCCGTTGCGCGTCGAAACAGCAGCTCGTTAATTGGATTTTGAAGATAACCACTGTCTATAATCACTGTTTCAGAACTGTCAATGTGAGAATTAACCCAATGTTTAAGCCGTTCTAATGCACAGGGAATATAGTCTGCTACCGTTATAAACTGATTGCTTCCATCGCCAATATTCCATTGCTTGATTTTTTCTGCAACATTGTCAGGGCATTTATCTAAACGCAAATATATATAATTATCAGTTGATAATGCAATGTTTAGCAACATATCACGCTCTTGTGAATTCTGGGCAAATAAGGACTCAAAATCATTTTTTGGGATTCCGGAAGTGTTGTAAAAATCCAAAGGAATTCTTTCGTCACCTTCGTTTAGCAGGGTTGTTTTATCTCCATGGGATGTAAATATATCCGACAGCCATTTAGTGATTGTCGTTTTCCCTGTCCCGGGAAGTCCTTCAATTAATATCAGTCTTTTCATAATTTTTTCTCCTTCATTTTAAATTAGAGCCATCATACAGTTAAAAGAATTATTTGTACAAGGTAAACAATAATTATATTCATAATTTATTTTTTCATTTATTTTGTTGTATCATATGCAAAGCACAAAACCAGAATCTTCACACGAGTTGCATAAACTTCGTGTTTAGATTCTGGCTTCTGATGAAAAGGCATATATTGCATTGGGTTATATATCTAACTAGCGTCGTCTACTCATTAAACGCAGCATAAACAACAGCATATTAATAAATGCCAAGTAAAGCATTAACGCGCCAATAATAGATAAATTGCTGGATAGCCGCTCTTGTTCTACGCTTAATGTGCCGTCAGGGTTATCTCCACGAAGTGCAACATGTGCAAAATGATTTTTTATTGTGTAAGTGCGAACTGCGGTTATTATTAGGAATATAAATAAGCCGCCGACTATAATCAGTAAATCAAGCATCGCGTTACCCATAAAAATATTTACAATAGAGGCTATAATAATGCCGAAAAGTGCCATGGTAAACAGGCTGGAAAAACGGGTCAAATCTTTTTTTGTGGTTAGGCCGTATATGGCCATAATGCCAAAACTTATTGCGGTAATACCAAAGGCAGCTGCTACTGTATAAATCCCTAAAAATTCTACATACCATGCAATGAGCAGGCCAATTGTAAGGCCCATAGACATGGCGTACACAATATACATAATTTTGGCTGTGGCAGGGTTCATGGTTTGTACCCTGGCGGATAACACCATTACTAAAATAAACTGCGCTATTACAATAATGAAGATAGAATTCATCACAGCTTCAATAAAGTTTAAAAATGCATAACTTGTATTTATGCCGTAAACAATGCCACCCATGGTTAGCGCTGTAATTAGCAGACCTAAAAACATCCATCCAAAGACCTTTGCAACATAGGAATTGATAATGTATTCGTCTACCTGGTTGATATTTGTGTAATCCTGTTCTTGAAAGAAATCCTGTTGATTCATAGTCTAAACCTCCATTCTAATGGGGCTCTGCCCCAAACCCTCTCGTAAGCTGCGCTTTCAGTATGTTTGCCTGGGGCAAACACGGTGCTGAAGCACCGTCGGCCTTCTTGCCGATACGCACTGGCCGGGCGGGTGCGCGCTGTGTGCACAAATACTTTATTCTACTTTTCATTTCGAAAGCAATAATAAGCCTACCACACAAAAAGATATATTGCAAAACAAAACTGAATATGTATAATTAACATGTCCGAGAAAGAGTTTGAAAATTCACAATGGGAGAATTTTTGAACTGCATTCTAAAAATTAGAAAAATTAGGAGGCGTAGTATGTCAATAAAAATGGCAATTATCGGAATGGGTGGAATGTCTCGCTGGCATTTCGAAAACATTAAAAAGAATATTAAAGAAATTGAAATTGTAGCAGGGTATGACATTAACAAAGAAACTTGCGCAACAAGGGCAAAAGAGTGGGGAATTAAGATATATGATAATCCGGAAGAGTTGTACTCAGACCCAGAAATAAGCCTGGTGCTTATTGCCACGCCAAATGATGTTCACAAAGACTATTCTATTAAATGTATGGAAGCGGGCAAAAATGTTGTTTGTGAAAAGCCCGTTACTATGAACGTTGCAGAACTCGAAGAAATTATTGCTGTGAGGGATAAAACAGGGAAATTTTTCTCCGTACATCAAAACCGCCGTTGGGATCCGGATTATATGACGGTTAAAAAAATCTTGGAGGATGGTATGCTTCGTAACCCTTATACAATTAAGAGTTCTGTACATGGGTCTCACAGGCTTTATGGCTGGCGTGGATTTAAGCCAAACGGCGGTGGCCTGCTGCTGGACTGGGGCGTTCATTTGCTTGATCAAATGCTGGACTTAATGCCGGAGGCTGTGGTTTCTACTTATGGGCATTTGCATTCTATGGAAAAAAGCGAAGTAGATGATGTATTTACTGTGGTGCTTAGGTTTGAAAGCGGCTGTACTGCGGTTGTAGATATTTCTACTAACAGTTATGTTGTAGAGCCTCGTTGGCGTGTATCCTCCACAGATGGTACTGCTATTATAGAAAATTGGGAGCTTGACGGAAAAATAGTAAAGCAAGCCAACCCAAACGAAATGGACTGGACAGAAACTGTGATTTATACAGCAGCCGGGCCAACGCGCACCATGCTGCCACGGCCTAAAGAAACCACGGTAGAAGTTGCGCTGCCTAAAGTTGGGGAAAGAAACTGGATAAATTATTATAAAAATGTTGTAGATGTGCTTAATGGTAAAGCTGAACAAATTGTTACGGCAGAGCAAGCACTACGTGTTATGATGGTCATAGAGGCTATTTTTGAATCTGACCGCACAGGTGCGGCAATTACTACAAAAATTTAATGTATAAATTTGTGGGGAGCGGCTAATAACCGTTCCCCACGAATAAATTATAAGGACTGATATTGATGACAAGAACAGAAAATGAACTACAAGGGTTAGAATTACTAGGGCAAAGCCACCAAGACTATCCAAGCACTTACACCCCGGACATATTAGAGGCGTTTCCAAACAAGCATCCGGGTAATGACTATATGGTAACTTTCAACTGTCCGGAGTTTACTTCCTTATGCCCAAAAACAGGCCAGCCGGATTTTGCTACAATTTTGATAAATTACATCCCCGGTCCAAGGCTTGTAGAGAGTAAGTCGCTAAAATTGTATCTCTTTAGCTTTCGCAATCATGGTGACTTTCATGAAGATTGCGTAAATATAATAATGAAGGATTTACAAAAGCTGATGGAACCTAAATATATTGAAGTTAAAGGAATTTTTACCCCGCGTGGTGGAATTGCAATTTTCCCATTTGCTAATTATGGGGATGAAACTTACGCAGATATGGCTAAAAAGCGTTTGTTTGATAGCTTGAGTGAAATGGGATGAAGCCTCCGGTGAAACATCTTGCTGTCATTGTGGATAAAGATATTACAGGAAAAGATGCACTGTCCAATGCTGACCCACGCATTGCAGTGGATGTATTTTTATTTGACGAGGATAACCGTGTAGCACTTTTATATTTAAGTAATTGGGATATACACACTATTCCCGGTGGCGGCGTGGAGTTTGGTGAAGACCTTGTAACCGCCGCAAAGCGCGAGATCCTTGAAGAAACCGGCTGTAATTGCGAGATTTTATTGGAAATAGGTACTACTTTTGAAAGCCGTGCAGCGCATGACTTTACCCAACAGCGACATTATTTTGTTGCTCGTGTTGTTGGTGAAAAAGGAGAGCCTCACCTAACGGAAGCGGAAATTTTGCAAGGTGCTGCTGTGCACTGGTATCCGATAGGGCAGGCATTGGAAATTATTAAGGAAACGAAGGCTGAAACCTATCAGCAAAAGTATATTAAAGCGCGCAATATAGTTGCTTTGACTGAGATTGTGGAAAATTATACGTAATAACAGGGTGTAAATAGCTGCGCCCAAAACAACGAGAATATTAATTGATATGAATCTATCGCCTAAACTTACTATGAACCTTACTGAAAAAGGGATAGAATCGAAGCATTGGTATTATATTGGCGCACCTGATGCTAAAGATGCAGAGATTATGGACTATGTTTGACAAGAAGGTTATATCGTATCTACATGCCACATATTATTGAGGGCATTTATAATGGCCAAATCACATTTTGGCTTGCGGTCGTAGGTTAGTATGCCGTTAATTTCCTGCTCTATGTCGGTTAGCTGGGTGTAAACGTATCCGAATAGGACTTTTGAGGCAAATATGGCCTCCATAACGCGTTTGTAGTCGTCTAGGTATTCTTCTAAGCTGTTGGCAAATGTATGGCCCCATCCGCTGTCTTCGCCAACTTTTAGACCAATGCCGCCCATTTCTGTTAGTAGTATGGGTTCTCCTTGGTAGGTGTAGCCGTCTACATAGGTATTGCGGTCGTTTGGTCGTGCGGCAAGGATGTTTTCTTTTGTTGCAATGTTGGTTTTGTAGTGTTCGTATTTTTCAATTTCATTTTTTTGGCCATGGCGATAATTGTGGATAGCGCATATATCTGTTTTTGTCATTTCCCAGCCATCGTTGGAAATGACGAGGCGGGTTTTGTCTAAGGATTTGATTAGATAGTATAGCCCCATAGTGTGGTCTGCTTGCTGTTTTACATAGTTGAGATTGGAAACGCCCCAGCTTTCATTTACAGGTACCCAGGTTACAATACATGGGTGGTTGTAATCTCTTTCTATAATTTCTATCCATTCGCGGGTAAGGCGGGCAACTGCTGTTTGGTTGAATGATGGAGGTGCGGCACATTCGCCCCATACAAGGTAGCCAAGTTTATCTGCCCAGTATAAAAAGCGGGGGTCTTCTACTTTTTGGTGTTTGCGGCAGCCGTTAAAGCCGGCTTGTTTTGCCAGTTCTATGTCTAGCTTTAGGGCATCGTCTGTTGGGGCGGTAAGTAGGCCTTCTGGCCAGTATCCTTGGTCAAGTACCAGTTTTTGATAGTATGGGCGGTTGTTTAGGTATACCATGCCGTTTTCTGTGTGTATTTTGCGCATACCAAAGTATGCGTTTATTTTGTCGAGCTCTGTGTTTTCCTTTAACACTTTTATGGTTATATCGTAGAGATTTGGATTTTCCGGGGTCCATTGCCAGCCATGGCCGTGCATGGTGGTGCGGAAAACTTTCATACCAAATAAATTTATAGCGCATTTCGTGTAAGATTCCATTATGGATAATTGCTGTTTGGCAATTTGCTGGCCTTTAAATGAAATGTCTAACTCTACCTGTTTGCCTAAAAATTCGCCGGCAAGCTCCCATTCAATTTCTATATCGCCATTGTCTATATCTGGGGTAAAGCGAATCCATTTTATGTGAGTTTCGTCTAAGGCTTCCAGCCATACGGTTTGCCATATTCCTGTTGTGCGGGTGTACCAAATGCCTGCGCTTTCTTCCTGCCAAAATTGTTTGCCGCGTGGAATTGTTTCATCTGTGGAGGGGTCGTATACGCGCAGGGTTAGGGATTCTGTTTTGCCGGTTAGGTATGGGGTAATATCGAAAGAAAAAGCTGTGTGGCCGCCTTCATGGGTGCCTACAAGCTGTCCATTTACATATATATGTGCAAGGTAATCTACGGCACCAAAATGTAGGATAATTTGTTTGTCTTTCATTTGTGCAGGTATTTCAAAAGTTCTGTGATACCAGCAATAATCGTGAAAGCTTGGGTCGTTTATACCACTGTACTTTGTTTGGTAGGCAAATGGAACTTGGATTTTTTTAGAGAAGTTTGGGCTTTTGTACCAGCCTTGTTTTAGGCCTATGTTATTGTCGTCAAACTCAAATGCCCATTCGCCGTTTAGGTTTAACCAGCTATCTCTTACGAGTTGGGGTCTGGGGTATTCTGGTCTATGCATGGGTGTTGTTCCTTTCCGTTTGAATGACTATATTCTATAGTAATGGACGAATAGTTTCAACAACACTTTCTTTACGCATTTTTGCTGCGGCAAATCTTGTTGTTGCAAATGTAATAACGAAAACCCCGGCCATGCAGTATAGCACCATTTCCCATGGGAAGATAAAGCCAAATCTTACCCTGTCCATTTGTGTGCCAAGATACACCCCCCAGGCTGCAAGTATGCCAAGGGGTAGCCCAAACAACAATGCCCGTATGGAGGATATGAGGCTTTCTAGGGCGAGCATACGTTTAATTCCCCCTTGTGTCATGCCAATGCTTGTAAGGACGGCAAATTCTCGGGCGCGTAGGCGTGTGTTTGTAGAAATTGTGCTTATAACATTTGTTACGCCAATGAGTGTAAGCATCGCAACAAACCCATAAATAAGCAGAGATATTATGTTGGTAAGTGCCTGCATTTCTGCATTGCGTATATCCAAACTGCCTATCCAGCTACCCATATTACTAAGCCCTTCTGTTCCGTGGAAAAACTCGTCTCGCACCTCAAATGCGAAGGCTACAAACTCATCGGCTCTGTCGGTTTGTATAAACCAGTAATAAGAGCCTATAGGGAATTCCGGTACAATAATGCTTACTTCCATAAAGGCTGAAAAAAGTATATCTTCCGGTACATGGTTTATTTGGCCATGAATGTGTATATCCGGCGGGGGGGCCGCGTCGCGATGGCCCCAATATCCGAAGGATGCAGCGGGAGAGATACTCAAGCTTTGGCCAACTAAGTGTCCAAATGGGTGGGTTTGCCGGGTTATTCCCAGTACATCTGTTTCGTTTCGCACATTTAAAATAACATTTGATCCATAGGGAACGTTTGCTTCATTTATGATGCGGGAATACAACTCCGGTGCGACCGACATAATTCTTACGTCTGTACGTTCGCCATCTATATAGGATGTGAAAAGTGTATGGGAATATCCGCGTATTACTGCGCCGGGGAATTCTTCCATGCGGGCGGTCATGTTTCGAATTACTTCTGGGGGGATGTCTCCGGCACTTCTGCGGGCGTTAAATATCACGTTGGCATTAACGCCGTCGTAGTGCATGATATTCCACTGCATAAGCAGGTTTGTACGTAGGCTTGCGGCTGCTAATAATAAAATTATGCTAATGGAGAGTGAAAGAACCGTAGCACGGTAACTTCTTCGGCTGCGCTTCATTTGCTTGGCAGCTAGGTTTCCCTCTACGCCAAATAGTAAACGGCTAATTCCTAAAGTGCGAATTTTTTTCATTTTAACGTCATCTGCCCGGTTTATGGAAGAAATTGCGGGTAACCTTGCGGCTTTTTCTGCCGGCAGCAATGCGGAAAGCAGTACAACGCCAAAGGCTGCAATGATGGCAAGTATTAACGCCCATGGGGAAATTACAAAGGGAATCATAAAATTTGCAATATGGGCAATTGGCTGTATCAAGCGGCTGATTATGTTTAAAACTGAAAAATTTACGATAAGGCCAACCCCAATACCAATTGGTATGCCAATAATGCCTAAATAAAGGGCTTCGTACATAATAATTGAGCGTATTTGCCGTTTGGTTGCACCAACGCTTTTTAATATGCCAAATTGCTGCGTGCGCTCCCCAGCAGATACCCTAAAGGCATTGGAAATAACAATAATAGATGCGACTGCAATAATTCCGCCAAGTATGAGACCAATTACCAAAAAACCTATACGCTCGTTAAGGTGTACCGGGTGATCTTGGGAATCCATAAAGGCAAATACAGAGGCTACAAATCCGTTTACGGCTGTAAGCATTGCAACGCTCATAGCAATGCCTAGCAGGGTTAATATCGTACG
>Ga0123352_10004353_pt1 | contig 20825 bp, 10 predicted proteins | sample TergutLab28metaG_FD_89700 | JGI IMG/M metagenome (GOLD analysis project Ga0123352, IMG submission 89700) | Labiotermes labralis P1 segment gut microbial communities from Petit-Saut dam, French Guiana - Lab288 P1 | ecosystem: Host-associated > Arthropoda: Insects > Digestive system > Gut ...
AGGTACAGCGAGTTTTTTCTGAAGGAAGGGGGGGGGGGGGGGAGGGAGGAAGGGAGGAAAGAATTTGTGAATAAAAATGGGTTTTAAGTTTTTCGGTTTGGTTTGACAAAAATCACAACCCCCCCCCCCCACCCAGGAAGTGAGCACTGTTCTTTGGTAACATGCTTGCATTACACATCTTGTCACTGATTTTCCACATAATTATTCATACTCTGTCATAATGGTGCTAGAGTAAATAGTTTGAAGTGGGCTTTCTAATGGAATTTTTGCTTTGAGAATGTAAGTTTTGTTAGTAATAGCATTATTTTTTTAAGTGGAAAGAATATAATGGAACGGAATTACAAAGTATTTTGTCTTGCCAGAGAGAGGGATTGGAAAGTAAGGGAGCTAAGGACTGAGTTTTAGCTACTTTAAAATCTAATTATCTTGTGATGAATTCTAGCTGTTGCTCATACATTTGCATTCTTTCTGTATGGCTGTACAGTTTCAAATTCAGCTGCTGGAACTGTTTATGCAGATGCCTGCATTCAACTGAGGGGCAGTTTATCCATCTAACAAGTGCAGTCTGCGACAGGAAATCAGCGTTGATATTTGTCATGAAGCCCCAGATGTGGACATGTTCATACTCTTGTAGCTGCATGAAGCGTTGTTGGATTTCCTACAGTAAAGTCCCCCATTTACACATCTCTTAAAAACAAAATTATTTTTCCTTGTTCAGCAGTGAATGATGGAGGAGAGAGTTTCTTTATGTATGTATAGTTTGGGTGCTAGAAGCTTTAATGTTCGATTGTATTGTTGTTCTCAATATTTTTACCTGCTGTTGCATTCAGAAGACCCAACACTCCTCAGCATTGTGCTAGCTGTGAGAAGGAGTGTCAGGGACACTGGATGTATTCCAGCAAACCTCGTCTTACTGGGACAGCCGTCTTGGGAATGTCTCTCAGGTAGGCAGGAATCAGTAGTGTCTTGTTTGGGTTGGCCATCCTGCACTAGTCAGTATTTATCCTAACATAGAATATACCAAGTAATATTTTTAGTGTAACTTGATATTAGGAGAGTGTGGCAGTTTAATATTTAAACAAAAGTATATAAAAGTGGTTTTACATTGACTGCATGGGAGACAATATGTTCCATATAGTCTCATCCTTCCTGTCTGTGAATGTTGTTACTGGTTTAGTATTGACTACAGTGCAGTAATGCCTCGATATGTGACTTTTTATGTTAACCGTGAATTTGTTATTGTTATTTTACACAGAAAACGACATGGATTTTCATTTCACAGTATGCAATCATTATGAGGGACAGTCGGAAAGAAATGCCTCATATTATTTATCCCCGTACATTCTTTTTTTACGTCAGTGATTACTACATCATTGAAGTCTGTGAACATTCTAGATCATTTCATGTTAGAAGCTGCTGTTTTGCTTGACAGATGGTAGCACCACAGTTGGTTCTAAAATGGTGGAGATTGATGTGTATTTAAAACAGTGAGCAGTGACAGAGTTCTTAGTTGCTGAAGGTGAGAAACTGAATTATATTCACGAATGTTTGTTCAAGAGTGTAGAGCAAACTGTGGATGTGCATACTGTTCTGTGGTTGGTAATGTGGTTTAAAGAAACTGAAATAGGAAGAGCAGAACCGTATGATGATCTGTGGGGTGGTTGTCCTTGCACTGCAGTAGTGTGTGACATCTACTGTGTTGATGAACTGATATGTGGTGACTGTCATGTAACAAATTATGCTTGAACCTATCTGCCAGTAAAGGCATTTTGGTGGCAGTTATTGAAAAGCTTGACTGTGCCAGGGTCTGTGCTAGTTGGGAGCCACAAGTATGACAGATACAGAAGAAGAGAGAAGGAAAGCCATTTCCACTGGTATGATGCATTAGGTGAGGGTTTCTTGTTGCAGACTGTCACAGGATGAAATCTTGGTGCAGTATTTTGAATATGAATTCAAGAAACAATCAGTGGAATGGTACTGCATTACATCCCCAAGGAAGAAGAAATTTAAGAGTGTGCTGTGAGCAGGAAAAATTATGACTAGTTTTTTTGGGATGAGGAAGGTTAGTCTTGTGAACTTTATGTTTAGTGGGACAACAGTAAACTCTGGCTGCTATATTGAAACAGTATGTAGTCTGAATGCTTGCCTTACTTGAGTTTGTCCCACTAAATAATTTCAGAAGTGTTGCTCCTTCATGACAAGGCCAGGCCACACACACTGCGCTCCACTGAGGCCATTGCATTGCTGTATGTGGGTGGACAGTTGTCTCATGCACCCTTCAGTTATTACCTTGTATCATAAGATTTTCACCTGTTTGGTCTGTTGAAAGGCAGCCTGTGATGACATTGTTATATGGATGATAAGGCATTGCAGAGTGCTGTGCATCAGTGGCTGCAGAGGAAGGAGAGAAACTTTACTGGTCAGTAGTACCTGCTGTTCAAAGGTGGAAGAAGACTGTGGGCAAATCACTGAAAAATGGCTGTGCCTTTAGCAAAGTTATAGTGACGTTCTTCGAAATTTTCCCATGTTTTACTAACAAATAGGATTGGAGACATGGTGGATGTGCAAGGATCAAGAGCACTTGAACCAAATGTACCACTAGAAGGAAAAAATCTGACATAATAATAACAGTTGGATTTTATACAGCAGCACCATTATTACAGTTAGTAATACTGCAACATAGACAGTACTTGCGTATCCAAAACAATTAGCATAAGAAGAACAAATAGTAACATGGAAGTTTTTATATATCAGTATAATTCCTATTAAATACGTCTGTATATCATCACATGCCACATAAACTAAACAGAATTATCGGAGGAGACAAGGAAGTAAAATACACAGAATTCTTCAGGGAAATGAACATACAAATTAGTGAATTATGATTTTTCCCTTGACAGTGTTTTAAGATTTTATTTTTGCATTATTTTAAATTTGGCAGATAATTTACATGTGTTTTATATGAACAGTTAGGATCTCAATCTAACCATAAAATGAAATTGAAATTGTAATTTTTATTCTTTGTGTAAATTACTGGCCTGAAACTGACCAAAATTCTGGGCGAAGGGAAGATGTTACCATATTTTGTCACTTTGTTTCAGTAGTAGTTTGACTTATGTAAAAGATCATTCTTGGAAATTTTAATATTCAGTTTGTCTGTAGGAATTCATATTATTGCACAAGATATTACTCATGAAACCTGCATTCATGATAATGTATAAAGTTTCTCTTATCTTGTGTGTTTTATACAAAGTTTGAAGTTTCCATAGCATTGCAGTTGCAGATTCAGGTCTTTTAGGTTGTCATACTTAGTAGCAGGAACATAGTGTCTTCATTGTCAAGTGTTGAGGTGTCCTGGAAGAATTCTTGAAGGGCTCCTTAAATCTTGAAATGAAGGCAGTAGATTCCTTTGAAACATTAGCAGTCAATGAGCCTGCCAATCACTGTAACAAGTCAGAAGACCTGAATCCTTGTAGATTTTAATTTTGTCAGTAACCATATTGAAAGTTGATTTTTGATCTCTTCACTGCAATAGGTGGATATAAATTCTGGGTTTTTATGGTGATATTGGCTTTAACTAATAATTTATGTTCTAGCACCACATTATTTTGGAAATCAATCTGATAATTTGGAAGAACTTACTGCCTCCTTCTTCAGGGTAAAAGTAAAGAGGGCCGGTACTTCTCAGCCTGGCTGTTCACACTTATACTCAAATGAGGGGTAGTACCTTTGTGTATGGCAGTGCAGATTTGTTCCAAAGAGCATGCTACATCACAGAATGCTAACTCCCTAACTCCCTTATGTGACATGTAAATGTCGTGTTACATGTTGGTTAGCATTCTTGCAGTGTGGGTGTCTTAAATTCCATTTATTGACAATTTTAGGATGTAAATGAATATTCAACTTTGAAAATGAGTATGCGCAACCAGTAAATTCTGTATCATGACTTGTCTCTGACAAGTGGATTTACTTAACTGAATAGTAACATGGTACTGAATTGTACTAGGCTCTTTGACTCATTGTAGGTTTGCACTTCTTTAAACATACGACCCATGACATGATAATAGTGTTAGATTGTAATCTGTATGGCAGACTTTGGATTGCAGAGTATGAGCGCACATGTCTTTTCTAAGCTTCTAAGTTTTCAAGTTAAGTACCTCTAAATAATGCCAAAATATAATGTAGTAAATGGAAAATATTCTTCTGCCTTAGACACTTGGTTTACAGGTAAATGAATTCTTGCATATAAGCACAGATATTCCAAGAACATAAGTTGAACTGTCATGTTATTCCTGTTAGTATTTTTGCTGATTTACATTCTTTCAGATAGTTCTCTTAACCTTTAGGAGACGGATTTAAGTGCCAATTTTATCTCTTGACAGTTTGAGTTTGTCTGTGTATTGTGGATGTTTAAATTGTTACCATGTAAATGTACAGAGACAAGCATACGGTGTGCTAGGCCATATGCCAGTACATTTTAGAGTTTGGCATGTTGTCTTAGAGGATGATAGAGGTTAAATATGTGTGTTACGAATTATGTTGACAGTGAAAACTAACAAATGTATCCTACTACAGCTTAAGCTATACTGGTAATTTGACAGGATGCATTTTGAAAAAATTTGCAGTTTGTTTTTCTTGCTGCTTATATTATTGGTAGACATAATCAAGATACACTGTATGTTAGTAGTATGGTGATCTTGTATTTAGAGGAGAGATTTTGGATGATGATGATAAGGTTTTATTTTTTTGAGCTGTGTCATAGTTTCCAGCTTTTGTGCTTTACTGATGAAGAGTTGTTCCACTGTTTCAATGTTTATGTTGTTGTTTCATTATTGTGGTGACTGTGAAGATACAATTTTCTTTCTCTCATTAATTCTGTCAGCTTTAGTCTCCACTCCCTTCCACACTACACGGATTTCAGGTCACTAGGTTGAGTATGATTTTTGTTGAGTGTTTGTAAATGCATGGTATGTGGTGTATGATGTGATGCCAACCAGTGTACTTTTTATATGATTGTTTTTCGTTTCCATGAGTCTGTCAAGTAAAGCTGTCAAAAATAGTGTTTTGTCATCCAATGAATTAAAATGATGGAGTAACAAAGTGGTATAGCAGGAAGATTATTGTCTGTGGGGTTGTGATGTCACATAGTCATATAGGAGTATAAAGATTGTAGGATCTACTCTGGTGCAGGAGACAGCAGGATCCTCTGTCATGTCAGTACACCTACCAGACTACATGGCATTACACAACAGAAGTCAGCAATCTTCAGTATTATTGCCACATGAACTGAAGTGTGCCCAGTAGAATATGGCAGAAATGGTGCTGAATGTATGTAAAACATAAAAATATTTTTATGTAAATTCAAGTTTATCAGGTGCTTGTTTCATGTGCTTCCAGATGTTTCACATTTTTTGGGTGGGTCTGGCTTGTGTACTGTTACGAATTACATGTAGAAAGGCAGGCCTTTGGATATACGGTCCGAATTTCAATATCTGGCACCTCCAGAACCAAAGGTTTATTGGCTATCATAATTTTCTGGTTATTAGAGCATGTGGTACCTTTCCAATTAATTTGTCATTTTTTGACCTAATCTTTTTTTTTTTTGGCCTACAGCTATTTATGTTCCCTTTTTATCACTTTATATAATATGGTTTATATATAATCCAAAAACCCAACAAGATACTTCTAATTACTGGCCAAACTTTTGGAATCTATGGTGGTTGATCAGTGAAATGTCATGGGTATCTTAGTTAATTTGTGGTTTGTAGGCTGTGGATTATACAGTGCTGGATATTGCACCTTTTACTGTATGTATATGATTTGCAAGCAGACCATAGGTGTATTTCTTTTCCATTATGAAATCACACAAAAGTAAATTTTTATTAGAACTTACACATTTGCTTGGAACATTTGGGATTTCTTGCAACATGCCACAGAAAACATGAGCATCTGTTGTCCATAATATCATAAACCTTTAAAATGATTCTCCTACCAACTTTATACTCCCCTTTTCAAGTGAACTTCCAGCAATTACACTTGAAGCTGCAGTGTTTTTTTTTTGTGTCCTTGTGTCTCTGACTACTACTTGCATTCATGAAGAAATTAAGAGTAGATTGAATTCTGGGGATGATTACTAACACCCAGTTCAGAATCTTATGCCAGTTATTTTTTTTTGGCTGTGAAACTTGGTCTCTCATATTGAGGGCACAACATAGACTGACATAATTGAAGGACAGGGTCATAATGTTTAGACCTAAGAGGGTAGAAATAAGAGGTAGCTGGAGCAAATTGTGTAATGAGGTCCTTTGTGATTTGTAGTCCATGCCATAACTATTAGAATGAGACAGGTGGGGCATGTGAGAGTTATGGGTTAGAAGATAAATGAACGTAAAGTTTTGGTATGGAAACCTAAAGGAAAGAGACTACAGAGAATACTTCAGCATAGGTGGGAAGATAATATTAAAGTGGATCTTACACAAGTAGAATGGGGCTTCATGGATTGGATTCATCTGGCTGAGCATGGGGACATTAGTGAGTTCCTGTGAACACACTAACAAACCATTGAATTTCATAAAACGTGGGGAGTTTTTGACTAGTGGAGCATGTGTTGACTGCTCACATAGCTCTGTGCCACATGGAGGGAATTTATCTGTCACAAGCATTTGTAACGCAAGTATTGTGTTATAGTTCTTTACTGTCTTGTGCGGTAATAAATGGGAGAAAACTTCAACCAAATTCTGTCCTCAGACGTATTCACTGTGTATGGGTTGCTTCAACTAAATCCCATTACCTTCCTGCACATGTACAGAGGTTGTTGTTATTTTTTTCATTTGTTTTTCTCTTATGTGTGACATTTTCCCTAACCAGCCGTTCCTGTCTTGATCGTAGTCATGCTATTCGGTGCTTATACTTAGTTCCATGTTTAAAAGAGGCCCTGCCAATCTTATACTCTTATTTATTTATTTGTTTTTCTTCGTGGGGTTGTATGAAAACATTTAATCTAATTTTGTTATTTTCTTATTCTTATGGTCCTGATTTTTCCTTCTTTACTTATCAAAATAATCTTTCTTTTGTCATGAGTCTAATAATATCTGCCGTGGTTCAGTCTGCTCTTGTTTTTGCTTTATATGTTGATTTGGGCACATAATAACTTTTAAAACAGAGCTCTTTCCCTCATAAGACATTTCCAGTTTCCATAATAATGAACATGTGTGTGTTTATTCAAGTATTTTCAAAATATTTTGCATCTCTCGTGTTTTGGTTTCTGGTACCTCCAATATTAAAAGGGGTTCCTGCAGGATTCAGGTTTTGCAGCAAGTTCCATACTGAGGACCCACGAATATTAGGTGACATACAAAATTTTGTTGCTTGGGCAACCTGGCTCCTCCACTCTTAGTCTCTGGTATGGGAAGAGAAGTATTCCTTGAATATGAATTTCGTACCTTCTTTGTTTCAATCTAATAATCTCAGTCAGTTTTATTAGGTCCCAAAACTGAAAACTTCTGTCTACAAAATGTACAATTTTCACTCCTCCCCACTTGTCATCCTTCTTTTTCCCCCTCTCACTCACTCACACACACACACACACACACACACACACACACAGAATGTTGTATGTGTCTAAGATTCTGGCCATGTCATTAAATTGCTTATGAATGAATGGTACTCTAGACTATCCCAGTAGGAGCAAGAAATTTTTCTCTTTTCCAAAACATCCAGACTGGCTCTTGGGCCCACATAGCCTCTTGTGTAATGGATACCAGGGTTTTTGCTGAGGATAAAATGATCAGGGCATGAAGTTAACTACTTACCTTCAACAGTGCTGAGGTTAAGAATGAGTAGAGCAGTACCTCTACTCCTCCCATGTGTGTTCATGGCATCAGAAGGGGAAACTTCAGCTTTACCTTTAGATTTTTATACTGAAACATGCCAGAGTAGCCTACTGTGAAATTGGTTGTAATTGAAAATGTACAAAAGTTTGGTTGATTGTAACACAGTGAGTACAAATACAAATTGTAGAATGCAAGTTTGTATCAGTTTGATTCACACCTCTCGAAACTGTTGCCATGTCTTATTTTTACTCTTGCTCCAAGTTGTTAAGTTTCAAGGAATGCAATAATTACATCTACACTTGCAGCGTACATGTCTTTGAGGGTTTAAATTTTGCTGGGTGGTGCTAGTATGTGTGTTTGCTTGTAGTTTGTTTAAGACATCTGTGTAGTTCATGAAGTAGAATGTTAGATTGCTTTTTTCTTGCAGTAGTAGGAATTTGTTGTACTGTGTTAGTTGTACAGAATGTTGTAAATCAGGTGCCCGAATTTTGTTATAGGGAAAAAATGGCAAGAAAAGGGGGTATGCCTTAATAGTTGAACTTGAGTGCATAAAGTACTGTTTGTATATTATATTAATACCAGTTATGTTTGTAGCCCATTTTTCTAAACTAATGATTTATAACTTTGTTTAGTGTCATGCAGGTGATTAGATATAGTGAAACATTAGGCAACTATTTATTCTACCTTTCAGTAACTTCAATTATTTCAGTAAGTAAAAATATTGATAAATTGTTTCTGAGTTGCATTTATTTTTATTCAATTAGGTATTTGTACTTAGCATTTTGATAGTTTCTAATTTATTTTTAACTCTGCTAGAATTTCTGTGTTTTTGTTTTTACCAACAGGAGTCTTTTGCAGTACATTGATGAAGAGCTTATACTAAGGTACTGTAGTAGTGTTTTTTAAAATTTATTGCTGTTTGTATTGTAAATACATTTCACTAAATAATGCATGAGATTTGTTTAGAATTAACATATTCAACTCTCTCTGTCTGTAGACAATACATGCATGTGGTCAGTTAGTTGTTTGGAAGGTAAGCTAACAAAGGTGTGTTCAGGATGTGCATGATTTATTTCTGTTAAAATAAAAAAGAATTCATTTACACTGGAATATCACTTGTCAGTTAATACAACTGTATTTTGGGTCTGTATTGTTCAAGAATGTAAACTTTACCAGTTGTAATGGGGCTTCAGGTTGCTGTAGAATCAGGGAAGTTGCACAGTGCAACTGAAATTTAAATTCAGAGCTGCAGAATGTTTTTAAATGTGTTCTGATTAATAGATCTAAAATTAATTGTTTAAATTGGGCACCCACTTACTTTCATTCGAATATTCTCAGTGTTTTATCCAGTTTCTTGTAATATTAGTTACAGTGAAATTTTGTGCAAAATAGTTTTGTGAATGTTTGAAAATTTACTGTTTAATTATGATTTGAATACATGTATCCATACATAGTGTATGTCCCATGCTTGTCGTTACATTACTGTCATGTCTGAACTTGTAAGAGGCAAAAACATGTGCATTATTTTGGGATTGTGGTGTTGGCTCTTATTTTGTTGAAGTTGTGTGACTTCAAGAAATAGAGTTTCTAGTAGAACCACCTTTTAACCCACTGAAGACTTACATTAAGCTACATTATATAAATTCTATTCCTGCGCCACAGAGAGCAAATTTGTTCTGCAGTATGGAGACCAACCCAGTTAATTCTGTTTAGGGAAGTAATTGATATTTGTTAGTACAGTGTTATGAAGCATACAAGTACACTCTTTTGGCAAAAAGCAGAGTTTTTAAATGTTAAATTTGGTGGTTTGTATAATTACCGCTGTGTTTTAAACATTTAAGCAAACTATTGAAGTATTTTATGACATGGTGTGTACATTTAAATATAAATATGGATGTACGGGGAAAATGCTACAAATTATGTGTCCAAGGACATCCCATCCACTTCCACAGAGCTTAAGGATAGGATAGCTTTAACAGTGAAGTTTGAATTGAGTTCCATTAAGGAAATAGGTGAAACTATGCTATACAAACTGTCTGTAGTTGGTATATGGTTTCAATGAAGGTGCAGTTTTGTTACATTTACTAAGAGATTTTTATCCATTAGTACATTTAACAAATTTCTGTGTGAGTTAGGTACTGGAAATGGCAGTGGTTACTGTATTCTGTGCAAACAGTGTTGCGACTATTATGCTTTCTGGCGGGGTTGGAGTAAAGTGATGCCATTCTGTTGAATTTAAAGATATAATCCATTTATAGGAATTGTAATTATACATTTCATAAACACATATGTATGTGAGAAGAAGCATTATATATATATATATCCCCCACCCCCTTGGATTGGTAAATTTCCCACATGTGACTGTCCAATGCTTTTTATAATTAGAACCCTCATTTTGATTAAGTCTGGTATGGATGTGGAGATGTTTATCCATTATTACATTTAACAACTTTGTCTATGCGTTAAATACTGGAAATGGTAGTGCTTACTGTATTTTGTGTTAACAGCGTTGTCACTATTATGCTTCCTGGCAGGATTGATGTCAGTGATGCCAGTATGTCAAAATACAAAAAATAGTCCCGATACAGGAATTGTAATTACACACTTCATAAATGCATATGTATGTGAAGAATTATGTATGTATATATTGCCTTTGAATCAGTAACTTTTCCACATGTGACCATCCATTGCCTATTAAATTTACAACAGTAATTTTGACAATGTCTGTTATGGATGTGGATGATTTATTTCCTTTATTTTATTTTCATGGGTTCTGGAAACATAACACTGTGTCTTTCAGTGTCTGTCAGTATCCTGTTTGTTTTAGACTGTGTGCAAGTTAGAACAATGTAATCCCCAATGATTTTGTTGATATATCTGAACCCTATTCACAATAATAGTGATGCCTTCTGTAAATATTTGGAACATGTTTGGTTCTTTCCTGGTCTTAATTTATTGATTTGTAGGTACAGTTCTTTTCAGTTACCTTTTTTATTATGCATTCAATTGTAAATTCTAGGCCAAATGTTAAGTTCTGGCACAGAATGTCAAAATATGTTAGTGGAGTGTGATTGATGGCTACCCTCTCAGGAGGGAGGGAGAGAGGGACTGTACTTCAGCTCTGATCAGATAGATTTGTAGTGGTGATAGCCCCAACAAACTAAGAGCTTAGTGTGGAGTATAGTTTCTCTTCAGTATTAATGCATTCAGATTTTAGCAGCTGCCATGCACAATGCTGTTATCTGGCATGGTTTCAATTTTAAGGATGTTGTGGCAATATGGGCTGATGTTTTTGAAACCTGATCTCCTGTGCAAAGTGTTGAGGGTCCAGCATCATTTTTGTCTAATCTTCATCATTGGGCCCTCAGAATTTGCTATTGTTTTGTGTTGAATGTTTTCCGTGTCCCGTTGTTTTACATTTGTGTGAATAGTCTTTCCAGTATGGCACTGTAACGTCCTGAAATTATGCCAAAATATATTCCATTGTATGCGCAGCCACTTCATATTGGTATCTTACATGGGCACTTATTGTTCCAATGGTATCTCACGTGTGGCATTTTGATACAAGAAATAACACAGCAGTACAGTAGCAGGACTTAAGATGGTATCATGTATAATTAACTTCATGGCAATTTTTCACCTGTTTATATGAATGAGTTTGAAGAGAAAGTGTAAGGTATGTGGGCACTTGGGAGTGTCATGACCCTTCCAGACCAAGTCTGTGCAGCCTGAGTTGATATGATTGGCATCAGCAGTGTACTCAGTGATGATGGTCCGGACCCAAAGATGCTGGAATTAGTATCTAATAAAGAAGAACATTGATAAGTTGTGTCATAGTGGTGTGGTTTTTTTATTTAAATTACAGATTTGGTGCACAGTAAAGAATACAATTTTTGCAGTGTAAAGCAACAAATATGCACAGTTCTTTATAATTACAATAGTGTTTTAATAGGTCAGCTCCTCCATGTTTCAGGCCTCACTGGCCCATCATCAGGGAGTGCACAGTTGCATAAAACAGTCTCCCCTTATTATCATCTCCAGTATGTAGTAGCATTGTCATAAATGTGTCAGTGTATGATTTATTTTAGGTGTATATGTACACAGTAATTGGAGCAGCCTGTAATTTGGTGTTTGTTTATGGTTCATACCATGAACACACTGAAGCTAGAAAATAAAAAATGTAAAATTAGTAAATAATACATTCCAAATTAGTAGTGCTTGTCAGGTCTTCACTGTTCTGGAAAGTTACACAGTGTTGACAGGTAGTTAGAAATATCAGTCAACACTACTTCTCATCCCAGAAGAGTGAAGACCTCATTTATGCTGCATCAGAAGCCTGAAATCACCATAGCATCTGTCAGTACAGTTTAAGTGTCCATTTGATATTAGGGTAGTTTTTAAACAATTACACTATATTGTGTAACATTTTAAAATACTGTACAATGCTTCAACAGTTTATACAATAACAGGACATCATTACAGAGAAGCAGTTAATGTACTTAGAGCTGTCAAAGAGACAGCACTTTTTTTAATCTTAAAAGCATGCAGTATTTTAGGAACACTGCAATATTATATAATTTTTGTTAAAAATGTCATACTTGTGAAATAGTTTTGAAATTTGTGTAATTTACCACCTGAACATCCTGTATGTTGAATAGCTTAAAAATGTGTGCCAGGTAAAGTGATAGGTGAAGTGTCTAGCAAAGGTAAAATATAAATAACACGAGTGTGTTCAATAACGAGTCATTGACCGCTCTGAAGAGGTGGTTTTCTAGTTAGGGTTAAATATTTTACCATGAAAGTTTTCCAGCTAGCATTAATTTTTATCTGTAATGGATTTCCATCAGGTGCTGTAATCAAAGCTAGTATAGTTTAGCTGCATTTAGAAATGACAACAAATAATCAGTAAATTTTTTTATGCTTCTTTGACAAAGTTATGTGAAGATTTAATTCATAAAAAGTTTGATAGAAGAATGGTGGGAAATGAGTGATTATATAAAATGGTATTAAGAGAGTGTGTTAGATTTATTTTTAGTCACATCCACCTCTCTTGTTCCTAAGAGTACTGCGTTTCCTCATTACGACAAACACGGGAAATTTTAAACATCACGTGATGAGGAGCCACATATTCAGAGTAATATTTTTACTTACAGAAGAAGGCAGGCACACAGTTATGAGTGTAGAATGAATGAGAGTAACATTGAATTCTGTTTAATGAACACAGAACTGAGGGAAAAATTTTCTTTTAAAATTAAATGAAAAGATATTATGATCATAAATCTATGGTGCAGAAGTGAAAGACTAATGTGTGTTGGAAATAACTGAGAAACACATTAATTTTAAATATCCTGATGGTAGGTTGTCCAGTTTTTCAGTTAGAAGGATACAGGTTGCTTCTCATATGTGCATATATAAGGTACTTCTCTTTTTATTTATCCTACTGTCGTTTATGATTTGCTAAAATAATTTTGAAAATACTTTAGTTTTTATCATACTTCCTTTCTTTTCTCAATCAGGGGAAACCGAGTACACCAACTGTCTGCACAGGAAGACTTGTATTCACAACAGTAAGTAGGTCAATTACTTCCTGTGCATAGCAGTTGATCTGCACCTAAGAGAAAAGGAGTTTATGTTTTCTAAAATTATAGCAGCTACAGTTTGAAATTTTGTATATCTGTGTGTGGAATTTTGATATTTGATTTGTATGACATAGATTGAAATCCATATATTGAATGTGTTATTGTATAATAGAACAGTATTGAGGTCTTTGCTTTTCTGGGATGATATGCAGCATTGATTGGTAGCTAGTTACTGATATTTTAGGACAGCTTATCAGTCCCGTCTTCAAGGGTCAAGATGCTATTGGGAAACTTGTGAAGTTAAAAACCAGTTCATACAAAAGAACAACAGTTGATTTCAAAACAAAAGTGTCTTGCTATAAATGGTGAAAAGTAAACTTCATTGGTCAGTTCAGTTAGTAATACTTTTTTTTTTTTTTTTTTTTTTTTTTTTTTGCTTTTTTTTTTTATTTTTTTTTTTTTTTTTTTTTTTCGTATTCTTGGCCTTATTCATTGAACTTGTGTATTGCATGCATTTTCAGTAACAAGGCAGGCTTTATGGTTAATTGGCATGTTGTAGATATTTTGATGTTTTGTCATATGGCAAGTGTAGTTCAGGGTTTCCAAGTTGTCATGAAGGTAGCAATATTAGTTTTGATCAATAATTTTATGAACTGAACTGTTGGGCCATCCTTATACATAGATATTATTGCCATGCTTTTGAAGGCAACCACACAGAAAGAAGATTTGCCCAGGTTCTACTTACCTTAAGTTTACCTACCATTAATGAGACAATGTGATGTTCTCTGTACACACCAAGAGCACTGTAGTGTTAATGCATTGTGCATAACAGTTACACAAACTCAGCTTAAATGTTGTAACATCTGTGTACACATGCCAGTGAAAGCAACTGCATTCCTTTTTTATGAACTTGTGGTTTATTTGCCATTGGCAGTGTGCATTCATTCATTCCTATGAAAGAAACCTCTGGATGGATGGTATTCTGTAGATGTTTATTTTGTTGAAACAGTGATGTGCCATGTTTGTATAAGTTTTGTGACTGATTCATTTTACCAACATAATGTTGGGATTGTCTTGGTATGTCTGTCACATATACACATATGTTTGGAAATTGGTTCCACACTTTGTCTTCAGTTGATTGGTTGCAATCATACTGACAGATATGTTATTGCTTTTGTTTTATTTTAAGAGTAATGCCGTTCTTTGAGATCGAAACTGGGACTTCTTGGGTACTGGATTCTGTGCTCCATCCCAACCATTGCCACTAACCAGCTTACAAATCCATAGAGCAGAGCCCTTCTTGAAAAGTTAACAGTTGCTCATGGACTCAGTGTCATTTATTTAAAAATTAAAACAATTTTTGGTGTAATGGCAACTAATTATACCTAACGATTTGAGTGAAGCCTCTTTCTGGAATGTTGTGTGTGTATCAAATATCAGGCAAAAGGTAATTGCTCAGCATAATGTTGGTGCAGGATACCAGATGTGTAACCTCTACAGTAATATTGTTCGGGTTCATTATGATTCATATAATGGCATGGAATTAATTTCCAGCATATCTGAGAGTGTCTGTATATCTGTCATGAGAAGTCAAGGTTAATATGGGGGCAGGGACAGTCCCCAGCACATCGCTTGTTCATTGCATTCCTAAGAATTTATGCATGTGATCTTGTGACAGGCAAGCTGTTAGGAACTTTGAAAGATGTTGGAAAGTTTTAGGCTAGAGCCCGTGGTACCTAATTAAGGTTGAATGTTGTGGATTGGTATGAATGGAGAATTTGCTTGTCCTGGGTATGTGGCTAACGACCAGAAGAATCCAATGTATGTGTTAACTAGAGTGGAACATGAGTCAAGGAAAAGACAGTGAACTGTGTTGAATTGATTTCACATGCTGCAGGTATAATAGTTGCAGTAAAGTGGGTTGAAAAAGTAACTGAGTTCTTGGTATGTTATTGTTTGGCATGCTTTATGAAGTCAAACAACGAACACATTACGTGGCAACCATGCCTATCTGCCTGTACATCTGTGACCTAGTATCAGTTCCCAAACTGTTCGAGGGACTTCTGTCAAGTTTGGTGTAGGAAGTTTTTTTTTTGGCGGATGTGGGTGAAACTGAGCGTAAAAAAGTACCAACATGATGCCACTGAGAAGCTTAGAGTTGCTTGAAAATGGGTGCAGTGAAAACCATATTTTACTCAAGGGTGTTAATGTATTTCTGATTGTTATTTTTTTTATCTAATGGCCGATTTAGGTGAAATTCAATTTAGAAGGTCTGCATATAATGCCTTAGAGCAGTTACAAGTTTCATGAAAATTGGTGCAGAAAAGCTGTACTCATCTATATGGGCTTAAATGAAATTTTGCCTGTATTTGATACATTTTTCATTCAACTGTGATACAGTCCATTGTAGAACAACTACACATCATGGTATTGGGTAGTTGTGAGCTTTGTGAAAATCAGCTCAGTGAAAGGCTTACTTTATTTCGTAGTGTAAATGATTTTCTTTTCACTCTTTTGTATATTTATTGTCCAATTTGGATGAAATTTGGTGTAACGGATTTGCACGCAATGCTGTTGAGCATTTCTGAGTTCCATGAAAATTGGAGGACAGGCTGTACGTTTATGGACATTAATGAAATTCCATTTACGCGTGTACCGTGAAATCGTATGACATTTTGAAAGTAAAGGACGCCTTGATGATGCTAGTGTACCGTGTTACAGAGTACATCATTTGTAGTCATGTTATGTTTATGTTTTGTTATATTCTCTACAGGTGGCTGATTAATGACAAAGTGAATGCATAGGATGTGTTTGAAACTCTTCATGGGGGCTTCTAATACTAAAAGTTTCAAGAGTTCTGCCAGCACAGGGTCTCACCTGTTTTTTCTTGATTGGACATTTTGATATCAGTTTATACTAAGTTTTCCGGTTTTTGCAGTAGATGTTATTGATATAATGGTATTATGGGTTTTTACACTGTGTATTATAGTGGGTTTGTTCCACTATTTCAGAGGAACAAACTGCCTCCATCTTCAGGGTGGCTGAATTTGTTTCAGGTGGCTAATTGTGCCTTGAAGAAGGGACCAGCATGTTCCTTCCAAGTGTCGGATCAAACCAGTGAACTAGACAGTGTAAAAACCTGGAAGACCACTTATGCTTATTTGATCATACAAGTGACATTTTCAGAAGATTTTTGAATGTTTTATTAGTAATGAAGTCAGGACCACATAGAAGTTGTGTAGTTGAAACTGGGAGGATAAGGAGAAAATGATGGCTGGGTAATGTTATGGGGTTGTGCATGTAAGAATGCGTTGAGGCTAAAAATGATAACTTTGATTTTAAGGTTACCCAGTTCTCGTTGGTTTAGAGAGTGTAATGTGCGGTTGGCAACAACTATAAATGTTGATTTAGTTATTCCACTTCTGATTTAATACTCATCAGCACTGTACCAGAACCTGATTTAAATGTCCCCTCTCATAAGAGGGTTAAGGGCATAAATCATTGGCATTATTACAGAATATCACACGTCCTTACAGTAAAGCGTGTATCCTTTTTTGCAGGATATAAGCAAGTATTAACTCAGGTTTTTTTAGTACACATGCTAATTTAAGTATCAACTATCAAATCTGGGGTTCTGTATTCATATTAATAGCAACTTACTTTTAATGCCTACAGCATGTACAATATTATACATTTAAGTCCTCTAGTTTAGCTGTGTGAACATATCAAATTTGTAGTTTTGGAATTCGATGTTTGATGTTGCAGTAATGGCAGCCTATTTCCTGGTTCCAGTGTCAAGGAATTTTGCTTGTATATTGTCATTTAAATTTTATGTTCAGAGGGATGTGTATTCTTTAATGTTGAAACTCTTCCAGATCATTTGGTGAGAATTTTCCAGTTACTTTATTATATTTGTTTTTTATGCGTTGTAGTTCTCTGGGGGTTTTGCGTCGTTGGATAATATTGGCTACATACTGTTCATACTACACAAGTCTTTAATTTTCCTCTTCATATGGAAGTGATGGCAGACACATTTGAAACTTCATGTCAAATTATGTCTGCAGGTAAATCATGCAAATGAATGCCAGTAGGCTGTAGGCTCTTACAGGTGCTTCTTGTGGTATTTGTTATTACAAATTAATGCTGCTTTTAAGGTACAAGTGGTGAACCATACCAGAGGATCTGATGATTAACATAGAGAAAAAAAGTAACTAATTGCTTTTATTTATTTCTTTATTTACATTTAGAGTTTTGAGTGATATAACATTTAGATTCATATTTAATTTTTACTATTAATAAATGTGCTTATCTTAACATCAGGTGGGTGGCATTATTGTCACAAGTATTTTAGAGTGGTGAAATTTATTCTGTGGGTATGAATGTAAAATAGGGGAAGGAGATTCATTGATTGTGAACCCTTTCTGCCATTTTCATTGTAGGTATTCTAAAATGAATTGTGTAAGCAAATAATGGTTTTTAGAACTGCACTGTTCACATCTGCTTCACAGCAGAAGCCTGAAATCACACAAATGGTATTTAATAATATAGTTTCATAAATGGAACTTTCATTTCATACCCTGAGTGCTTTCATAGATTTTATTTCGACATTGAAGAGCCTGTTTAAGCACTGTTTTAAAGTAACTGAGAAGGAACTAATATACAGACTAATCTTCTGGCCAGAAACTCAGCCCTTGCATCAGTAAGTCCACTGTTTATGCTGTTGTGGTGATCAGTTGTTGTTAAACAGTATCTCTTTACCCCCTCAGACTGTAGTAGACTGTTCAGGCCATTCTTGGAATATATGGTGCTGTGTGATAGCTAGACTGTATTCCATTTTTGTGACAGAAAGGTGCATCCAACCGGAGAGTCTGTGGTCTTCTTTTGCACATGCTGGCAAACGGGATCATTCAGGGAGTTGTAGTGTTCATTTAAGAACAAGTATTGGGTATGTCAACGCCATAAAAATTATGTATTTAGAAATTGGTGAGGAAATCTGGGATAATGGAAAGCCTTTTGATTTGGACTGCAGGGGGCTTGAAGCTGCATTATCAGCTGAAAATGATTGTTGGCTTTGCCTACCAAATCATTGCATAAACTTTCCCAAGAGACCCAACTTCCTACATGACACATGAAATGACTGCCATGAAAGTGAACCTGCACCCTTGCCATGCATGTGTATGGGCACAAGGGAAGAAGACCTTCATTTTTGTGCATAGATGCAACAGTTGATTGTGCAGCTACCTAGGATTGTAGATCTCATGTGGTTTGCAATTGAAGAATGGTTTTATCTCAAGAGGATACATGAACTCACAAAATACAAGTTTGTGGGTGGTGGAAAATTCATGTCTAGTCTGCGAGGAGCCATAGCATTGTACAAAAATTGGCATGTGGTTTGCTGTTTTCTTTACCCAAATTATTGCTCCCATATTCTTTCACTACACCATGCACACAAAGATGTACCTTGCAGTGTTCAGTGCATTTGTCAATCAGTCAACAAGGACTGAGGTGAGATGTTGCCTGTAGAATGCTAGCATGAGGGTAGTTGGAAGATTTCTTGAGACTGGATGATCTCAAAGGACCCACCATTTATGAGGTAGAAGAAAACATTCACCTGGAGATTGCAGTCATTCCTGTGGACATATTAAAGAATGTATTCACTATTTTTGAGCATTGTGCATGAACACCAGGGTTTGCAACTGTCAGTACCTTATGTAATATAGATTGCCCTTTTACAAGGTGTTTGGTGTGACGCATCGTCAGGATGTGTCCGTAAATGGTGGCTTTAGTGGAATAGTCTTTGTGCCTTCAGTGAGAGGATCAGTTCATATTTATGCTCAGAGCAAGCAGGAAAGCCACACAGGCTAGTTCATGTGCCAACTCATGTATATAAATACTACATAAAATATTTATGCATATTGTTAAAGTAATTCTGTTTTCATGTGTGTACCGTATACTGGATACTGTATACCGTATACTGGATACTGTATACTGTATACTGGATACTGTATACTGTATACTGGATAAATTACATGATGCGTGATTTCATATAAACAGTTTGGTTGGAGAAGGGAAGTTCCTTCTCCAAAATGTTTAAAATCATCTTTATATTTACACAAATAGGTGAAGTGATATGGTGTTGTCTTGTTTACAGTGCTGTCAGCTTATTTTGATAATGTGTGTACTACCAAGTCACTGTGTCATTTTAAAGTAGTTGTAATTTTTGGGCAGTAACAAGTTGTCAGTGGACTGTTTCAGTAATAGTCTGATGGTCATACTTTACCTCATGTAAATGGTTGAAAAGCAAAGTGTCAGAATAACATTTTGTTTTGTGAGTTTGTTGTTTGAGGCGTGCTGAATTACGGCTTCTCTGCGGATGCTTTGTCTGATCTGCTGTAGTATATCTTCCATAATCAGATATTTTTGACTCACTTTCGAGTTAAGTAATTGTGTTAAGCATTAACACACGTCGTTGGCATGTATCAGTATATTCTTGTCCTGTGAACCTGCTGGGCAGGTATGTTGCTGACACCTTTGTGCCTTACTGTACAGTGTCTTTGTACAGACCGTGCACATATTGGTCAGGTGGTAATGCTTTTGTATTAAGGAGGTGTCTGTTTCCAATGTCGATTGGGAAACTGTCCATTGTAACTAAGAATATGAATGCCATGATTATGCCTCAAGTTAGGGCACAACAGTTTCCTTCTAAATTCTGTCCAGTTTACCAATCATGCTAGCATTTGATGCCATATACAGAATGTCCAGCTTACAGCAGAACCTGCCCATAGAATCTACAAACCTGTTCAAGAAGTGGACATTAACTATTATACATTGCATGCTGTACTGCAGAAATGGTCACTGTAGCATGGGTGACATTATTGTTGCCTGGTGGCTGTTGATGCTCCATATTCTGCAGTGCTTAGACCTGCTAAGCCCCTGTTTGAAAATAACTCTGCGTAGCTGTGAATACAGTGGCATTAAATAGGCCGTAAATGTATTTATGGATAGTTTCTGTGGCATTTCCATTTATTTATAGGAACAAGATTCTGTTGTTCAGAATTGAATGGAACAGGGTTTTAGGAGCCCGGATACCATATTTGGTGTTGTTACTAGGCTGTGGGTGAGACTAAGAAACATTACGTTTGAGATCTCAGTATATTTTACACATATTTTAATGCAATTGTAACATTTCCATGTTTTTGATACTGGATGACCTGAAAATGGTGATGATTATTAGCAATATGTTGCTGCCTTATTTATATGACTGATTAACATTAATGTCATTAAAGTTGACTGATTAACATTAATGTCATTAAAGTTGTTAAAGTGGTTCTTTGGGGGGGGGGGGGGGGGCGGGGGAATCTTTTTTTTATTGACAGGGGAAAGAAATTTCTTTTTTTTCTCTACAATACTACAC
>Ga0123352_10004355_pt1 | contig 20820 bp, 12 predicted proteins | sample TergutLab28metaG_FD_89700 | JGI IMG/M metagenome (GOLD analysis project Ga0123352, IMG submission 89700) | Labiotermes labralis P1 segment gut microbial communities from Petit-Saut dam, French Guiana - Lab288 P1 | ecosystem: Host-associated > Arthropoda: Insects > Digestive system > Gut ...
CGGAAAGTACTGCAATGTGAAGCTTGAAGCCTGAGCGGTGGGGATCACCACTGGTTCAAGAGAAGTACCAGGAAGAAATGCCTGTGACAGGAGACATACATATTGTATAATAATAATAATAATCCACTAAGGTATATGCTTCAAATTTTAAGCACCCTTTCCCAAACATTAAATTTAAATACACATCAACTAGTGAGAATGAAAAAATTATTAAACAAAAAAAAATTATGAATATGATGAAATCTCAGTCAAAAATTTAAAATTTAGTACTCCTTTTATTAGTTCTCCCTTAACATTCATACAGATGTAATCATCCCTTTCCTCAGTTATCTTTCCAACTAGATTAATATTTTCAATTGTACAACCAGTATTTTAAATAAGGCAATAGATATGATATTTCTAACTTTTGGACTTATACATTTATTAACTTCTTTCTCCAAAGTTTTTGAAAAGGTTATATATACAAGAATTTACAACATATAAGTCAAAATAATACACCTGTAAATGAACAATATGGGTGTAGCAGAAACTCTTCAACAGAAAATGTCTCTTATATATTAACCTTCTGGTGCCGGAATTATTTTCTTAATTTTAACACACCCTGTATACAAAATGTGAATAATACAGGAACCAAATATGTTAGAATTATGAAACAAACTGCATTTTGTAGAGAGAAAAAAACAGACAGTACATACCATGTTTAAAATATTCAGTACCTATATTTTTTTAATAAATATATAAAATGCAACTTTAGAGGTTAGTGGTGCAGTACGACCACTATAGTTGACATTAGGCATCAAAAGGTTAACAAATGAAATTTTATTAAGCAAGAACAATATATTAACTATATTTCTATAGTAAAACCAAGTAGATGTACCAATGTGTCAAATTTATTTTATTCTGGAATGACACTCCACATTTTTCGGATGGTCTTTCCATCCATGATCAGGAGTTCAAGACTGTACGTACAGCAACAGGCATTTGTCAAACAGACTGATACTGTTGTCTGCAGACAGCAGTATCTGTCTATTTGACAAATGTCTGTTGCTGTACTACAGTCTTGAACTCCTGATGATGGACGGAAAGACCGTCCAAAACATGTGGAGTGTCACTCCAAAATAAAATAAATTTGATACATTTGTGCATCTAATTGATTTTACTATAGAAATAATATTATGATGCATGGCCCTATGAACGTCAAAAATATATTAACTATAGCTGGCATATACTGTGACTTAGAGAAAGCCTTTGATTGTGTTAATCATAATATTTTATTACCTAAACTGGAACTCTATGGAATAGTAGGCAAATTGAATGCATTGATAATATCCTACCTTTAAGAAAGATATCAGGGAGTATTAACAGATAATAACAAAACTCATAATAGTACCTCTTCCAGATGGCAGAAAGTCAACATGGAGTTCCACCGGGTTCAATTCTTGTTCCATAACTCTTTCTTTTTTGTACCAATTGTCTGCCTAAGTTAACTAAGAATGCTAAAATCGTCTCATATGCTGATGACACTAGCATAATAGCAAATAACCCTAGCCCTAAAGATTTTAAAATTAACATGAATAAAGTTTTTGTAAATATAAATGAATTGTTTAAAACTAACTTGCTATCATTAAACTTTAAAAACCTCATTACTTGCAATTTAGGACTAAAAATAGTCAATAATATAGTGTCAGTATGAGTTAAGATAACAAGCATATTACCAACATTTCAAGCATGAAGTTTCTTGGTCTAATTATTCACGAAACATTATCATGGAGAAATTGCAATGATCAATTAATGTCTAAATTCAGCTCTGCCTGTTACACATTCAGAACTGTAAAAGAAACTCTAAGGATGAACTATTTTTCCTACATACACTCTGTTATGACTTATGGTATAATTTTCTAGGGTAACTCGCCCTACAGCATTAATATTGTTAGGATCCAAAAAAGGATAATCAGAATTATTATGAATTCTAGAAATAGAGACTCTTGTAGGGAAATGTATTAGAACCTAAAACTTTTACCTTTATATTCACAGCATATACTTTCCCTATTGTAATTTGTAGTACAAAACAAAGATCAATATAAATCAACTCAAGAGATTCATAGCATTAAAACTAGATACAGCACTAATCTTCACCCACCAATATATATCAAATTTAGCAACATTTCAAAGGGGAGCCCACTATTTTGGAATTAAGGTTTTCAATCAAATTCCATCTAGCATAAAAAGTTTGTCTAATGAGATGAAATTATTTAGACCTGTCTTAAAAAGATTTATTCTTTCTATGTAATTTTATTCTATAGATGAATATTTTAATTGCAACAACAATTAATGAACTTGGTCTTATATAAGGTGTTTTAATTTCAATTATTTTATTTTACTATAACCATTTTTATATCATTACATTATACTTCACATATTTCTATATAACTGCAACTATAATTTATAGACATCTAGACATCTGTCTCACATAACATATTAAAGCTGGTAATCACAAACTGTTAAATACTCATCAAGGTTGACAGTTACACTTACAACCATAATTATGCCAATTGCTAATTATCAGCAAGAGTTTATTACTTATTATATATTATTATTATTATTGATTATGTATGCATATGTGACTTACTCTACCATCTGTTGACTATATCTAAATCCATTTGGATATGTAACCTTGTACAGATCCATGCAATGTGAATAAATGGAATGAATAAAATTAGAAATATTGCTATTTGGAAAGACTGTATGAGTTGCATACTGTAGCATGTAGTGTTGTAAGTGTTAATAGTGGTACATTTTACAACATTAGTTACTTTTGGTTGTCTAACCTTTGAGGACTGACATTCTTTGAATTTCACAAGAAACTTCAATTTTTATCTAACCAAGGACAGTGGTATTATAAAGGCAGTAAATATGGCACTCACTAGTAACGCAAAAACTATTTTTATCCCACGTATTAATTCAATTTATGCCTGATTTCTCATATCTTCTACATTTAACGACAACTGCAAAAATGAATCAGCACAGGGAGAATGATTACTCAACAGTGTAAAGGTATAACAATAAGTGGGTGGACCAAAAGTGTTACAAACAGGGAACAACAGGAGGTACCCATTCATCTGATTTGATGGGATACCAAGGAAAAATATAAATAATAAATTATTCTCCCAACAGTATGTGAGGTTGTGTGAGTGTATGTGTGTGTGTGTGTGTGTGTGTGTGTGTGTGTGTGTGTGTGAAGGGGGGCGGGACATGCAGTCTGTAACTACCTGCAGTGTATTTGAGCATCCATAGGTCTTCATATACACTTCATACGGAACAGGAGCAAGTTCAAATAAAGTGAAATTTACTGTATCAAGGCGAATCATGTCCAGAAGTTCCTCGCCCCTCTTCTTAGCAGTTGCAGTTGCCTGTTAATGAAAACTCATGCTCAATATGATGGAACACAAATTACAGAAAGTAAGTAATCCATATTCCATACAATAGATTGATTACACAGTAGTTGACCCAATAAACTGCACCACTAATAATAAATAGTAGTCACTTACAATCCTCCCACGTTTCAACATCTGCTAGGTTATCATCAGGGAGGTACATACAAAGGCACACAAACACAGTAAATCCTGTCAAAGATGTGTGTGTGTGTGTGTTTGCGCGCATGCGCACAAGTTAAAACACAATATTGTCAAAATTACCAAAAATGTTTAAAATGTGAATCAATTAACAAATGTATTTTACAGTTACAAACACTGCTGCTGACAACCATCCACATCAGTTTTAGTCATCTTCATTCAAAGGGAATACCCCTGTGTTATCTGGTTGGTGCTTATGCTATGGTGAATCACTACTCAGTGATCCAGTGATACAGAATAGTACAGTAAGAAAGAAACTTGTTATCTACAACTTACCTTTTTTTCTTGTTTTCTTTTTCTTGCATTAGTAAAATTGATAAAATTTAAATGTGTAACAGCTGTAGCGAATTTTTTATCATCCATTCTTCCTTCTTCATAACCCTCATCAGCTGGCACAACATAATGCCCTGCTGTGTGAGATTTACTTCCCCTGATCAAACATAAACTGTGCACTAGTAAATACATATTTAGAAGGTTCTTTATATCATTAATCTGCATTGATGCTATAGAGTTACAACTACTGACAGTGCCAGAATTAAATGAGCCATTACTAAGTGAATCAGTGAACAGTAGGCTTCAAAGAAATGAATAACATTCATAGTTACTGCCCTACAAAGGGTTCTAAACTGTTTCAAACACTATGCTTCACATTAAACCAAGACATTATTATCAGAAGGTGCATTCATGAAACCACATTCTGATGCTCTGTTGGGAAAACATACAAAAATTTAAAAATTTTTTGACATTTCATGCTAATCATAAGAGATGTTTCCAAGTCATTCATTTTGTTTGTTTGTATATATGTACATGGTTTCAAACAAGAATATTTCAGTTACTGTTGTAGTGGACTTGCATGTGAAGTGAAAATAGATGAATGGTGCAAGGATTTCAAGTCTTCTGGCATGTGACAATGCACTGCTGGGTGGATGGGTGGCTCCCAACATTTCAAACAATCAATGTGCCTTCATCTTCAGGCCAGATGGTTTCCCAGATGCTTCAAAATACTGGTGACCACACATCCAACAACACAGCGTCACATCCCAGAAGACGTGAATCCTCAGGAAGGTCTCTGTGGGAACCAAAAATCTCGCAAATGACTGACACAAAATTAGATTAAGTAATTAATCTTTTAACCATTACACCCAGTATATCTCACGTGATCAAAGTTCACACTTCATTGGTTCACCCATAATACTGATGCCAGTAATTTAACACAATTTAATTTAATGTTTCGCATGAGATCTATGTGGTCAATGATAAACTATTCATTCTGAAGGCAGAATACAAATGGGATCATACTAAATTATATAACACAGCTGGTGAATGTTTTTCAGGGCATGTGCCCAAACTCTATAAATTTCAAAGAAATACTTTTGTGTCAACATGGGAACTCTGAAGAGAAAAATAAGGTCTTGGAGCCTTCCATAACTATTAACCCTTTGATGCCGGAATTTTATCTTTGGCACCGGAATTAAATCCCCCCCCTCCATCCACTTTAATGGCTGTTCGGCCATTTAAAGGGCTCACTGCACGACATGTATATATGTCATTCGGCGCCAAAGGGTTAATTATTAAGTTATTATTATTAATGCACATTATAATTATATTGTATAATCCATTCATAGTGTAATTGTTATATTATATTTCTACTATTGGCCTTCTCAAGGAATGAAAAAAGGAAGAAAACATGGAAGTGACTGGTGTTCTTACTAATTTCTGTTTGAAGAGAAGGTTGTAAAACATTCTGTCCAATAGCAGACTCCCACAGTCACCGCCATACCAATGCCCCAATGATAAATATCCAGTCAACACTTCACACTGCTCCCAGTTTGTGTAAAAATGTTTCTCTTGCAGTATTATTTGGTAGCAGCAGTAATTCATACACAGTCTCTACACAGTCAGGAATGTGTATGTATACACATTTCTTCAAAATGTTTAGATGCTGGTTGGGCAAAATAAATAATAAAAAAATTGGAGAGCAGTGAATTCCGCATGCCAAGGAAATCTTTCTGTGTGCTATTTTGGGCACATGTGCCAAAGGTTTGCCAGCTCTGTTATCATATCATCATAACATATCATTTATTTTCCTTCTGTAAATCCATACAGGATTACATAATCCACATGGATATGGAAATCATCATATTTGTTGGGATTAAAGGGTGACATAAACACAAGTATAATATAAGAATGCACATATTACAAGCTCAGAATTTTTCTTATAAACACTAATATTATTGGAAACAATATGGTGATACTTTTTCTTAACACAACACCAAGCATAAAAACTCATCTGCCTTCCTGAAAATATTTTCTTCCTCCCCACTAATGACATGTTAGTTTTCATTGATTACTCTGGAATCATATCCATAGTTTTTTTTTTTGTTGTAAAACTCATTTTCTCACAATGCTATTTCATTGTACTTAAACTGACCATCATAGATCTTTCAACAGATAAGTGACCAAACGCACTCCTTCACATTTTGAGAAAAACCACTCATTGGTCACTGACATTTATTATGTCCATAATGAGTTCACTCTTCTGTGATTTCTCATCTCACATTTCATTGCATGCTGAATGACTGTATTGGCTGCAGATACCTTCAGATGAAAGTCCACATGTTTCCCATGTAACCTGTCCTCAACTACAATATGCATGTGTCACAAGGCTACTTCTGTAAGATCACACACAACATCCACACACCTGTATGTCATGGACAAGCCCTGAACATTCTATGGAAAACAGGCACAATCTTGGGGTGAATAATAATAAGGAAGAAAGAAAGGAAGGATGGAAGGAAGGAAGGAAGGAAGGAAGAAAGGAAGGAAGAAAGAAAGAAAGGAAGGAAGAAGGGAAGGAAGGAAGGAAGGAAGGAAGAAGGGAAGGAAGAAAGAAAGAAGGAAGGAAGGAAGGAAAGCACCCCTACATCCTCTTTAAGTTCAAATTTAATAAAATTCTCTCTCTCTCTCTCTCTCTCTCTCTCTCTCTCTCTCTCAGACACACACACACACACACGTCTCGGAAGCAGTAAGTTACTCCTAGTACAGTCCTCTGCAACTTTGGTATTCACCCAACAGACTAACTCAGAACACCACAAAATGAATCTTCACTGTTGTGAAAATCTCAAATCCTTTGGCTTATACTGGTTTTCAATTTATGTTCCAATAAATAATATTGTTTTCTCATTGATTCTGTGGTTAAAGAAATTTGTAGGACAAGTAGAAAAGCATGCACATTACCAAAACAAACAACATGCAGTCTAGTTCCATAAATGGCACACATGTTAGACACAAAGCTTTTTTTTTTAAATTTTTCATGCAATTGAATACAACCATGCACTTATAGAAGTAACTTTACAAATATCCATAGAAAACAATAAATAAATAAATAAAAAGAGAGACTTTGAAAGATCAAAATAACACACAATTTACCCTTGCGCAGACAGTGCTTCATTCTCTCTCTCGAGTGCATTCTTGAGTTCTTGAATTTCTCTAGTTTTCTGCCTCCGATCTGCCAGGTCATAGTTGCCAGAATCTAATTTCTTTTCTTCTTCCACAAATGGATGATGTCTGGGTGTTAGTTCTACAAGCTCTGATTCAGTACTGTCGTCATTTCTGATGTCTGCTCCTTCATCAGATGCATCAGAATCTACGCTGTCTTCAAAATCTGATTCATAATCCTGGAAACAATTATTTGCATTGTACACAATGTAACAATTAGAGCATGGTCTTCCAGACAGTGTTGAGAACACAATTTTAATACTAATAAACTACATAGGGCATTGTAAAGAAAGTAACCAAAAAATACTTATTGTCGTCCATATGGTTTTTCCTACTACCATTAAAGAGTGAACCGTTTACATGAATGACTCGTATCTACAACCTGACCATTTTTTAATTTGGCATTTGTGATTACCTCAACATTGTGCTCTATTGCACCAAACTGAAAGCAGAAACACCGTACATACATATAAATATCACCCACACAACATCTTTAACTGTCTAAATACTAGTTTGTTTTATATTCTCTGTGTCCAATGCAATGCTCTCCCAGTCATGAGCTTGGATATGAAGTTTCAGTTTAAAGAGATTTACACTGTAATGTGTTTGGTTTCCAAGTAGTTCCAAAATGAACAAAATCTTCCAATCCCTAACACATGTCATGTTCATTAATTTTTAAAATCCTGCTTTCAGTTTATTATTACGTTTGAGATTACCAGAATACCTCAAAATCATCTTCATATTCATAGCCTCCATCATCATTTTCTTCTTCTTGTTCATTATTGTTACCACTACCCTGTGGAAGTGAGTCTGTCACAGCCAAGACAGCAGCAATGTTCTCAGCAGTATGTTTCTGCTCTTGTCTCAGTCCCTGATTCTGCACTGCTTCTCCAACCAGGTCACTTCTTTTCAACTTCACCTCTCGTGGACTCAAAGTTCTAGTCCGTGTGCGATCTCGACCCAATCTGCTTGGTTCTTCAACCCTTCCTGTCTGCCGACCCCGATCCCTGTTCTGTTCCTTCCCTCCTGGATGTTTAATTTTGTTTGGCAGTTTTTCTGTTTTTGCTACCTCTCTCTGTGTAGATACTTGATGCCTACTGTCTGCTCTCCCTGTCTGCAAACTTGAAGAGGGCACTACATTATTTTTCACATGTCTTTTGGAGGTGCTGCTGGTAAGCTGTGGTTTCTCTGCAGCTATAAATAACAAATGACAAAATCAGAACATGAAAATTGAAACACCTATACAACAGTCTTATTTTTATGCGTGAAAAATATGTATCCTACCAGAGGCCCAACAAAGTTGATTCTGATTCTGCACAACTGCTCAACTAGTTCATTAAATTTCATGACTAAAATGATAAGTGCTTCTACATACATGATCAAAAACATAAATAATTTTTATGGAGGTAAAATATGTAACTGTAGATGAATATTCAAATCTTCTGGGATACAACACCGTGTAGATGGGTAAATACTGCCCAGCTTTTTGGAAGAGCTTGCTATCTTTGTCTTCATGGTAATACAAGAATCATCAGTATCACTTTTATAACCTCAAATCTCACATATGAAATTTAACTGATAAAAATAGAAAAGTTAACTCAAGTGCATAAATTCACGATGGTTTTGCCTGTGTCTGCATGCTATGGTTCACGAAAGACAGCTCTAAGTAGAATTAAATTTATGAAATTCCTTTAAAATCATGGGCTGGGACAACATAGTTGTACAGCAACTAGGCTATGGGCTGGATGTGAGAAATTAAGGTTCAATGTCTGGCAGGGACAAGAGACACAGCTCTGCTCCAGAGCATAAAGACTGGCTCTGTGGTTCAGTGCAGTCTCTTTCCCCTCCTAGTGCCAAGGTTAAGAATGAGTGGAGCTATACCTCCACTCCCCCATATGCTGTCAAGATGTGCAAAGGAATAAAACTTTAATTTGCTTGTGGACTCTGCTGTGTCAAAGTTGTCATTTGTATTAACAAGGTACATTTATTTCACAGTTTCTCCTTCTGCTGCTCACACAAAATGAGTGAAGTGTTTTCATTCTTTGCTACCATATGTCATGTCTCACTTTATTGCAATCATTTTCTGTAACCTGTTACAGACTAGTGGTTACCGTGTGTAAAATGAAGTGTAACATTCAGCATTCTATGTTCTGCCCACATAGTGGATTTATGTGTTTTGCATGTATCTCTGAATAAACAGAACTTTTGCCCTTTACATCAACTGATCAGTTATTATAACCATGATGGATGGTATTTACTGTGTAAAACAAAATGAGTTTTTGAATAATACAGATTGTATTTTGTCCCTGAAAGGTTAAGCTGCACTTGAAATTACTAAAAATTTGTACCTACAGAATTCTAGCTACTGTATTAGATGAAGGCCTAAGAATTCAACACTGACAGCAATAGATCATACTACCTACTCAGTTTCCACTTACCACGGGACGTACGATGTGACTGATCAGTCCTACGAGATGTTGCACCTCCTGTTGCCAGATTCTTTGCTGGGGGTTGACTTGACACTGACACAGATATTATATTTTTGCCATTTGTTTCCTTTGTCATGCGGCTATTAGTGTGAGGTTCCCTTGGTCTAACTCTATCTTGCTTCACTGTATTAGAAGATACTTTTACTTTTTCTACTTCGCTTTTCAGTACTTCTAGCTTCCCTCTAAGTGAAGATCTTGGTTTGTGGTCTTCTTGCTTGGATCTCTCTTTAGTAGCATGAGAGGTTGACGGATCTCTTGTTTTGTTGGTTCCTTTATCTTTACCCAATTCATATTTAGAATGTAGGTCTCTGGTATCATCTTTAACAATTTTATTTTGAGCTGCAGTGTTAGGCTTCTTTGTACTATGTGAAGACTGCTTTACAGCACCCTGTATTATAAAATACAGCAACATGAATAAGGAACAGACCTATTTCCACATTCATTATACTGGAAACATTGACAGTTAAACGGATGACAAACTGCAGAAATAATATTACTTTTTGAATGATTCAGTGAGACACAGTGAATGATGGTTATCAATGGTGATACGGAACAATCCCACGGCACCTAATTACTTTGTCACTGCCACTACAGCATCACACTGAAACACTAAGAATAATGATAAAGCTGGGCACAATATCCACTCTGCCTGAAACAGTTACATTGTAAGCAGCTATGGAGCTCAGTATAAGACAAACATTCCATATGAAACAAAACTGGGAGCACTTAAAAATGATGAGGCTGGCCTCCATTTCATTTGGTAAAAACTGAGTATTTTATAGATATTAAAGCTTGATATTTTGTCGGCTGATTGTGAAATTTACAAAACAGTGTGTCAACAGGCATAACTGAATCAAATTTATGTTTAAATACTAAGCAATTTAAGAAATATTGGAACTAACAAATGATCTTCAAGTGTGTACTGCACTAATACAGCATATTCCTCTATGTTGACACTTGTAGGCTTAATAGTGCTTTAGTTCTGTACTGACTGGGAGTAGGGAGTTTTCCGATTCTTCTGAATATATGCAAGTATGTAAAATGAGATAAACATAAAACGTTCATTTTGGCTTCAAGAAAAGAAGCAGCAACCATTACTAGCTGAATGTATTCATAATAGTTTTTACACCAAATGCTTATGTATCACAGACAGAAGACACAACCTGTGTTAACTCGATATTACTGTGTACCAAACACCTAAAAAAAATGTTATGCTGCATGGATGCAGCTAGTATACAAAACATGAAACTAAGCAATGGGAAGAATCACAGACATTTGGAGAATACAATGAATCCCAAAAAATACTGTGATTTGACTTCATGGTCCAGTTACAGAAAATCAAGGTCAATGAGATGGGTGCAGAATGTGGCATGTATGGGGCAGAAGAGAAATGCATACAAAGTTTTGGTAGGGAAACGTGATGGAAAAACTCACTCGGATGACCAGGGCATAGATGGGAGGATGATATTAAAATAGCTTTCAAAGAAATAGGATGGAAGGGGATGGACTGGATTCCTCTGGCTCATTACAGGAGCAAGTGGCGGTCTCTTGTGAACACGGTCGTGAACCTTCGGCTCCCAAAAAAATCGGGGATATTCTTGACTGAGAAACTATCAGCTTCTGAAGAAGTATCCTGCTCCGCGGAGGTCGGCTGTTAGGTCACAAGAGCCGTGCGGCTTACTACGCGTAAAACTTTGAATTACTCAAGAAAGGCAGTTCGAGTCACGCTCATGTAAAAACGTGCATCAGCATTATTCAAACACTGTTGTTCAAAACTGCGCTAGAATCAATTGCTGGCAGGATTCAGAATTAACGGTTCCCAATCGGAATGAATGTCCAAAGACAAGGCAAACTACTGAAACTTCAGTAAGAACGGTACAGCACTGTTAACCAGAACATAAATTGCTCCGTCGCTTAATTCATATATGTATTACATAGACCTACTTACTCTGTCGGGAGGCATAGTCTCTTAGAACATTCGTCAAATGTAGCTCGCAAATTACAATTAAGCAGAAGTGTAAGGCTTGCAATGTGTCATTCTTAAATGTTATTTACAAACCAAACTATCTGAAACAATTTACGGCAGCACAACCGCAGTATTGATTTAATTTGTCAGACTACCAGTAGAATGCATTCTTTCCCCCAGGACGCATGTCATGCAATGTTCGTGTTCGTTCATTTTGGGTCTTGTGGCCGGTTTCGTGCTAATTTTCAATGTTGCCCATAGAATGCACTAGCTGTATCCAACGCAGAACAGGAAGTGTATGTAGTGGAGCGAAATTGGAACGTCACTTCCTACATGGCGGCGCGTAAAACAAATAATTTCATTCCGGATTTTTTTAAGGCAGACAAAAGTTGTTTTCCTTTAAAATGCGAAACTTCTTGTGTCAGTTCAGACCCACTTTCCTTTGAATTATTTCAAAAGATATAAGATGATCACAACTTGTTGGGTCAATTTTCGGGCGCCGTATTTCTTTGCATTTCCAAAAACTGTCTTTGGAAGCGAACGTCCTTCTATTATGATTTAATAAAAATAACGGTTGTTTGCTTACTTCTGTGTTTATTTATAGTTGACAGGAGTGACATTTCTACATCCCTGTGCCTTAGCTTTCAAACTGCAAAATGGGAAACAATGAAAACATTTGGTTTGCTGGTAATCATTTTTTAGGCACTGCGAAAAGCGGCTGTTAGCTTCGTCATGTCTGTTCGTTGATCTATCTATCTGTCTGTCTGTATGTCCGTCCGTCCGTATTTCCTTCCGAACTCTTGGAACTACTCGGCTTCTTCTGAACCGATTACCCTGAAATAAGATATTTGAGTATTTTTCGAAAATATATCGAGAAAATTTAAGTTTCATTGAAATCTGACAAGAATAACGGGTACTTTACACGAACACCACAATATGCATTCACGACTGCATCTCCTTCAGTTCTTCTCAGAATGAGAAATGAGAAACCTTTGAGACTAAAGTTGTAGAGAAAATAAAGATGTACTTTTTTTTTGTTTGAAACTCGTGCCGTTTATGAGATCATGTGGAAAAAATATGGTAGAGACAGACAGGCCTTAGATAACAAATAATACGACATACGAAGGATGCCATTTGATTGGAGGGTAGCTAAGGCAAGAATACAGGAGTACTCTCGTTCTATTTAATATTTATTGTTTTTTTCACAGCAACCATGGATATGCGAAAGAACCTCAATGCTACCCTATACGTACATTGCCTGTCTTGTCTGGTCCCGTTTTGCGTTAATTAACATCACATCTGCGTGTATTTTCCTGCTGCTAGTGTAGTAATGCGGGGAACCGCGGTAGCACAGTGGTTAAGGTGCTGTGCTACAAATCGGAAGGTCGCTGGTTCGATACCAGATGGTGTTACTGGAATTTTTCATAGGCATAATCCTTCCGATCGCATTAAGGCCCTTGGGTGGACTCAGCCTCTAACAGAAATGAGTACCAGGAGCATTTCCTGGGGTTAAAGGCGGCCGGTGCGTAAGGCTGGCAACCTTACCACCATCCTGTGCCGTTGTCATGTAATCTGGGAACCTTAACTTCCTGGAACCCTCTGGGCCACTCCAGGCCTGTAACGGGACGGCTTTTTTTTTTAGTATAGTAATGCAGGAGATCTAGGTCATAAAAGTCAGTACCTATGGCTAAGAAAATCTGATTTCAAATACTGTTCTATCTTTCTACCGGTGTCTGTCATACGTTCAGCAGCCACGGCTTGGGGCTATTTCTTATCTCTGCCTAATATTGTGTTTAATGTAGAGACCCGTAACTCTACATCCCTTCATGTGACAGAAACTATTCTGCCTCTTCCTTAAATTGTGATTATATGCTGTGTATTAGGCTTATAGCAAAATACAAGAGACGTAACAGCCCTTGTGAATGTTTGACCATTTGAAGAATGACATACATAAACTACAGCTTATACAAATTTCAGTTCATATCTCACAGAGAACACGGAACCGCGTCCATTATAAAGACCAACCAGTTAATGCTTTTTAGAGACAAATAAGAAGCGTTGATTGTGAAAATCTTATGAATACGTAAGTATTGTGTGTGTGCTTGTGGCAAGTTGGTGCGTTCCTACTGTTGCTGCAGGAAGTACATATGTTTAGTTACTACTGCAGTTTAAACGGTTAGTAATTTGTCGGATAGTAGGGCAGAGACATTCAGTTTGAATGCAGTAAATGAGGATAAACTTGACAGACTTCTCAGTCCCTCAAAAGACGTTGCACACGGAAGTCAGAATATTTGTTGTTTCATAAAAAACAAATATTTTTCTGAGGTATTTCAGCCTTTGTGTTTATTAATTGTATTCAATATACTTTCATACATTAGTATGGAACTGTCATCAAACTTATGAAAATCAACGTAAGCTGCATTAGATATAAAGATTTATTTTATAACTCACAGATAACACATTGTACTTCTATTAGAAAGATCAAATCGTTAATTATGTGTAGCGAAGTAATGGCTGTTTATTGTAAGAATTACGAGGAATAGATAAACGTTGTGTGAAATGTTTAAAGCTAAACCTGATGGTGCATGTAACAACCACCGGGCTCTAAAGAGTTTCTGTTTTAATGTTCTTGAATCCCTCTGCCTAGTCCAGATTGTTTTGTAGGACAAAAGACATAAGAAATTGTGCTTTCTCCCAATCATGCACAGAGGCACTCATTCTCACTCTTTCACTTAATCGCACACTCACGCACTGATTAATTAATTAATTAAATGAATCAGTCACAGGCAGTATGTCATCTGCTGAGCTACTAAGTAACTTAGAACAAATTTTAAACCAGCACTCTTGTTAGGCAGCGACAAATGGACTCCATTTTGAATAAATTTGATACCAGACATTTCAATATTATCTTACCCCCTTAGCCCACATCTTTCATATTACAGCATTCTTTAAGTAGCACCTCTAAAAGCGTGTATAATTATTTCATTTGTCCCATCGGAGCTAGAACCTAAAGCCGACTTGAGAATTTGTTTTAGAGGGTTGTTTCATAAACTGAGCAGGTAATTTTACGAAATACGGATTTTTTTTTTAGAATCTGTTGCAAGGTCTACTGTTTCAATTCATCTTTTTCTTTTTTTTTCCTTTTTTTTTCTTTTCTTTTTTCTTTTCCCCCACACTTTAATATCCAACTTCATGGAATAACGAAATTTGCTTCTGTACTGGAGCAAAGACCCAAGTTTAAGTTCAGTTCAGCACTGCTTCCTTTATTGCTGTCTGGCGGGATGTTTTTGACGCCCCATTTCATTTCCTAGATGTCTACATAGCCTATCTATTGTCCGTTTTGTGCAAGCGCTGTGACTTCACAAGAATGGCAGTTTTCATCGCGTTATTAATGATCTTATTAATGGTGGGTTTTTATACATCACTCTTACATCCTTGAATCAATGATTTTTTAAAAATGTTTTTTAGTATATTCACAAAACTTTTACACTCCTTTTTTCTTTGTTTATTTTCTTTGCGTCTTTATCGACATTTTCGTTCTGTTTCGTTCCTCCTTTCTCTGTACACTTTGAGTAGGCCTGCCACCATTGGACAGCACATCATCTGCTTCGAACGGTTCATTAATTATGTAGCGTGACCTTTTTCTCTGGCGGCGTATGACGTCATGGGTATGTAATAGTTATTCGGTGCCACACGGTGTGTCCCACATTCTCTTTCTCTTTCTCTTTCTCCGCGGAAGGGGAAAAAATCAGCATGTGCTGAAAAAATAACAGTGTTTCAGTACTGTTAGAATTTTCCTTCCGATGCCGAACGTTGTTTTAGAAGTATTTGAAGCCTTACGGCAATAGAATTTTGGATGACGGGGGTTTACACTTGCACAAGTAGAATACGTGTGTTTGAATTTATTTGTAAAAGGATTCAGAACATTTACTACAAATGAAGTTTAACAGTTTATCAAACATGAGTAGCTCTGCCTTCATTACATATTACGCGAAGATGGGCAACACATATAGCATATATCGATAATATAAAAAATAACACCAAATTTTTGTCATAAAATAAGAAATAAACCTTGCCGTAGATGGGAAGATCGTATTAAAATCAGACGGTGGTTTCTTATTATAAGAGTAATGTGCGTGTTCAAATATATGTGATTTTGTCATGTTCTTCGTCTTATTACGAATATTATAAGTCTTAGTCGTCACTGTTTATCCATATGTCGCATCTCTTTGGCAGGATGTGCTGATTTCAGGGACGTGAAGCCTTTTCCTTTATTATTTTAGTGATCTGTAAGTAATGATTTAATTTAACAATAGTGTTTAATAGTTTTATACCTCGTGTACTGTAATATATTTTTCAGTTTTCTCTTTCTTGCGACCGATTCGATGTATATATTCAGTGTAGAATTTGCCATTGGATTGTTTCGAACTACGTTAATGAAAAACAATAAATACGCATAGATAAAATCAGTCAAAACGGAAAAAGTTTATTTTAAGTAAAAATATTACCTACAAAGTTCAGTCACTGCATGTTTCGACGCGCCGATGTGGCCATGCTCAGGTGAGAAAATACACAGATATATGCAGCTGAAAGCACTGTGTTTTTGTATTCGTAAGAAAGAGGTCGCTTTCATCTCAATAGTGCCTTCCTTTGTATACATTTTTGTATTGTCTTGCCTGAGGATGGCCTCTTCCCTGGGCTGAAAACCACAATTAGTGCATTTTGTAGATAATATTTTACTTACAATAGAGTTGATGTGTTTTAACTTATTTTAACTCAGCATATGTAGTTGATTAACACAAAGTGATCGACTCTCCAAAAATAGGAAAATATTTTATGACATGAGGATGTTACTTACATGTGTAAGGAAGAGAAAGGAAGGCGAGACGCTTGTGGTTAGGCACCACTGCCTTACACCACTATGATTAGATATTACGTTAGAAAATTTCTATTGGCTGAAGCGAGGTTTCTGGGGGCGACGAGAGGAGGTGCGGGTGGTAAAGTACAATTGTCCGTGGGCACGCCATGAAGTCTTATAAGGGAGTGGAGGTATAGCCCCACAGATTCTCAAAATTGAGAGTGAGTAAATATGAGAGGTCAGCTTCATACCGCAGTCTGTTTACTGCGTGGGGATGGCACCACGGTAAGAAATGAATAGGAAAGCGGACTGGTCTTAGAGTCTATCCGGGCCCTTTGGAGAAGGAAAATACTTTTTTTTTTCACCTCTCGGGAATCGAATCACTTGTTCTTGGCCATATAGCTCGTATCCCAGTCACTATAGCCACTACATTATCCTGTGTGATCAGGATAAGGCAACACCTTATAATTTTAAAAATTTTGCTAAGACCAGGTGCATTTTACATATGGATTAGGTTATACCCTGCAAAGCACGTGAAGGAAAGGTCAAGAAATCCAACTGTAAACAGGATCTTTTTTTCATTCATAGCTATGTACTGTGCAAGTTGTGTATTTAAAACGATTAAAGTGTGTAAATAAAGATGTCATTATTTCGGTACTTGGAAGATTTTTACACAAAGTATTTTAATTGTATTTTTTTATCCCGACACAAGATATTTAGTTATATTTATATTCGCGCTGTTGGAGGCCAGTATACCTGGCGACAATGTCGAAACATTGCGAATGCACGGCCGCCTAAATTCAGTGGATTCCAATTACAGGATTTTATGTACTAACATACACTTAACCTCAAACGTGACATCCTGTACTTCCCTAAGACGACAATAGCAGTAAGTGTCTCTAATCAGGCTATATTGATGTCATACTGTTGTGCCATGGATAACAATTTAAAAGCTTCGGCTATGAGCTGCTGAGGAGAAACATCGTGGAAACTGAATCCATAAATTAAGAGTACTTGTTCAGTGAACATAAAAGAAGATTATCGATTGCAAGTTCTAAACAGAACACACAAAAGTGCGGACAGATACCCGGTATTGCTGCATATTAAAAGAAACACCTAGACTGTGGGTTTTGAAGACAATATTTTTAACTAAAGCGCCCTATACACTCTCAGTTAAACTGAGCGATTTTACTTTGTGACATCACACCTAACGGAAAACTGAGTAAACTGCGCAGTTTTGACAGGCAGTAACACAGGCCTTAGAACTGTCTTTTCCAGTCGTCGTTCACGTAGAGAAGTGCTCAGTTCACTCAGGGAATCCCACAGTTTCCTCAGTTTACCTGCCGACACCACGATGGCATCAACTCAAGGCACATCCGTTTCTAGCAATTCATTCAGCAGATGAGCATCGCGTGATATATTCCTTTTCAAATATCACTTCTTACTCCACATTTTACGCGTTCTCTTCTTCTTTTCGGATAACATTATGGCCGAAGTGGCTAGCAAAGCGCCAACGACAGCCTTGTTTTTATCCACCATAGTCACACGCACAAGAAGACAGACAGAAGTGACAAAAAAAAACCTCAAAAACCTGATGGGAAACCTGTGCTTTGCCAAAGAACATTCAGTTCAGTTTTTCGCGCAGTTCTGTTTCACACAGTTAAACTGCACAGTTTAACTCAGAGTGTATGGGGTCCTTTAGAAACAGGAAAATGGAGAAGACTGCATAGTGATGAACCTCATATTTCGTACTGCTCACCAAACATAATTAGGAGTTTGAAGGGGGCAAGGTACACGTATGTAGTACGCATTACAAATACATTAACATTTTTCTCGGAAAGCTGAATAGGAATAAAAGATTTGGGCAACATAACCCAGCTAGGAGGATAATCATTAAAACTGTTATTGGAGGTTACTGAACGGGAAGTGAGGTTTAGGACGATGAGCATCTGGCTTACGATAACATCACGAGTCGGGGCAGTTTTAAACGGGGCAGTGAACTGACTTCGTAACAACTGCAGCATGCGTTGACCAGCTGAAAGTCCTCAGATTCTAAAGAGTATTTAGTCAGATATTATTGGCGTTCAGTGAGTACACTTTCGTATGTAAATTTATAATCTGGGGGGGGTCAAAAATCAAGGAAGCATCTCGTGTTAGTGCAAGAATGAAAAGGAAGGCCTGCACTCCATTTAACTTATGTGAGAACTTTATTAACATTTACTTTATAAGGAACGCGTTGGAGGATCACTTTATCTTCTTCTTCCATTGGCACTACAGCCCACTGTGGGCTTTGGCCTGTCGTTCACGACTTTCGTATAAATAGGTTTTTTACTGGGTGGGATTGTTAGCCCCACGCCAAATCCCCAACCTGGAGGACCAGGGTATCCCTTTTTGTCTGGGTCATCACCTTTGACCTGTCTGGCATGGGAGGCCCTACCAGTAGCATACGCTACCGCCAGCATAGTTCACAGGATCATAGCATCACTTTATCACCGCTTTTATTCTAGAGGTCATGTGGCGTCCAGTCACATCTGAATGGTCAGGGACAAAGGGGGGGGGGGAGAAAAGTGTGCATGTTAAGTGTTTTAGCCTAATTTTACGCACTGTTTGAACATTCACGAAACAGGATCGATTGATTTTGTAGAAGAATTGGCAAGATTTCAAAGTGACTATTAATGACAATTAGAAATAGAGGAAAAAGTGGAGATGACTTATTTAGGATGCAAACTACAGCGTTCTTTCAGCCTTGCGAGACTGAAAGAAGCGAAAATCGACTCGAATACCCGATGCATCAACCTATGCATACTGATTGAGTGCGTGAATATTTTTCGCCTCTTCGGTCCTTGACGCTGAATTTCGAGGACCTAAATATATTGATCCTTTCCTGCATTGGCGATTTCACTCTCTTCCCACTGTACAAGGACCACCAAGATCTGATGGCCGATTTCTCTCCACGTTCTCTTATTTTAACCGTTCGGCTCAAAATGCAGTCACACCTTGACATCCCAGAGATTTAATATATTTTTGCACTTAAGTAATTGTGGATATTATTACTTTATTACAATCCCCAAGTCAATGTATATTTCTTTACTTTGTCTATAAACTGTACACAGTTGGTTGTACCAAGTATCGCAAACTCTCAAGCCTTCAACAATAAACAAATCTGTTCCTCGTAACTGAATTTTGGTCTATAAGAATTACCAAATTCTCTTCAATTATTTTCATGTTTCCAAGTTTTCTTCAAAATACACGCCTTCCTCAGAAGAATATTTATTGTTTCTTGCTCATTGAACAGTATTTATTTGTGGAACTTTCTGTCTAATAATTGAAACCACACTGAAAATGCACATCGCGTAACCGCGTATCAAAATAACTATGTCAGCTTTGCTTAATTACTAAAATTATATTTGATAATTTTGCAAACATTATGGGTGTTATTGAAATAACAGTTCATGAAACATCTCATTTACAGGAACATTTGAGTCAAATATTAGTAATTAATTAGACATGATAAAATAAATTATGATAAGAGTTGGCAAAATGAGAGATAAAAATTATTCGATGTGTGACATAAATTTATAGCTTTAATTGGAATTATAACTGCATGCAGTATGTACTGTAGAATATTAGTTCAGTCAGTAAGAAAGAAAATAAGTAGGAAACTTACTAATTAACTAACTGAATAATTCCAAGCTAAAATTTCCTCAGCTACTCACGAAATGTCCCGCTATTTATGGAACCCAAACTTCCATTATCATATTAAGAAGAGCCCTACTCTTGTCCTTAAGGGAGCCGCGTGAATCGAGCCTGCACTTTACCACCCTATTCTTTGGGAACCATTTTAGTGCTATAATTTTACCATCTATATCTACGTCTTCAAGCGGAATCCTTTCTTAGAGTTCCTGCACCAAAATACCAAATTATTTGTCATCCCTCCCTTGGTGTCACCTGCCCCTTTCGCGTAGTTTTCCTTGATTTTTCCAAACGAATTATATTAATCATGAATCTCCGCAATATACAGTTTTATCCAGCCTCCTGCTTCTTCACCCATATAGCCACAACTATCGTCCCGTTATTTATCATCTAAATATATTAGACGTGTTGAAAAGAAACGTTCTGAAATAAACAAATTTTACTATTTACTGTTCAATACAGGTACGATTATTACAAAAAGATGTGTGGCTTCAATTTCAGGACAAAATTTTTACTTTTTGAATCTGATGTTTATTGGACCGTGCATCATTGTGATAGTTGAAGAATAAAAAACCAACTATATGTCACTTGTTATATTTACTTTACTTCTTAGATACTCAACATGTTTCGAGCATTAATATGTCCATCTTCAGGAGTTTGCGACTATGTTGTTGAACTACCACA
>Ga0123352_10004359_pt1 | contig 20815 bp, 9 predicted proteins | sample TergutLab28metaG_FD_89700 | JGI IMG/M metagenome (GOLD analysis project Ga0123352, IMG submission 89700) | Labiotermes labralis P1 segment gut microbial communities from Petit-Saut dam, French Guiana - Lab288 P1 | ecosystem: Host-associated > Arthropoda: Insects > Digestive system > Gut ...
AGAGGCTGTGTAATGCAATTTTGACCTCCTGATGATGAGCACATGTGCTCGAAACATGTTGAGGCATGAAATAAAACTTATTGTGAAACAAATTTTGTGCATCAAGTTGGTTAAATACTGAGAAAAATATACTGAGATGCACGGTCAACAAAACGTCAAAAAATCCCTGTTAGTACTTATAACCCTGTCCTGTTTAACCACGGTTTTGCCAATTACCGACGCCGATTACTGCACATGGCGGTTTCTGCGGCTGGTGCTTTAACGGTATTTTGTAAGGTCTCGTTCCGTACTTGAAACAACTTGCAGCCTCTACGAACCGAATTATGAATACGAAAACAAAGAGGGCTGTAGCGATTGAAATACTCGTTTCGTTTTAATAAAAATATCTAATAATTCTTCCAATAATACTTTCACCCTCCAACCATCGTACACAATCTCCCTTGTAACACATCTGTCCATGAATCTAGACAAAGCCAAGAGGCAGTCCCATAAATATAATATACATCAGGCGAAATGTAGCCGAGAAGAAAATAAAATAGTTGAATGACAAATATACAGTTGACATTTGCAATATAGTTTCTCATGGTAGCAAGAGAAAAACATATAAAACTAGATAGATATCCCTGGCGTCATTTTCCTGGTTGGTTGAATATGCCTGCACGAAGGGTTGGTTAGCTCGACTAGTGTGCAGACCGGGATAGAGGAGAGAAAATAAAATGTAGCGCCAACAAACCCCGTCGGGTGTTATTGGTTCGTCTCTGGAGCTCGAGGGTTCCTCTCCTGTAACGTTTGTGCCACTACAGTACGCCTACCGTGGTAGCAGAAGCTGCGGGGGTTCAAAACCAAGGGGATGCTTCCAGATATTTCAATATACGAGTGTAAATCCTTGTTTTTTTACCCCCACTCATCACACACAATTTCAATCCTCTTACCAAACGTTCCATCCTTGTGTGTATAAACATAAACAGAATCATGACTCTTCCTATTGTAGATTGCCATTCTTCATATCAGAGGTTTTACCACCCGTGGACTTTTGAAGACATTTCACCGGAGGGTTGTGGAAGAAGTGTTGTGTGCATTGGCAATGACTCAGCGAAATGCTTCCCGTTCTTATATTTTCACTTTTGTATGTGGGATTCGGTATCCTGCAAACTTAGAGGGTCTCTAGACAGATTTGATTGAACTGGAGAAAATATTGCTTTAATAAGAATACAACCTCTTGATATATATACTCGAGGCATTTCCTCTTTTATTACGACGTCTGCCGTACATAACTTTATGGCATAATATAAAAGGGTGACGTGATGCACTGACATCCAGCAAGCTCTAAGAGACCAAGTGAAATTTGTTTTTTATTGTTTAATGGGAACATAAAACTGCTTTTATGTTCAGAAGGTTTGACTTCCCACATAGCGTGTCCAAGAGAATTTCAGACTTCCAGACTATGCTGCATTTGATAATTCTGTGCTCATGTCACGATGTTCGATTAGAATTTGAGTGTGTTGGTGTAGTTGTTCTTAAAAATCTTCATCACTGCTGCTTCAGTTTAGATTTATTCTAATTTCAAGAAAAAAAATACTGAAATTCAAGTCATAATATTTCCCTTTTTATTTCATTTTATTTTACTTTATTTGTTACGTCTGTAATAACCATGCTTGTAGTTTAGACTGTATTGCTTTACCTGGTAGGACGATTACTTAATTGCTTAATTGCTTATTTGCTCGCTTACTTACTCGCTTACTTGCTCCCTCACTCGCTCGCTCACTCACTCGCTCGCCCGCCCGCCCGCTCGCTCGCTCACTCACTCACTCACTCACTCACTCACTCACTCACTCACTTATTTAATTACTTACTTACTTACTTCATGGAGCAGAGTCCGTCTTGAGAAGCTAACCGGTTTTCAGCTAGCCAAGAAATTCACCACATTTTATGGAACCCGAAGGTTCCTCACAGCATTCACAAGTGCCCGCCACCTGTCCCTATCCTGAGCCAGCTCGAAACAGACCATACCACCACACCCCACATCCTGGAGATCGATATTAATATTATCCTCCCATTTACGCATGGGTCTCCCAAATTGGTTCTTTCCCTCAGATTTCGTCACCAAAACCCTGTATACGCCTCTCCTCTCCCCCATACACGCTACATGCCCCGCCCATCTCATTCTTCTCGATTTTATCACGCGAAAAAACTGGGTGAGGAATACAAATCATTAATTTCCTCATGTATTTTTCTCCATTCTCCCATTACCGCGTACCTCTTAGGTACAAATATTCTCCTCAACAGCATATTCTCAAACACCCTCAGCCTACGTTCCTCCCTCAATGTCAGCGACCAAGTTTCACACCCATACAAAACAACAGGCAAAATTATAGTTCTGTTTAACTTGGTTTTTAAATTTTTGGATAGCAATATGGGTAGGGCAATCGGAGAATAATTAATGCGAAAAGAATTGGAAGGGCGCAGTTGTGACGTAATTTAATGTCTACAGCCTTCCAATGGTTTTGTTAAAAGCTGAAACATAAAGCAGATTATTGTGATTCATACACATTTGTAGACACGGAATTCTGGTTCTGCACTTTCGACGTCACTCTTTTCGCAATATCGCAATTTCGAATTCTGGCAAGTGTCCGTCCGCCGAGAGATAAAACATTTTATAGGTTTTACAAGCAGGTGGAAACATGCGTGATTTGCGGTTATTGCAGTGGTATTGCTCAATGTTCAAGCCTTTTGATATGTCACTCCGTGTCAACGGGTTCGTAGTGCTGTTATGTTCAAGGTCGGACAGTCCGACAAGGACACACTGGCAGAAAAGCGTCGATATATTTTGTCACTAGACACGACGTAATATCGCAGAAATCCTGAATTTTCATATCAAAACATTCCCACATTTACACTCTTCAAATCACGTACCATCAAAATAACATTCTGCGAACTTATCTTAATAAAGTTCAAATTTTAAACTCATGGTTCCGTGCATCGTATTTCAGTGTTAATAAAAATCCAACCAGATGCAACAGTATGGAGATATTTATTTACTGCAAAGTCACTCTACATTTTTCGGGTGTCACAGCACCCATCATCAGGAGTACTAAAAACTGTAACCGCAGCCTTAGGTACAGGTCATAATATCGGTACAGCTACTTCCCTCCAATATGACCCGATCAGGCCACGTTGGAGGGAAGTAGCTGTACCGATATTATGACCTGTACCGGAGGCTGCGGTTACAGTTTTTAGTACTCCTGATGATGGGTGCTGTGACACCCGAAAAATGTAGAATGACTTTGCAGTAAATAAATATCTGCATACTGTTGCATCTGGTTGGATTTTTATTAATATTGAAAGTTCAAATTATTTGAAAAACAAATAAAAGTACTGTCCATCATTCTTCTCGTTTACAGAATTCCGACATTTTTCTGACAGTTCCATGAACTCTACATAACCTCTGTACTTGATACAAAATCGTACATACCTACCATAGATTACAAAACAACTGCCAGTGTTATCGAGTGAGATGGCGACCAGCAGCGTTTTTGTCAGTTTTATTTTCTTAATGATTTTAACAACAATCATAATAATTAACGCACCGAACAACTGTCATTTAATGCTCCTGCGCAGTAATGGTTTACGAGTCAAATTTCCAGGAGATGAAAGGAAGTAGATGTTTTCAATAAAGTGCACATAATGGACTAGCCACTGGTACTGACTATAATACAGTGAAATTTCATAAAACATTACATTTCGAAATGCGTATTTAATCAGAATTTCATTGGGAAGTCTATTCGACTTCAATTATTACTTCCCTAATTTCATAATGTGCGCACGCGCAAGACTAATAAATGGTTATCGAATTCATTGTTTCGAACCTGATTATAAAAAGAGGGTCATCAAAACGACTGAATGACGGCGACCGGCATTCATTCATTTTGACATCTCGCGAGCGATAAGTGAAAAAAAAGAGAATTTGATGCCTGTCGAATGCAGTTTGTGATTACGAGTTCAAATTTATTAATCTCCCTCAGTGTAGGCAGTAAATCACAACTCTCTAATTTTAACCATGATTGGGTAATACGAAAAGAATCCCACGCTATGAGTATATAGGCTTATGAACATGTAAATCATTATCACTGTTTGTGAAATACATAGATGCAGAAAAATGTTACAGTGTGTAATCAAGTGACACAATTCAGCGGTTCAGGTACATGAATAATTTAAAAACAGAACCAAATTGTACAAATGTACGTACGTTATATGAAGAAGATGACAACGAAAGACAGTTCATGTAATCTTCCTTGTAAATAACCAAATTTACGCATAATTTTTTTCTAGTATGTTTATTTCTATTCTGTACGTGTTTCGGGCAGCCATGTGACCATCATCAGGAGAAATATTATATCAATGCGACACCTGGTTTATGTAGATGATCGTCTGGTATGCAGGGATGAAGCTGGTTCGGATGGGTTGAGACCTCAATCCAGCCGAACCAGCTTCATCCTAACCTGCATACCAGACGATCATCTACATAAACCAGGTGTCGCATTAATATAACAATTCTCCTGATGATGGTCACATGGCTGCCCGAAACACGTAGAGAATAGAATAAACATACAAAAAAATTGTGCTTCAATTTGGTTATTTACAAGGATCATACCAGGATGCACGGTCAACAAAACATAAAAAAAGTTCAAGTAATGCTTGTAGTACAAACTGCACCATATCTGACAGAAGAGAAATTTTGTCAATTTACGCAGCAAGGAACAAGTTTGCAAGACATACAAAATCCCCAGGAACTGTGTTTAATAACCTCTCAACTGTCCCACTGCATTTACATAATCATTTAGCATTACCCTTTATTAAAACACAAGTCGCTGTATTTATGAACCTCAATCACAGCAATTTTTAGTTTAGCCCGCTATAAGCCATCACTCTGCGTTCTGCAAGTCGCACTCACACAAAAAACAAACAAACACACACACACACACATACACGGACACATAAAAAGTCGAAATGTTACTATCAAATATATTTCACAATATTAAGTGACGCGAAGAGCAATACAAAACAGACTGAATGTCAGACATAATGTTACCTAACATTGTCTTTATGTTAATTAAATTAGGCACAATTACAGAGAGCAACGGGTCTTTAACAATCGGAGATTTGGAGGCACACGAACAAATGCACGAACGTATTTCGAATGCACAATGTAAGACAGACAGTGTCAACGTTAGTAATTGTCTTGCGCTCATTGTTTGAGTAATTGGATACGCTACTTCCATGTAGAGGAAATGAAATATTAAGGTCAATTAGTCGTAGCATACTATTCTTCGTACATAATACGTCAAAACTACAATAAAACACTTTTACTATTATGAACAATAGGTTCGTTGCTGGGTTTAATAGAAGACTCTGAAGTTACAGTTAAAACATTTGACAGGTTTCACTTTAAATATCGTTTACGGCTGTCTTATTAACTGCAGGCTGTAACAGGCAATTAAAAGATAATGTTGCCTGGATTGTCCTTAAATATGAACTTAGCTTAATGGCTTTATAAGAAAAGACAGTAATGTTCCTGCTTCCGGATTCAGACGACTCTTTATTTTATGCTCTATAAACATACAATTCAATGTCATTTTCTGAGCTGACGGACGGTTGTCTCTCGAAAAGGGTCACACGTATGGACTAGCGGCTAGTGTCAAGCTCTTCACCAATATAAATCAAGTTTTAGTTCAAAGAGGAAGAATTGCGGTGCACGAAACCCAACTAGGTGAGAGTTTTCGCAATGCCCTCTTCCTCCTACAGATCAGTAACACTCAGGAGACCTTAGCAATGTTGACGCGTTATAAGTCTTCCTACTTTTCCTCTGTAACGACTTGTTACGATTCATATTATCCTTCTGCAACTGTTCGAAGACTGGCTTTTTTTTTTCGTTTAGCAGCACAAACGTGTTACTTCGGGACCCTGAATTTTGTATGTAACTCTTTGTCTCAAACTGTTATAGTTAACTTCAAAATTTCCGGCAACGGAGACAAATTTTTCCCTGATATTAATGCCCCGGGCAAGTATACCACAAAAATGCAGTCCTCAGCAAACTCTTCTCGAAACTTCTCATTGAAAGAATTATTAAAATATTATGTATTACGGCAAACGCAAAAAGCTCTTTTATGATTTGTGTATTTATGTTGGAATTTAGAATGTTTTCGGTCATAAAATAAGCTAGAAAGAAATATAAAATCTTACCTGTTACACCTTTGACGATTTTAAACCTTATTTTACATGGTATAAACACATTCACTTTGGGTAGTGCAAAAGACAATGACATCCTTGTGGTTAAGCACCACATCATGATCACATACGTAGGAATGAAGTTAGGAACTCACATATTCTTCATCCACGACGCTGGACGAGGTCAGTGGTAAGGTTCACGCTCTCATAAATCCACCTAAAATTAAGCATCATTAGGCACCCACTGGATGGGAAGGAGTATTTGCCCCATACAGTTATGATGTGGCAGGGAAAAGGAGTGTGAGTGTGCCTGTTTGGATTCAAGAACTTACGGGTTGCTATGCTGTCATATTTCGGCACAGCTGTATTTCACCTATAAGGACTTACGTGTAGCACAGTGACATATGTAGACGAATATAGTAACAAGTCTGTGGACAACAGGCCCAGACGTGTAGATGTTCACACAAAGGATTAATTGGCTCTCATAATGGAAGGTACACTCTCTTTGCATTCACACGCTTTGCTTCAATTTGTAAATCCATTGCTTTTGTTTTTCTACACAGAGAAATGCTCTAAATATATATATATATATATATATATATATATCAGTGTTTCACTCTCTCACTCTCTCTCTCTCTCTCTCTCTCTCTTCATTTCCATTCTGTTCGACAGCGTCTATCACCAGTACTTCGTCAACGAACTGAAGTAATACCAAAGCACAGAAATACGTTGCTCTCTGACACTCGACAATTGCTAATATTGTCCCTCAAGTGGGGATATCCTAGATTTTCGTAGGTCTTATTAATTCCTCCAGCACAATAACACAACTAAAATCTGAAGAATAAAAAACCAACTAGATGCCACTTATTATTTTATTGTACTTCTTATAGGCCCAACATGTTTCGGGCACTACTATGCCCATCATCAGGAGCTCGCGACTATGATGTTGATTACCACATTGGTCGTGCTATAGCCTGCAGCCCGGACACTACTCCAGCCTAACCGCACCTAACCTCCAACCTACAGCAAACCAAGAACGAAAAGACCAATATGGTAATCAATATTATGGTCGCGAGCTCCTGATGTTGGGCCTATAAGAAGTACAATAAAATAATAAGTGGCATCTAGTTGGTTTTTTATTCTTCAGTTATCACAATGATGCATGGTCCAATAAACATCAGATTCACAACTAAAATTAGCTAAACCAAGTGCTTATCCTTTCCGTTCTCTCATAAATCATCAAATAAAAATGTACCTAGATGTGAAACATGAGATATAATGTTCTAATGACATTACTATGGCCTGTAATTAACTTCATGTGATGTTTATTGTCGATCTGACACTTCCGTAGCTTGTTAAGAAGCGTCCCGCATCTTACGAATAGTGAAGTTCACTGACCGTCCACAACGGCTCACCGCAAATCCATACTCTGGGACACACACAACTTAACTAAGCCAACTGATGTTAATAAGCAGAAAGTAATTGATTTAGAGGTAAAAAATATTTCACAGTTAAAAATTATCTTTATTACACACATTATCAGCTAAAATAATAGAACTGAAATACAAACACGAACGGATAGCCAATAATTAAAAATCCCTGTTCAAGTTAGTGGAGTGATACAAGCATTTAAAATCTAGTGTCAGAAATCAATTAATTGTAAGTACAGAGAAACTACGAAAATTAACAAGAGTATTGTCAATTATGTAGAACAATATTTTACGCACACGATTCATTCAATCAACACTTTTGAGAAAGGATGTGTGTGTAAATATATAACAGATTATAATGTTTTATATTATTACATATGTACTTTGTCTGTGGGCCGGGTAGCTCAGTCGGTATAGCGACTGAACTACGGGCTGGACGGTCCGGGATCAAATCCCAGTGGGGACGAGATTTTCCGTCCATCCAGACCGGCCCTGGGCCGCACCCAGCCTCCTGTAAAATGGGTACCGGGTCTTCCTGCTGACCACTCATCCCCTTCTAGTGCCGCGTTCATGGAAGAGTAGAGCTATAGCTCTACCCACCCTCTGGGCCACACCGGACCTGTAATGGGATCACTTTATCTTTATGTATTTTGTCTAAGTAAACGAGGTGTCTCCGACATGTTGGGTTTTACATTATAATCCACGTTGCGTACACAATTTAAATCCTTGCAATACATCAGAGAGATTCAGCAACATAACAAAATGAGTGACGGAATTTAAAGTAGGTCTCTCAACGTAAAGAAATACACGAAATGAATACGACGCTACTCCAATCAAATGGTATATTTTCACCAGCTATAAAAACAGCGAGTCTCATAATTTACAGATTCCTTACAATAGGCATTATTTTCATACATCATGCGATACCAATAAAATTATGTTACTTCACAGAGCGCAGTGTGTGTGGAGACCTTGAAAAGGAAATTTTATCTAGTCAATAAAGTCCCCTCTTTCATGATATGCAGGTGTTATTTACGGCTTGCACAAGAACTAGTCACTGGTATCTCTTCTGAATGGTATAAAACTGATCTACAAATTCACAGTCTAATTATTTATTATATATTTCAACATCACCCTCCCATCTGTAGCTATGCCAACCGGACGGTTTGTTTCCTCAGGTTTCTCCACTCAAATTTTATACACAATTATATCTTCTCCCATTTCTAGCTCTTCTTGCCCTCCTCAACCAAATCCATTTTGCCATCCTAATATGAATTTGAGAGAATGTAAATTTTATACGCCTAATGTATAAAATTCCTCCCATACGATTTACGTGACAAGGAACGTAAATTTCCCAGATCTGTACAGTTCTTAATACGTATTATTATGGTCCGGTTAACAGTTCTTTGCAGGATTTAACTGGCTTTCAAACGTACCTTTTCCACCATACAGTCTGTACTTTGTTGGTGTAAAGAGGAGAGAAACGAACCGTACACTTACTCCTATGCGTGTTTCATACCAATTTATTGGATAGCATGTTATCATGGAAATTGTAGGCATATACCGCAATATATTTCGAATTTTATTTATTCCAGGTGGCATGGCTTCGAGTCGATACTCAGACCATCCTCACCATTGCGAGTCACGTGATCACCAAGAATCATCGCATTGGTGTAACGCACAGCGATCACAGAACATGGTACCTGCATATAAGAGATATGCGGGAGTCAGACCGTGGCTGGTACATGTGCCAGATCAACACAGACCCCATGAAGAGTCAAGTCGGCTACCTGGAGGTGGTGGGTGAGTGTCTGCGAGCATGTGTTCTGACATCTTGGCGGGGACCACGGAGTGGCAAGTTTCTTAAGAGTAGTGGGAGATGTAGGGAGTAGAAAGAGGAAAGAACTGACTCGATAATACTGCCCTCTTAAATGTAATCCAATGTTGTATGACACCGATCGTTATTTTACGGTTTTGTACCCGTGGCTTAAAATTTATGAAGCACAAGCTTGTGTTTTGGCTACGGTTTCACTTTTTTGAAAGGAAGAAGCAGTGTTCAAGGTTTTATCGTTCACAAACAAGACCCCACACGTACACTCGTTTGTCTAACTGTGCAAATATTCATGATAAATTTAAAAACGACATTAACGACGAGGTTTAAAAGGAGGCTGAAAGCAATATACTTTCTCTGTGATAATTTTATCAAATTTAGATGAATTTTTTTAAGCAACCATAAGCTCTAGAGTCTTGTCATTCAGCACAAATGTAGTAAATTGTGTTCAATATCCGCTTATATATCTACAGCAATTTACACGTGAACATATTGCACTTGTAAATCCTTTGTAGTATAGTTTTCTCAAAATAGTTTTCTTAAAAGAATAACCTTCGTTAATAAATTCAGCATATTAGGTAATGTTTATGGTTCTCTGATGTCACATCATCTAAAATGCGAATGCTAATACTTGCGTGCCCGGACAAATATGCTGCTGTTGTGTCTGGCTTTACCTTCACTGAGATAAGTGTTATGAAACGACTGTTAGTTATTAATATCTTATAGTGTCTGTGATCCATGAATCAGTGTGGGGCATTAGCGGGATAATACAGACAGGGTGAAACCTATCCCACTGTCACTTTACCCACCACACATCACACACGGACTAATCCGGGGTCCAACCCGGTCCTCCAACGTGACACGTCGACAATAACCATTTCAGCCATGGCAGGCCACTCTTATTATTATTTGTATTATTTTAATGACTGTAATTATTATCAATATATAAGTAGTAATACTCGAGTGATCAATACAAAAATTAATTAATACGTTCAGAACGAATGAAAGGATAATGATAATTAATTTTTCCTGGTAGCCTGCTTGGAAGAATTTCTCTGCAGGCAAACTGACATAGTTTAAATGTCCGTCAGTAGCCTGTGGAGCACAATAACGATTCCACTTATGCACTGATACGTTACCATGCAGATGAGAATTACTCCTAGAATCCAAACTCTTAAGGTGTCTAGTGCAAGAGCCTCCAGTTTGTCGTTCGACTTATAGTAACGTATTCGAATTTACGCAGGCTACGTTACGTCCCAACGTATATAATGTTTCAACTTCACTCCACATTCAGCAGCAAAGCTTAGTAGATGAGGAAGCCAGAAAGGCGTAAAATGAGCAAGAAAGAAATAAATAAGGAAAGAAGAATAGGATATATAGGGCGAACACAAACAAGCAGAATTAAGGATTAGACGCAGGGGATGGGCAATGCCACACTTCACATTCATTTCGAGTCTCTGTCGGTGGTGTCAGATTCATTTCTTCTTATCGCCTGCCGCTTACAGTCTACGTATTACTCGAACAAAGCTCAGGAATACCAACTACTCTCCTGCAGAAAGTCGATACGAAGCACTACCACCCTTCATACACCCCGTGCAGTGGAATAAATACCATTCGTTGTAGGATAAAAAAAATTCCAAACCACCTTCTCCATTTTTTACCTTCATAGGGCCGTGCATCGTAATATATTTGTATTGTAAAAACAACCAGATACACCAATGTCTCAAATTTATTTTAGTGGAGTAATACTGCATGTTTCGGACGGTCTTTCCGTCCATCATCAGCAGTTCAAGACTGTACATACTGCACCAGGCATATGTATGTATGTATGTGCAAGTATAAAAGTGTGCAATTTACAAGCATAAGGAACGCCGTGTTAAAGCGGCAAGTTTTCCGGACGTCGACATTAGCGGTGAATAATCAGTTTCACCCTACGGTCCGCAAGTGATGGTGCAATTGATGGAGGCATTGCGCTATAAGCCGGGCGGTCACGGGGTCTATTCCCGATGGTGTCATTGGAATTTTTCATTGACATAATCCTTCCAGCCGCACTATTGCACTGGGGTCGACTCAGCCTCTAGCAGATATAAGTACAAGGAATATACTCTGTTAGGTAAAGGCGGCCGGTATGTAAGGCTGAAAATCTTTCCATCTTCGTGTGCCGATTTTCAGGAAATCTGGGCGCCTCAGCTTCCTGGAAACCTCAGGGCCTGTCCAGGTCTGTACAGGGAAAGCTTTAACTTTACGCTACGGACCACTGTACAATCTAGAGAAGTTATTTCTGTTACTTAGGTAAAGGAATTGTTGGCTAGCACACAGCCATTCCCTGAATGACGAGTGATTCGAAACGGTTCAACAGAGAATCGAACTGTGATCTTCCGCAACGGGTAACTCCTTATCGCATCTTATCAGTAGACTTTCTGTAATGCAAGACGTTAAATACTCCGTCATGACAACGCGATAATCTGCTTGATAAGATTCCAGGTTTCAAGTAACTGAATGATCTAAGGATTATATTTGAGTTACATAGTTATACATGAAGGAAGAATTCAGACTCAGTATAAAGGAAAAATTTCTCAGACATAAGCTTAATTTCCCCATAGTAACAACACATGCTGTATGGTATGTTTACTTCGGACTACTTCTATAGCAACACTGAAGCCCATTTCTATGCCTGTGGATGTAAACACTCAATAGCCACGTTACTCCGTGTTAATAATTGCTTTTTCGATGATAAATTTTTCAACGAGGCTCACAGAGGAGACTTGATTAATGCCTGGACGTTATAAATGTCTACTTCCCCCGTATGCGTCACAAATTTCAGAGCTGTCATTTCGTACAATAACAGATTGGAGGTTCTCGCAGCGGCAACGGTAAAGACTAATATCTTCAGGGACGTGACGCCGTAGAGTCTGATGTTTACCAACGTTCGATCAACATGCTGCCGCCATTACAGACTATGAAAATGAAGAAACGTTTTGGACAATGAAGAATCAATCTTGACATGGAGATGGAGAGGACATTGGTAAATGTACCGGATTACAAGACTTCCCATTCCAGGACAGAGGGGTCTTCACTTCCTGCCAAGTTTCTGCGAAATCTACATTATGATCAACTATCTACATTCCTCCTTTCCAACCTTATCTGTGTTCCCTCAGTTTCTGTCTCCAACAGAACATTAACAATGGAAATTAGATCAGTTAGAAGAGGGAGTTCAAAGGATCATCATCTGTCAGTTAAGCTCTCACCAGCCCATCAGTTAATTCAAGACAGCAGCGGTTCTTGTCAGACGAGAATAATTTAATTAAGCTATTTAATTAAGAATATACAGTGTTAAATCGACGTCATGACTGAGGAAAGTCTAAGTACATCTTAAATATCTGGGTAAAGAAATCAAAGTGACAATATGACTAGTTAGAAGGCCCGCACTATGTTGTAATTTTTTGTGTCATATTCGGCCATATACCGTAAGGAACGTTTTTCACGTGCAGAATATAAAGTAGCGACTGTAGTTTCAGTAATCTTATCACTATGTGAAACTTTGTAATTTAAACGTTAAATTTCATTAAAAATATCGACAGAATTTCGTGCATAAAATCCAACTAATATCACAAAACAAACTGCACCCGAGATTCATGAAAGTTTAGATGCTTGCTGAGTGCTCAGACCTAATACAGGATTACTTTGAATTATTTGTAAAAAAACAAAGGAAAATAAACATTCAGACACAACTATATTTAGTATCATTCTACTATCCATTGGGATATGTTTCGATTGTTATCAGAAGCCACAATCAGGCATACATAAAATACGCGCAAAGAACGCCTACACACAAAATAATAGTTTTTCTTACGTGACTGAGATGTCAATCTACCGCACCGTCGTGCTGTGAGAGTCCAAACTAGAATTAAAATAATAAACTAGGGCATAAAACGATAAGCTAAAAATATTGTCCAGTACTTCAGTGGGGATGGGAAGAATCTCTTGTAATATACGGGCTTCAAGGGGTGGATATTTCTTGCTTATTTTGGAAACATGATTGTACCCTAGACAGAAGTAGTTTTCGTGTATCTAGTTCTCTCTTTTATCTCGTCTAGCCAGCTAGTAACTACAGTGTGTAAGTCGAGATAAATAAGTTGAACATAACCCTCGTTAAGTATGGGAAGGTCACCTTCCACTTTCCTAGTCAGAGTATGGAATTATTTATTCTAAAAATGTAAAGAGTATCAGCGATTGCGAAGTATGACGAGTATTTATCATGAAATTTTAATTAATTAAAAAGTTTTGATTTTTTTTCCACACTGGACATCTAAATTCTAATAGATCGATTACCATGTTTTCTTCTGTAATTTCTTACCGTTCTTTACAAGTGTATATATATATATATATATATATATATATATATATATGGGTAACATAGTCTATAGCACGTTTATTTGTTTGTTAATGTATACGTCATATTATACGGGATTCAATGCTTTTTTGGTTAGCTTACTCAGTCATCCTCCACCGTACGGCTACTCTTCTGATAGTCTCTTTAAATAGCTCTTACTCTTTAATTTCTGCTATATTATAAAAATATAATTATTAATACAAATTAAATGAATAACTAAACATATCCACCGTCATTTACGACAGGTTTTACAGGAAATAAGCATTACAGGAAATTATGGAAGGAATTTTTAGTAATTAAATAACTTGGGTCTATGCACGTGTTCATAGTTGACTTGCCATCAGTCGTTCTTCAGACTTCGCTCAAACGATCACGCATGAGGGGAAGAAGGGACAGAACGTGTGTTTCAATAAAACGAGTCGGACGGTGCCAGTAAGGACAGCAGCACTTACAGGAAAGTGAGTTCTTTATGTGACGGGGGGATCCAATTTTGCTACAACTACTTCCCTCGTTCTGAAATGGAACCTCGGAGTAAAGACGAACCGAACTCCATCTTTGCCTCCATCAACAGACTGCTATTTTCGCGTACAAGAAATACAAAAGTTGTCCCGATAAAACAAGAGAATAATTCGCTTTCCTATGTAGTACACACAGCATCTTCTTTCACTCAAACTGAAATCGTGTCGCCAGCGGGAGCGGAAAAAGAGATGATTTCTCGAAGGTAACAAAAATGATGCAGATTGTAAGACAATACCAATAACAATAAAGCAAGCCCGCCGACAGAGTGGTAAAGTTTATGAATCGAATTCGTATATTTCGTTGTTAGCAATTAAAAACATGGGAATGTGCAGTTCTTGTACACACCATGAAGGCATATAGGGGGGCAGATCTCTATTCATGGGAAAACTCATTTTTAACCACGGCACTAGACGCAGGCCTGTAGTCAGCTTCACGCTGTAGCTGCTTTTCCTCCGTGGAAGCGGCTTGTGGCATCCGTAAAACAGGAGGCTGGACAATTTAGTGAGGAGGAATATTTCTTACCTTTACCTAGAATCGATCCACGATTCCTCCGTTGTCCAGGCCGTAATCTAGGCACTACACCGTCTCCCCTCACCGTAAACGTATATGATCAGCAGCTCTACACATTCTTCAACGGAATCAAAACCAGTTCTACAAATGACCAAGTTTGCTTATTTTAAAAAGGTAATTCACAGACGCTGAAATAACTGTGCTTCTAGCTGCTGTGTTACTCTGGTGCTCGTTTCTAACTCTCAAAATTGCTTAGTTATCGCTTAGGAACGGAAGTTTTGAAGTATACCTGATGTTAGTGGCCACCACTGGCATATTTACACAAAGAACTGTCAGGAAAATCAACGTCTGTACGTATAATACTGTAACTGAGAAAATTTACCGCCATACGGGCAGAAGGAAGAGAAGAATACAGCTTCAAACAAGACAAGCAATGTATGTATAATACAACACTGAGGAGCTTTGGTTTAACCATTGTTGCAGTAGAAAAGAAATACGTATTAACGTATTCTGAGCTTGTGTTTGTAGCCATAGATATCCAGCATGCAAACTGCATGACCCCGTTGTCATCTGTAGCCTGTCCGGCTTTACAATATTTTTCCATTTCACATCATAAACTACCAGATTAAAAAATATTAACATAAAATAAGAATTTTTATTTTCTCTACAATTTTTTCTGAAGCATTTTTCATTCTAAGAAGAACTGAGTTAGATATGATCATAAACTACACTGATCTTCGTCTAAAGTAGCCGTTATTCTTGTCAGATTTTAATGAAAATCGAATTTTCTCAACACATATTTGAAACTACTCGAACATCAAATTTCACGAAAACCAGTCCAGTGGTAGCCGAGCTGTTCCATGCGGACAGACACACATGACGGAGCTAACAGTCGCTTTTCGCAATTTTGTGACTGCACATAACAACAAACAAGAAGTAAACACACATAGTCACACTAGGTTATCACGACTTCAGTGTATGCAACAGCATCTTGTCCACAGTGCTGAACATTCAGACGTGTTCATTCATCCCCAACAATATCACACACCACATATTTCGAATGACGCTCCGTTAAAATGATGCGAATTATTCAACCCTTTCATGATGTTTTGGCCGTGTTCGACTGTATAATCGACTATCAAATAATTAGCCGGATTGAAGTCTCTTTCCTGCGGTCGGCTAAAACGATTAATACATGTCGCATACTTCCGAAACTGGATTTGGAACTTGTCGAGATGATATTTTAAAATAAGCTAAGAACGCTGTAGTTCATTTCACGTAGAATCAAAATACGCCAATCACCATACTATTAGATATATGTGACTCAGAAGCGTCGTTGAATAGACCCAGTATCAATTGTTCTTTTTAAAATTCCTGTTCGTGTTTTGGTTCGTGTAGAAATAGCAAACTTTTCGTCACGAGTCATAAATTCCACAAAACTGCATGACATGTGCTTTCAGTAAGCGGGACTGCAATTTCACCCGCTCCCTTTCAGAGATGTTGTCACATCACTGCCCGGTCCACTATGAAATGACATGGGAACTTCCTCAGAATCTAGAGTAGATATTCCGTTACCATGGTACCTGACGTTCAAAAACGTTTCACTACATGTCTCTAGATTTCCAAATTCATGTTTACGGATAATTTATTGATTTATTTACTTTGAAGGGCGGTCCCAGTGACCACGCGGTCGAAGGCGGTGGTCTGCGGCCGCTCGCTCGCTCGGATTGCGAGTTCGAATCCCGCAGGGGACATGGATGTCCGTCTCTTGTGTTCTTTGTTTTCGGGTAGATATCTCTGCGATGTGCCGATCCCTCGTCGAAAGAAGTTCTACCGGATGCGTGCGTCGGTGTATGATCGTGAAGCCTTGATGATGAGGAGGTTCTGGCCCACTACGGCCCGTTGCGCCATGGCGAAAAAATTATTTTGAAAGCAATACGAGTTCTAAAAATTGTTGCGAGTCGGTAACAGGGAACTCTATTACAAGGCTTTCTACCCTTCTTATTGAGGATTGTCACGTACAGTGCATAATAAGATTAATAAGATGTATTTGGGTGTTTTTCTGGAAGTAGCTTTAAAAAGAGCAGTAACTAGATCACCTTTCCTCATCCCATGTTGCGTGTAGTTGCTCTATGCAAACACACATGAATTAATCTTAAGATTCCAAACAACCTGAGGAATGATTTACTGCATATTCCTGGAGTAACTGTAGCCCTGTGTACTGTATGTTTCATATACGCGCACTTGCAATAGAAAGTGGCACAATGTAAATTTGTAAATAATTTGTAAATACTGGCAAGGCTTCGGCATGACAAACGTCAGTTCCGTATACTCGTCCGAGAGGACGCACGGTAACGAAAAACTGCAGATGATAAGAGAGACGAAAAATCTGGCCAACAGCCCATAAAGGAGCTCGAAACAAAGATACACTGACTGATTAAACATCAGTTTTAAAGTGACTTTAACACCGCCGTAAGAATCCTCAACTTCATTCATTAAAACATACTGCTGTACCTTCAACGTAAAGAGTCGTAATTATTCAAACAGTGGTTACCACAACTTTTAACATTTTATTTGGCGCAATTCTTAGTATTATATTGATGAAAAAACACTACGAGGGCACGCAGTGGCGCAGCTGGTCGAGGTACTGCGCTACAAGCCGTAAGGTCGCGGGCTCGATCCCCGATGTGGTCACTGGAAATTTTCAGTGACATAATTCTTAATATGGATTAGTCCTCTAAAAGAAATGAGTATCAAGAATATTTCCTGGTAGGTAAAGGCGGCCGGTGCGTAGGGCTGACACCCTTACCACCTCCGCGTGCCGATAGTTTTGAAATCTGGGAACGTCATCGTCCACGAACCCTCAGAACTCGTCCAAGGATTGCTTTACCCTTATAGGACTCAACACTACCTCGTCCACTAAGACACTTGTGGAGTGAGAACTAGCCAACTTTGCGCACTACCATTAACAGCGAATTTTACAAGATCTTTGGCGGATTTTGATGTCAAATGTCAGTACCGCTGGTCTATAATCTACTCATTTCATCTATATTTATTATAACTCTAAATCAATCATTGATATCTAGATTTTGTTTTCGGAAACCTGACAGACGCTTTTTGCAGCATTCTCTATTCAATTAGGCCCACGTAATAAAGACGTCGTGCGCAGCACATCTTTAACTTATAGCCGTCGTTTCGTGCCAGGATAATGGGTAGTATCGCAAGCGTAAACGTGGAGAAATTTGTGCAATATGTTCGTCTGAGATCAGCGTAGCTCAAACGTGACATGTTCATGGCGCACTATACCTGCTGGAATCAATTTGTCATAGAATTGTAAATGAGAGGAGGAACGTTTCCTGGTAATCTACTTCCCGTTAATTCGACATTTGGTGAGCCTACAGGAGCGTGTCTGTCGCTTGCGGTACTGAGTAATAGTAAAACATCCTGCACAGAACTATTCAGATTCTGAAATTAGTGAAAATATAAATACCATTATTACGCGAACACAAGTCCAGCCCTAATTCAATCTTTTGTTCTGTGTGCATAATAACTTTGGTCTCTCAGACCGAGTGAGAATACATTCCAGGTATGTGGGAACATGGTAGATACGGAGGAGAATCTGTGTGTCAAAAAAGTAAATGGAAAAGATAAGAAAACAACAGCTTAGTGATGAGTTTCATAACTTGTACTTCACAGTCGTCAGAATCATCCCCATTTTAACCACAATTATTAGTACGATAAGTTAAGGGTGGATGGGTTGTCTAGGCAGCAAACAACAGAAGATCGGAATTGCTTACAGAGTTTTGGTCCAGAAAACTGAAAGAATAACAACACCTGCAAAAATACATGTCGAAAATACGTAGGATAGCAATAGTATACAGAAACGTTTAACGAGGGAGTGAAACTTTGCAGGATGAAGTTACCAAGTAAAGGTAAAACTAAAGTTCACCCTATCACAAACCATGAAGGAACAGGGGGGTAGTCGAGGTATAGATCTACTTTTTCTTTAACCTTAGCGCCAGATATGGGGGGGGGTGGCTAACGCCACGGCCGCTTTACCCCTGTGAATGAGCTGGTATTCCTTGTGAAGGAGGCTGGGTGGGTTCCAGGGCCGGTCTGGACTGGTCTGGAAAATCTCGCCCACAGCAGGATATGACCCCCGGACCGTTCAGCCCTTAGCGAGCCGCTATACCGAATTACCTATACCTGCCCACAATGACGTTACGAGGCACATGGCAAGAAATGTATATGAAACTCGACTAACCAATTATTCTTATTTAAAAATTAAAAATTGCTAAGGATAGGTAACGACGGTGGGATTTTGTGAACACGGTTATGGAATTCCGGGTACAAAACGGCGGGAAATTTATGAAAATTAGAAACTATTGAGATCCCTGAAGACACAGCTCCATGGAACGTATTATATAGTACAGTTGGAACTGGCACTTTATGTCTTTACCTGCTTGACAATATTCGAAAAGTGAATAAAGCAAATCTGTCAAATCTACAAAATGAATTATTGTAGGGAAATTTCGTACGGCTTTAAGCTTTGCTCAGATTTAAATATATCACATTCCAGAGAAAGAATTAATCACTTCCGAAAATAAACGAAAACACGTTACTTTGAGAAACATGACATTAACCTCCTTTGAATGGAAGCATCACGTTGTGCTCTCAGCGTAATATAATATTATATCGTGTACGCCAGCACAATCACTTTATTTTATAAGGTAATACAAGGTTACATGTTTCGAATATAACCTAGTCATTTTCAGGCCTATATTAACATTTGTGTTGCCAGATGCTATGCACACTTTGGGATCCTATCGTGTTTACATTCGTGGAATATATCTAATGAAAGCTTTTGTCTAAAAGGTGTGATGTGCAGATACAGGATTGGGGTACGTAAAATTTTACGTACCGCAATCCTGTATCTGCACGTCACACCATTCAGTCAAACGTTTTAATAAGATATAGATATTACCTTCCACAGCCCAAAGATCAGAAAAATTACCAATTTGTTCAAAAATACGAATATAGGCATAGCGGTCAAGACTACAACAACATTACACCATCTCATAAAACACACAGCACCAGCCCGGTTACAGGAACATGAAAAAAAATTGGAATATATAAAATTATGTGCAAGACCTGCCACAAAGCGTTTGTCGGGCAGACAAGTCGTAACTTAAAATCAAGATTCCGGGAACATATACGGTACATTAAAAACAATGACCCTCGCTCGGCATATGTACTACATATACTTAACTGCAGACATGAATATGGTAACAATGACGACACTATGACTCTTCTCAGGCAGATCAACTCACCAACCCTTTTGCTTCCATATGAACAAATGTAAATTAAGTCGTTCCATAGTAATAATGAACTCATCACCGAACATCTGAAGGATCATAATCCTATGCTTGGCCTCCATTCAAATACTACACACCATAATCCACCTGGCGCCTAAACCACAATCCCATGCATTCCAACCAGTCCTCTCTCAACCTGTGCAAAAGACGGCCACCTATAGGGTAAGCACTTTTTAACAACAGTCAAGTTGCATTTTCTGTAGATTCAACAATTAGTGTAAAGTAAATAGACACCGCACAACCTTAATAACTAGATAAACACAACTTTTTAAGATAGGTAATGTAAATAGACATCGTATTTTTTAAAATTCTAACAACCGGGCAAACATAACCTTATAGATACAACAACTAATCAGCAATTTATATGATTTTATGACTAGATAGACTAAGCAAACATAAATGCAAATAAACATAGTACCTTTCTAATAAGTTTAATAACTGGATAAACATAACCTCTACATGACATAACATGTTTATAGTAAGTAATACACAGTAATCACACCCGAAAAATTCACACATAAATTTTACTACT
>Ga0123352_10004361_pt1 | contig 20808 bp, 6 predicted proteins | sample TergutLab28metaG_FD_89700 | JGI IMG/M metagenome (GOLD analysis project Ga0123352, IMG submission 89700) | Labiotermes labralis P1 segment gut microbial communities from Petit-Saut dam, French Guiana - Lab288 P1 | ecosystem: Host-associated > Arthropoda: Insects > Digestive system > Gut ...
GTCAGCCTACACAACACAACAAGTACTCGCTAGCTCCTGAAGATGGATGTATTAACGTCTGAAACATGTTGAGCAATATATAATAAAGCAAGTGTCATCTAGTTGGTCAACCTTTATTCAAATGTGACAGTAATTTCTTTGTAAAACTGAATCTGATAATACCAACTGAAATACTGTAGATTACAAAGAGTTGTGAATTCTCTGTAAACTGCAAATGTAGTTATTAGCTTTACCAGTCCATTTAGCCCCCAGTACACACAAACTTCACATTTATGCAATTTCATATAAATCATTTTTTAAAATAAAGTTTGCAGTTAAGACCACAAAAATGAAATTGTCTGGCAAAACAAAAATTAGTATCTGAAATTGGCTAAAAAATGAAAGATACTAAAGTTAAACAAATCACACATGCATCATGCATGATTTCATATGCTTCAATGACAAATTAGAGAGACAATGGAACAAAAGGAGTAACAAAAATTTATAGTTATGTAGCCAAATATGGGAATGCAATTACCACATGTGTTGGTGTTACAGTATTTGAAAAGAATATAAAATTAAAACCTACCTGTGCTGCATCTGGTATCTGTCTTGTAATGCTTCGTGTTGCCAACTCAAGTCCTCACTAAGGCTGGAACATGTTGTGCTAGCTAGATCTGCATTCTGTGTAGCAGCTGGCAGCACTGTATTTCTCACGTCAAAACTAAGCTCCAAGTCAAATGACAAGTCTGAATTGCGTCCAGCCACATGATGACTAGAAGCAACTGCTAACACAGCAGGTAGAGATGTGCAAGTTCTATGAAACAGTATGTCGCTGGCTTGGTCTGCCCCAGTGCCCTCTGCTTGAGATGACGGTTTTGCATCATCTGTGAAACAAAACTTTTCTCAAAAAATTTATAACTCAGACACACATTCTCCTCATAATACCAACTTTTCATTATGTGAGAGTAAGCCCAGAATTTGTTGTCATTAACCCTCAAAGGTATTATCCACATCAAACCAAGGCATTTCAGTCGGTATAGTGCCTGGTTTGGGGCTGGACAACCAAGGCTCAATCCCTGGCTCACATGTCTATCTCCTATCTAAATATTTTCACATATAAACATGTTAGCAACATTTACTATAAAGGTATATCTGGTATGCAAATTGGGGTAGGACATGTCTTAAATGATTTTATTTCTTTTATACCCGCAACAGGGAAGAGAGACTTCTTGCATCATCTACTATGGTTATATATAGTTGCTAGAATCAAACTATTATTTGTAATTTTTACCAAGGGCATTCAAATAACTTTTATAGAAATTATGAACAAAATATTTGGGAATAATTACCTACCAATTTTTTTATCCAAAATTACAATAAAGTCAAATACTCATCTATGGATTCTATGGGCAGCAATGGTTTTTATCTGTCCAATAAGGAAAATTTTCAGAAGAATATAATGCTGGGAATAATGTAAAGATTTTGGATCACTGCAATTGAATGCTAAATGAGGGGAAATGTTAAATTTACCAACAATAAATGACTGTTTAGATAATATACACATATTATAATTACCTGAACATAAAGCAGTTTGTTGTTTAAATATACATTTCTAAAGTTTATAAACCAAGTACAATTCTAGTAATATAAATCATGGGTGTGTACTTGTAAACATGAAGTGTTTTTAATCAGGTGTCACATTTACCATGGTAAGCCAAATGACAGAAATGTTAAACTTATTCAATGAGAAAGCCTACAAATATATATGATTCTCACCAAACCTGCACAAAGGCTGCCATCTGCTACAGAATGTAGAAGAATTCAGTAGATTTTCTTATCTGAATTTTAACTTAATTTCTGTAGTGCAGTCTCGGAGCTTTAAAGTCAATTCACCATAAAAATTCAGTTGCCAAGGTCAGCATACTCATGCAAGTGCACATGCATGCACATGTGCATGCGCGCGCATGCATACACACACACACACACACACACACATATTACAGCAGCAACACACAAGAGAATTCCAGAAGGCCATGCCAATGAGTACACATTTCTGCCCTTCAGACTACGTGGTATGTCTTCTGGGATGTGATGTCATGTAGTTTGGTAGATGATTATAAGAATTTAGGAGAAAATACTTGGTCCATTGTCTTTCTGCTTCAAATTTTCTACCCTGAAGATGAAGGAAGCAGGTGCCCAAAGGTACTTATCTACCAAAATACACAGCATCACATTCCACAAGGCTGCATTGAAAACCTCAAATTTTACTATTACTCTTGATTGTTGTTACAAAGGAAAGAGTTTATTCAGGTTTCATACATGGCATAACTCACGTGTGTATGGGAGTATATGTAATTGTATCCACTTGACTGTGTGCCATACATGCTGATACCATTCTCTTAAATTCAGTTCTGTCAGTGTAGTAACTACAGGTCCCTCTGACCACTCCAAACCATAGTTCCTTGCAAACAGCTGTGCCGTCAGCTGGATCTGCTTCCCAATTTCCCACAGCATTGTCTGAACAAGAAACATTCTTCAGTGCAACAAAACTCTGAAGTAATGGTGTTAAATGCCATATTTATTGTAAAATAAGATGAACCCCACTTAACAATATTCAATTTCCAAGAATACACCTACACAGAACATGTTAAACTTTGTGCACGGTTACAAGCCAATAACCTTTTTCTGACAAAGAATTAGGGAGGAAAAAAAAGTTGTTTTATGTTTTTTATACACACACACACATATACATGTATATATACAGGTGGACTGCCGTATCTGTGATTACAGTTATCTGCAGTTGGCTGCAGCCTGAAAAAAAATTTGGAAAATTAAAGAAATAAATGGTTCATAAGTTTAAAAACGCGCGCCAAGTCAGAATGGGCTGTAAAATGGTGGAATCCAGCAGCCCAAATGCGCCCAGTACTTGACTCATCTTCCTTTTTCCATGTACCCATGCTTACCCGCAAATTTGCCACCATTCTGCTTCTAGCATTCTCGCTGTTTGAATTACTTGCCATGTTATCACAGTATTTGTGTTCATAAAGCAACAAGAAGAATGTAGAAGTCGGTGAATGCCCACAATAGGCTAAGATATTTTTTAACAAATAAAATTTTCTTATTACAGTTAATGTACAGGTATGTACATATGATTTTCATTGTAAAATGTGAACAATAACAAGTTTTTTCATTGCTTGTGCAGCACTTTGATGGAAAAGCATGATTTTTATTGTTCTGTCATCCCTTGAAACTGTACACGATACTATACAGTACAGGTACTGAATTTTTTCATTGCTCAATCATCTCTTGAGGATTAGGCTAAAATGTCAGAATCCCTTACTTTCATATGTATAGTACAAGAAAGAGAGAGACAGTGCACTGCAAATGTACAATGTAGTGTAAAGTACACTTTATTATTACTTTATTTAATGTTGATAATGTCTTACTGTGCATAATGTATCAATTAAAATTTACCGTATTTATGCATGTTACACGAATATCACATTATATGACGTTACATATAGTGTTCGGTATTATCCGCGGTTTTCCGTAACCACAGTAGGTCTTGGAATGTATTACCCGTGGATACAGAGTTCCACCTGTACATATATATATAAAACCTACTTTTCAGGCTTTTACAACGTAAATACACATGTCTTATGCGAAAGTCATGTCTGTCTGACTTTGAAAGTCATATTGAAGCACCTTCAGACAATAGGATGCAGAAGAATTTTATTTAGTATTTTCCAGGGACAAAAAGTTTTATGATCCATGAAATACAGTTTATGTTGGAGTATGTCCTTTATAATTTTGTTCTTTTGAAGTGTAATTTGAATAACTAGACTCTGCAGCTGTACACAGAAAAATAATATACACTGCTTTGAGAAACAATCCCTCTGACGGAGATGGAAAAATAACTTTCAAATCTGTATTTCCATAAGAGACAAATATATTTCTATAACGGTTTAATGTGTCAATAATATTTTTGAACTTGTCAAAGATTTCAACTTCTATTATGTGTTGCAATTGTACTATAACTACAATCAACATTAATGCAAGCAAAAAATTATACTTTCTTTTATGTTCCATGGTACAGCTAATTTACCACCAGACTTTCTTTACACACACATTCGTTATATTTAGAGACTAGCCCTACACTGCATGCTGTTCCCAAAATGCAGGTCTAGTTTTGTGAACCATGTTTTTATACAGATACTTTAACTCTGGTAACATTAAGCTCATACCTTCCTTCCTTCATTCATTCATTTATTTATTTATGTTCAGGCCAGCAGCATGTTCTGACAACAACATATCATTTCCTGTGTCTGTCTGCATACCATCTTCCCTTCAGATAATCTATATTGTGTCAAAATTGATCACACTTGTTATCTGATGCAATTGTGCTTGCATTAATTGCCTGTTAAAACTCCACACACTGTATGAAGTTCATATGTGGTTCCACTCACCCGGTAGCTGCTATCAATGGAGTGACAGAGATCCCGTACTTTAACAAGAGCCGTCCTTAACTGGTTTACTTTGGCATTTCGAGAGTGCAGCATATGACGAGCGGCAGCCAGCTGAGAGCAGTACCTGGCACGAGAGTGGGACAGGAGTGCTCTGAGGCGTGAATTTTTTTGACTCAGTCGAGCTGTTTGATTAGACAGTGATTCCTCATCGACTTGCGCCTCCAATAGACTGCACTGATGTAAAAAGGGAATTGCGGATCATCAGTAGCACTTCTGTATCTTAAATTTGCAAACGTTACCACTATATTTAACATTATCAACAAATAATAATAGTAATTAATGTAGCTACTTTAAATAAACTAAAAATAACTGTCAATTCACAACTACAATTTATTTTGGTACTTATTATTCATTACAACATGTTTCGGCTGATGTGGCCATCTTCAGGTAATACAAAAAATAAACACAGAAACTAGGATGTTAAGTGCAACGTTCAGTTGTACAAAAATAAATGAGATCTCACTTTTACAGCAAGGGCAAAAATTAATCATGATACATATTGTTTACATAATTTTGAAGTTTTGTATATTCTAGTATAGGAAATGACACTGCCTTCAAAGTTCTAGCTTTTACCTAATTTAAAACTGTTTTATGTTCACTATTTAATTATGTTATATAATTTTACTTTTAGAATATTTTGTAGAGTAGGTTCCTGATTTAAATCATTCTTTCTTTGAGTGTGGACTGGCTGAACGTTTTAGAGTTAGATAATTATTTGCGAAGCGACTTTGTAGTTTATAGTTTAAGAGCCTCTTTTAATGGTGAATCTTGAAATTTAAATAAAGGGTAGGATGAATATGATGGTAGGCATTAGAGAAACTGTAGAATTATGATTAATGAAATGCAAAGATTCTTACAGTTTTTAAGAACCCTTCAATTATGTTATTGACTTGAGTGTAATCTAGTTTTGAAAATAGAGAATCAGAATCACAATAAAAACTTCAATTATTAATTCAGAGAGGGAGATAAAGAAATTCTTACAGGATGTAACATAATCCAACTGACAGATTACTATGTATGATACAGAAGAGTAAAAGAAATGTATTTTAGGGTAGAACCCAAATATCCGAAAATGCTTAATTTGGTTGCTAAATGCAGACACATCAACACATTCGTTTTGGAAGGATGGAACTTAACAGCCTGGCACTTAATTTTACTGTTCAGTATATGGAGTTTTGTGAAATGAAGAACGGCTGATTAAGAAGAATCAAATTCACAATTGAGATGTTTCTTGCAGTATGTTTAAGACATTGGTACATTAGATGCTGCAAACAATTCTGCATTGATTTGCATTTTTTAATTTTCATTTCATGTGTAAATTTGATACTTCTTAATCACATTTCTTTATATTAGAGAACTCCATGAACAGAAAAATAAAATTATGTAATAAGGTCCAGAGCAACATGCAACTCTTCCTTCCAAATTGAATGTGTTTATCATTCTGTGTTTTGTGACCAAACTAAGCATTTGAGGATACTGGTTCCTATCCTTAGATACGCTGTTTTGATCTCTGTCATCCCTAGAAATCTATCATGTTTAATTATGTTACATTCTGTATACAGGTGGATGGTTTTCTGTTATGCAGAAACTGGACAGCTGAACACTGAAAGACAGTGATTTAGTTGAAATGTGATAACAATGGATGTTTAGAATTAAGGTTAGAGGTACATCAATAATGTAATGTTATAAAATCATTTATAGCTATTTTTATATACCTTAAGATTTGGACATACTCTGATGTTGAAGGGCAACTTTTGTTTCAAAGGGAATGATAATTAAAATCAGTATTACAGCTCAGTAGATATAAAATATTTAAAACTACCTGTTAGCTTAATCAAGTGTCTGTCTGCAATGAACAACTTGGCTCCCATTCAATTGATATTTGTGAAATTTTATACTGGGGATTTTTACTATATTTGTTGACCAAATTAAAATTTCCTCAAAAGTTACAAAAAACAGCAGACTTTACATGAAGTCAAATGTAAATTTATTAAAATATCTTGCTGTTTAGGAAAACAGTAACCAAAAAAGACATGGCACAGCTTGTATCATTCAACAGGTAGGATGTGAAAAGAAGGTGGTCCCATCTAGCACTTCATTTGACAGATTGAGGAAGTTTATTCTTCGCAATAAAGAAAAGATGTGTTAGTACTTGAGTAAAGATAGACCAACTTGATATCACTTGGTTTATTATTTCATTATTTAATGCTCAACATGTTTCGGATGTTAGTACATCCATCCTCAGGAGCTTGCGACTTATTTGTTGAGTTATTTCATGGGTTGTATTGCTCTGGTTCTGCACTGAAGTGCTTCAGCCTGCATAAGGATACCACACCACCCCAGCCGAACCACACCGTAACACCAACACACATCGAACCAGAGCAATACAACCCATGTAATAACTCAACAAATAAGTTGCAAGCTCCTGACGATGGATGTACTAACATCTGAAACATGTTGAGCATTAAATAATGAAATAATAAAGCAAGTGATATCAAGTTGGTCTATCTTTACTCAACTATCAAGATGATGCATGGTCCAATAAATATAATGTGTTAGTACCTTAATGTCCCTTATCTGTGCAGATAGTAGTTTCCTGCTCTTCTGTAGCTGCACAACATTATCACGTTCAGCAGCAAGCATCTCTACCAGTTGTAGCAGGCGTGTGTTCAGCACTTGCATATCCTGCACTTCTTGGCCACTGGTGCACACACAGTTAGGCCCCATCTCCTCCACTCTCTGAATATAAACCAAATGCAAATATCATATTGTACAACAGGAATGTACTGACTGAATCCCTGTGTACTTTACATGCATATACTCACTAGAACAAGAACACATCATAACCCAGGATATGGCTGCTTTCCTTGCCCATATCACAATAAACAGGGAACAGAACAAACAGTTCCCTCAATGTAACAATGGGACACCAGTGAATAACTTGTTATCACACATTTGCACAGACTACTATCACCAAAAGCACTTGGTAATGTAACACAACATACAGATTAGCAGTTAATAAACTTATGTAAATGTTTCTGTGTCAATAAATTATTATGACATGTACAGATGCAAATGGACAGAAATACCATGGCTGATGCATAATGCTGTTGACTAAAATACAATTGAAATTTATCCATAAGAAATTTTTAGAGTATCCCACAGGTGTCTGCCAGGAAGGCATATGCATACTTAACCTCAACACTATGTGGAGGTAAGCAGTCACCTCCATGCCCCACTCATTTTACCACTGGGGAAAGAGACCCCAGTATCCATTGAATAGACGGCTGAGTGGGTCCCAGCGCCATCTGAATGCCTCTGCCAGGAATCGAACTACAGCTCTTTGGTTATCCAGCCCATAGCCCAGTTATCTCTCCAACTAAGCTATCCTGGCTTTGACACTGAAAGTAGCTCATATTACATAGTGCTGAAAGACAGAATGATATGCGAATAATGAATGTGAGAGTAAGTGGTCATAGTCAATTTTAAGGCACCATCTGAACGTATGCATGGAAGGGGTGAATAAACCCACAAAAACGCCCTGTCAGGATAGCAGATCTCTAAGTTGCGACATTCTGTTATGAAGCTTGGGTATGCAAGTATGTAATTGTGGCTAAATGGAATGGCTCCTTTTCTAACACAATGCCTGCAGTATGCACAAGGGTGCCTACCATATTTACCAGCAAGAATATTACACCTGACCTGTCCATGTTGCTTCTCTGCAGCCAGTGTTTCCTCAGTTCTAGTTCCCTTTCCTTCATTCTTCTGCTCACAGTTTCTCTCCTGGTCAAACATCTGAGTTACTGCTGCTTGCATGTGATTTGTCAGCACTGTCAGCAGTGACATCATGCTCTGCAACAACCATAATATCAACCTCAGTAGGCTGTGGAGCTCATTCTAGTGTTGGACAACGAATGTGTTCTAAACACTACTTAAAAATTCAGTTCCTACCTAATAAAAGACAGCTGTGACTCCATTACAAAGCCCAACAGATGAATGGTGCTTATGGAAGTTAACTATTTATCTGCAAAGCTATAAAACATGTAAATACACTGCATGGAAAAAATATGATTTGTGAATGTCACAGCAGGTGGTGCATTTCTCATTTTCACCATGCATGTTACATGTAATCTCATCCATCTTCATTTACTGTTCTTACTAATACCAATATTTGCGGTTTACACAGTGGTAAAGAATCTTATATGTTATTACTTCATGCTGCCTGGTAGGTACAGGTGGTTACCAATGGTTTAGGGAAACACACTGCTTACATCTTCATTCTTAATTTGAAGATGGAGGAAATATCCTTCTGCCAGATCACATGCTATCTTGATAACACCAGACAAACAGTACAACTTGTGAAGCCCCTCATTATGTAATTCTGTCATCCTCTGTTACTCTATTCTTCTTAGGCTGAAATATTCTCCTTGTCATTTCACTCTCAAAAACCATCAAATCCTATGTTCTTCTATTACTGTCAGAGGAATTTCAGACTAAATAAAACAGCATGCCAGAGTATTTAATGTTACATATTCTGATCCTTAAATTTTTAGAATGGATATAAGAAAATAATACATTTTGAAATGAATTGTAGAAAAGTTTTCAAAATTTAAAATGATATTAATTACATTTTAATCTGACAGTGTACTATCAATCCTACCTGCAAAATTTTCAAGAATTTATCAGCTTTTTCTATAATAAGATTCCATTCTACATTTTGGTGATAAAATGCTTTTTTTTGTGCAAACTTCTAGACCAAACTGAAGAATAAGAAATTAACAAGTGGCATCTAGTTGGTTTTTTATTCTTCAGTTATCACAAGGATGCATGGTCCAATAAACATCAGATTCTAGACCAAACTATTTAAACATCACATAATTTTTGTACTGTTTTTTGTAGTATTTATGTCTCAACCTAATAAGTCAACATCATCAATGCGAGTCCTAATTAGTTACAATCCCTCTGAATTTTCGTGGACTTACTAATGTCACATTTTATGGTGATGTTAACAGGCAATGCTTCAGACAATCCTCATCAAATTCAGCTATGATACATGTTTGTTGATAGCAATTCCTTCATTTCATGCCGAAAGGTACTGATTATTTGTTCCCTAATTTTGAGAATCCTGAAGTGGCTGTCACCAAAATATACGAGTATTTCATATATGGAAACAATTATTCCATCTTATTAATTAATCTCCTAAAATGTAAGGATACAGCACAAAACACAGCAGAAAAATAGAAGTGAGAAACCATATAACATTAAAAAAATAAGTAAATTAATATTTATTACACAGAGAGTATCAGAAGAAATACATATATCTGAAGGACCTGGTGACATACAAGACTTACTGAGAATTCCCTCCCTGACATTGAAATATGTACAATACACCCCAGCATTATTCAATTTAGCACATACATGTACAGGATCACCTATTTTACACACATTGAAAGAAAATAATACATATATGATTGCAGCTGAATCTGTGGCATGGAGTTTGAAAAATTCTTCTTTACATTAACAAATCCAGAAAAGTTCCAAATACTCAATACCGAAAGAAACAGCTATTCCACCGATGAATACAACCAGTGTATGAAGTTGCCATAATCAGGTTCTGTGATCAGATAATATGTGAAATATTATTATGCTGTAGTTTGGAGGTATAAAGAAAAATTTTCATGCAAACCAGGCAGGAAGAACTGTGAGATAAGGGCTTCTCTTGGCGATGAATATGAACACCACAGCCCCTATGGATGTAACACCATGTAATTTGGTAGACAGGTGTAACTGTTTCAGAGGAACTGGCTGCCACCATTTCAGGACAGATGAAGGAGGCAGCAGGTTCCTCTGAAACTTGGGTATCTGTCTACCAAACAGTATGTTACAACCCAGTAGAAAAACCAAATGTTTGGTATATTACCCACACAGATACTTTGATCATGACATGCAAAATACAGCACCCTTCCATCCAACCCAGTAATGTCTGGATGAAATGGTAAACCAATGTAACACTTGGTGTTAACATCATGCCATCAGAGATCCCATCTTTGCACAGAATGACTGAGAAGTTTATCCAAAGCAGTACTATAGTCAATGCAGAGAAACTTTTCAATCACTCTTTACTTCCTAATTCCCTGCCAGCATTATCAACTTGGCAGCTGTGAGAATTTGTGAAATGTAGCAAGGAGTAATGTGTGTTAATATGGGGCCCAAAAATGTGTGTAACAAATCCTTGAAAAGTATGCAAGTTTCATTAATATAACTGTCTGGTGTAAGGTATAACATGAAGACTACACAAAATCTGCAGAGTGCTTTCAGTTTCAAGGCAATAACTAATGAATCAGTGGGCTTATGTATGCACAATGCTGTAAGGAAATACATTACAAACATAACAACACACTCTGTATAAAAAAGACCGGAAACTAAATTCATATTTCCTTGATCCTGAATTAAGGTTTGTATACTGAAATATTGTTTTCTTAATATTGCACAGTGATGGGCTGTTGATTGACAGACTGTCAGTGTACCATTTGCTGCTCACAATTAACTGCACAGTATGGTACAAGAAAATTGTTCAGTCTACAATAAACCAATGCATGAAACCTTGTGAGATGAAAGAAACACTATTGTTGGAGAAAAGTTTTCCCTTATTTCTTAAACTCTACTTTAAGACAGGAAAGATAATGAAAGTGCAACCATATCATTTCATTTCATAAATTCCCAACCTTTGTCCTAATTTTGCAGTCTTAGCTTGAAGGTAGGCTCCAAAAAACTGTCAAAAGAAGTATCCATTCTTCTGGGATATCATGCTCTGTCATTGGGTAAATTTTCACTACATTTGGAGACCACTATGCTGTATCAGAATGTGATGTAGCGTCATATCCCAGAATAATGAATACCTCATCTGCATTGCTGAAAAAACCTCAAAACTTGTCAAAATAGTCTGATATTTTTAATTCAAACTGTTTCCAGATTTGTCTTAGGCTACTTCTGAACCTTTCCAGAGACATGCACTTTGGACACACGTCTGATATATTCCTTGGTCTTCATATTTTTGCTGTTGGGCGTGTCATCACCCAGAACCCACTTCTCTGGATTCTTCAAACTTCCTGGATCATCAATGTATGGTGTTGGGGGTGGGATGGTCCTAAGCCCAACATTATCTTCAGTAGCTGCATTCTTTAACTCATTCTGCTCACTGCCTGATGAGTAATCCCAGGATGATTCACTCTGTGGGAAGTCTGGAATCACCACTCTGAGTTTAAGAGATTGTGAACTGGGTGTGGTGTGAGGCTGTAAGTCAGGAATTACAAGCCTCAGTGGTTTTTTAATGCTTAATGATTTTCCCTCTCCATCAGCAGAAAACATTGAGGGATTGTGTACTTTGTCTCCTTGATAATCCTGATAATGATTGTAGAAACTGTGAGAAACTGGAGAACCAAGCAGTTGAGTTTCAGTATTTTGAAAAATCCTGTACTGAACATCAGGATAACCATTGATGTTTTCATCTTTGATATGGCTATATATATTTTCAGAAGAGTTACTGGGATGCCTAAAATTTAATGCTGACAAAGATCCCTCTCTTGAAGCATTTGTCTTAGTATTTCCCCCATTATTTTGGAGAAAAGAATTATGTGTGCCAGAAGAATCATAAATATGTTCATTTTCAAAATTACTGGGAGTCCCAGACTCCAGTGCTGAATTAGACTTTTCTGTCTGAGCACTGGCTTTATAACTTCCTTCAGAATCTTGGAAGAAGAGCCAGTAAAATGGAACACCATGCTTAAGTTTCTCATTGTGGCCATATAGAGAAAAATTATTAGAACTTCCTGTACCCAGCAACGTTTCTTGTAAAGGAACATTACTTACAGAACGTGCTTCAGGATTGTAGAATAAAGGGTTGTCATAAATATTGCCAGGGTAACGGTAGGCATTTTTAGCTGAATGCTTAGCATGCTCAGAAGCAACACCTGATGTTCTATAATCTGACTCTGAAGTGATGGTATATGGCAGTGTATTGGTGTTGGAATGTGTTTCAGGGTTGTGGAAGAAAGGAGTGACATAAGGGTCAGGATAATTATGAATGTGACCTCCAGATATGTTGCCAGATGCTACTGACTCCAGTGCTAAAGAACTGCCATGGTATAATGGCTTATAATGAGTTTCCAAAGGTGGATCTTGTATTTCATCGTGACTATTAGAAGGTGCTTTCTGTGTCAGATTTGAAATCAGAGACTTCGTCAAGGGTTTAAATCTTGGTGTTTTATTATCCTTTATGCTGTCTGACTTTGTTGAGGTCAAGCCAAATGCCTCCTTTGCACCCTCATACAAGTGTCTGTGTGGGTAGACAACACCAACAAATGATGGCTCTGGAGGTACAGAATTGTCAGTATTCTTCTTTGACTGATTTGGAATCACAAGTGCTATATATGACACTGGAGACTTCTGGTTTTGTGAAACATAATCACTCTTAGTGTGCTCTTGAGAAAATCGATGTGCTTGTTTTGGGGGCAAACCTTTCTTGCTCACATCCAGCAAGTAGTCAGATACTGACGTGTAATTGTACAGATTCAGCAGGAATGGAGAAATGTGCCCTGGAGCCTTTTTGACTGATGTCGGATCTGACTGTTCCGGTCGGTGCATAACAACTGAACTATCAGTACTCTCAAATGCATGATCAAACGGTGGTGGCCAAAGTTGATTCTGTTTTGTTCCTTCCATTTCATGTATCAGCTGTGCCAGTTTAGGTTTTGATGTTGAATGGATTGGCATTGGTGAACTGTCTGTAACATCTTGTCTTTGTGTTGATGGTTGAGAAGACTCAGGGGTCTGAACGGCTGAATTACCAGAAGGATCTTCTGGACTGTCACTGACACCATCTGAAGTTTCCTGTTCTTCCTTAAATTCACCTTGTGGTTCTGTTGATTCTTTACGAATACCTGATCCAAATGATGGTTTCTCAGAATGTCTGCCAGAGGAGACATGCCATTCATGTATCAATTCATACCCTGGACTGTCAAAATATTGTGGCCTGTGGTAATAAGGTTCTGGTTGAGCTGGTTTAAATCCTCTACTGTCTTTGTCTGTTGACGGTGTATGAAAAGAGAATTCTGGTATTGTGTGTGAATCTTTCTGTTCCTCTTTGTGAGATCTCTGACTATCAAACAAGCCAAAACTAAATGGACTGTTGTCGGCAAATGAATGTCGACTTTTCCAGAAGTCCTCAACCCATGTTTGCAGTGAAGGGGCCGGAATTTGATTGTAGTTGGTATCTTCTCGGTGTTTCTCTTCCTTTCTGCCTTCCTCTTGCTTGGACTGCTCACCTTCATTGTGATCTATACTGTCTTTATCATTGCTCTTTTCTTTTAAGTTAGTGACATTCTCATGCTCAACACTCTCCTTTTCAGATACTTCCTGTTTTGGCTGCTGACTTTGTTCTTTTTCCCCTTTTGATTCTTGTTTGTTGTTTTCTTGTTGGAATTTCTGCACTGGTGACTTTATATCTGCTTCATTACTAGCTTTATCACCATGATCATCACCACTTTTGTTGGTATCCTGTTTCTGTTCAATTTGTGTTGCATTAGCATCATGACCCCCATTATGCTGCCCTCCTGAAACTATTCTGCTATCCTGAGCACCATCAGAACCTTTTATGCCATATTCACTTCTCACATGCTCTTTATCCTGCTCTCCCTCACTACCATGATCTTCCACCTTGCTAGCACCATTTTTCTTGTATTGATTACTCTTTTCATTGTTGTGACCTATCTTATTTTCACTCTTCCCGCCTCGGAATTGGTCTTTAACATACTGACCAATCCTCTCAAAATACTCATCTACTGTATCATTTCTGTGACGACTTCTGTAATAATTACTTCCGTCACTCTTGCGGCCATCCTTGCCATGGTCAGAGTCACCTCTTCCATTGTTAAAACCCATTCTGACATAATGACTGTTTCTGTCATCTTCATTACCACCCCTGATATGATAAGGGTCACCATAACCAACATGACTAAAGTCGGGTTTGTAATAACGATTACTTCTCTCGTTATGACCACTTCTTACGTAGTCGGGCCCTATCCTGTATCTACCATATGGATACTGTTTCTTCCTATCAGAATCAGCGGAATGTCCTAGCGATTCTGCAGCCGTCTGTTTACGTCTCAAGTCCACATCTGACAGCGACAGAAACACAATCTGAGATGGTGTTGCGGGGGTTGTCTGAGTTGTTAATTTAAAAGGTTGGGTGGGAGGGGGCCCAGGTGGGGGTGGAGGTGAAGCAGTTGTGGCAGTCTGAGCGCTGTTGCGTTGCAGTCTGTATCCCAGCATCTGAGCTAATCCATTAAGGATGAAATCTAACGTTCTTTTGTCACGAAACCTAGTCTGCTGAGAGCCATCATCGATGTGGCTGTCACTGTGCAGAAAGTCACTTTCAGCTGACCAGGTGGCAGGTGAGACGATAACCAGCAAACCAACGATGAACAAAAAACGACAGAAATTCTCATATACCATTCTGAGTAACTGCGATTAAACACTTCACTTAACTGTTCCACAGCAATGCAGAATGCATGTTAACACTAACACAACACATTGTCTATGTCCAAACCGACTACGTAGTTCAAGCCGTCTAAACACTTCGTTGGGAAACTGTCACACTCGAACTGCGAGGAAGGCAGCTAAAATGTCACGGTTTTTACACATAAGCGGACTAGAGCCTGGCGCACGTAATCCAGCTTCTTATATAGTTTCTGTTCGAGTTTCTAGTCCGTAATTTGTTGGCCGGCCGGCAGCGCCGTTCCGCATCATCGTCCTGCAAAACGCGCGGCAAAAACCATGCGAAACCACTGACCTGCAAGAGGCGACTGCTGTCTTTCGTTACTCTAATCGGCTAATTTAAACGCCAGATACGACCCTACCCCGACAGACTTAACCATTAACATTACAACAGTCGGGTTAGTTAGACGCGAACACGGTTGTCTCGAATTTAGAAAGCACTGCAAACATAGCCCGATCCACAGCTCACGCCGCCCAGGCTTGTCATCGCCGAACCTCGGATACAAACTATAGTGACTTCATTGTCAGATTCGTGGTGGAAAAAGTAGCACTGAATCAGGGTTCCTTCTTCAGCACATTAACTATCCTCTGTCCTCATCTGACACGGCACTTCGCTGTTTATATAATAAGACGTTCTTGTAAATAACTAGACGGCACAGAATCCATCTGTAAAAGCTAACAGACACTTACTGCCCTACAATTCTCTTGCCTCAGCGGAGTCCGAACGTAGGTTACCGGGCTCGAAACAAAGCGGCACTGGATTCGAACACGAGTCCAGTTCAGCTACACCATATTCTTTTAAGACGCGTTGTAATATAAACCAGGACTAGGGGCTGTAGGTAAGGGTTTGATTCCTGGCACAAGTAGAAAATTTTCTCTGAGCCACCATAGCCTGACCGGCTTTGGGAACTGACCCGACCTTCTATTCGGTCTGTACTACGATATCTTCCCCTAGAAACACATCAGTCAGATTCTGCAGATGATCACTCACGTCCATACAGTACCAAAAACAAGAATAAGTGGAGCTATTCTTCCACTTCCCGTACATTTTCATGTCAACGTGTTTAATTAAGCACAGAGGCAAACTCACCTTTACATTACACAGGTCTCCCAAACGGCCACTTCTTTTAAAGTTCAATGACTAAAATTTTGTACTAAAAGAAGTCTCGCTTCCTCATCGCATACCAATCTGATCAGCCTTAGCAATAACAAAGTAACTCCATGAATCTGCCTCCCATAAGTCCAAGCCCTCGTCCGTGCCTCAGGGTTATGTGGATTCGTACTCCACTTTACCCAGCGTCACGTGGGAGGTGGTAACAGGTGTGGGGGGGATACCCTGTTGAGGGTTACTACGACACACGTTGGCTAACGGGGCTCTGGTCTACCCAAGCCAAGGTGGAAGGTATCGCGCCGAAGGCTGCATGGCACTGGGGTAGTGATAGCAGTGTCGTCAACGATCCCCTTGGGGACCAGGCCGCACCCCGTTGTATGTAGGCCTTCGGTCCGCGCGGGACTCCGTGGACAGCGACCGTATGTTTTCCCCCAGTATCGTGGGAGGGCTCCTTAACTGGGGACTCTTGACGGATATAAAGGAATGAATAAACCATTGGCTCTGGAGACGGATAATCTCTCTCCATAGGCACCCTGTTGGGAAGCATGGAAGGGGGCTACTTTACCGGGGACTTTGAGGGATAGGTAAGTCTTGTTAGTACTCAGAGACAGGCTGGAAAATTAATTTTGGGCCTTAGTCCGAGTGCAAAGACCAGACTTTTGTCCTTGAACAGGACACAATCCAGGGCCGTGATTGGTCTTCTTACAAGACACAATACCCTGAGAAGACATCTTCACTTGATTAGGCTAATAGTCCCTTATGTAGGAGGTGTGGAGTAGAGGATGAAACCTCGGCCCGCGTTCTTTGTTAAGTGTGAGGCTTTGGCTTCACTCAGACATGCATATCTGGCTTCCCTTTTCTTGGATCCAATGGACATGAAGAGTTTAAGTCTGGGTATCATCTGGAACTTTAGCAAAGGAACAGGGTTCCTTTGAACTGATATCATATTATGGGGCACAAAGGGTCCGTTAATTAAGGCCTAGGTGCACCGGGACCGTAAGGGCTCGAACCCAAATGCTAATAAATAAATAAACTCCATGAATCACAGCCTTTCTTGAAAAGTCAACACGTCTTCAAGTAGTCAAGAATTTGGCCGCATTTTAGGGAACCTGGTAATTCACAAAAGCCCACTACTAAACCCTATCCGTAGCCAAATAAATCTAGTCACACACTCCCATTCTATTTCTTTACAATCCACTTCAATATTATCCTCCCATGTACGCCTAGAACCTTCAAGCAGTCTCTTCCGATCAGGGTATCCAACCAAACCCCCGCATGCATTTCCCTTCACTCTCATAAGTGCAACACACCCCGCCCTGCACATTCTCATTGACTTGATCACTTGCACTACATTCGGCAAACTATTATAAATCGTAAAGCATTTACTTCTAGACCAACCTCTGCACACCTCCTCTCCATGGAGCAACAGCCCCTAGTGGGCCGAGGCCTCCTCATTATCGAGGCTTCACGATCACACTCAGACACACCACACTCGGTAGGAATCCTTTGGACCAGTGATCTGGCCGACGCAAAGACCTCTATCTCTTCTTCTTCTTATCCCTCAATCTTTTGATTGGTTGGCAGCATTTCATCTGGATTTTTTTGCAAGCCATTCTTTTCATTGCTGTATAACTGTCAGCTCCCGTGTTTCGGGTGACTTGCTTTAAGTACTGTAGTCGAGGTATTCCCACGGCCTTTTTTCCAAATATTGCTCTTTCAAGGATGTTTACTACAAACCCGTTATGTCTAACTGTATGCTCTGTCTATGAGTGGCGTCTATTTTTTAAAATTTTTAAAAGTAATCTTCCTTCTCTTGCCCTTTGAAAAACTTCATTATTCGTTATTCTATCTGTCCATTTTATTTTTAACATTCTTCTCCAGCATCACGTTTCAAATGCATTTATGATCCTCTGTTCATTTTTTCCTAGGATCCATGTTTCTGATCCATAAAAAGAGCAACACTCCAAATACAACTTTTTATAAGTTTCTTTTTCATTTCCAAACTAAGGTTATTCGAACACAGTAGCTGCTTTTTATTATTAAACATAACTTCAACTTCTTTAATTCGTTGTATTACACCTTCTTCATTTTTCCCATCTTCTGTAATTATACTACCTACTTACTGAAATTTTGGTACTTGCTTTAGGGCGTTGTTATTGATTTTAATATTAATATTTTCAAAATCTTTGTAGAAAACCATAACTTCTGTTTTTTTTCTGTTAATCTTCATTTTGTAGTTACTTTTTAAAATATCATCTAAGCTTCCTAACGCTCTTTTTACATTTATTTCATCTTGCGCTATAATCCCTATATTATCTGCAGACCTTAGCATCTGTATTCTCACTCCATTCACCTTAATTCCAGTGCAATATTCTTTGCAATCATTTGTAGGTTGTTCTATGTATATATTAAATTAGAACGGCGACAAGTTGCAGCCTTGCCCCACTCCTTTTCTTATTGCAGCTTCTCTTTTACTTTCTTTTATTTTTACAGATGTCGTTTGATGTTTGTATAATTCTCTAATAATTCTTCTCTCTCTGTAGACTATTTTAATCACCTTCAGTATCTTCATCATTACGTTCCAGTTTACGTTGTCAAAAGATTTCAGTAAGTCTACAAAGGCAATATACACCGTTCTGTTTACTGCAAAATATTTTTCTCTACAATGTTTCACAAACACAAAATGGCTTCGCGTGTGCCTCTATTCTTTCGAAAGCAAAACTGGTCATCTGCTAGGTTTTCATCAATCTTTTCCTCTATTCGTCCCAAAATTATTTTTGTTAAAATTTTAGATGTATGTGTCAGGATACTCAACGTTCGGCATTCTTCACACTTTGTCGATTTACTTTTCTTTGCTAACATTACCATTATACTTTTCTTGAAATCGTCAGGAATTTTTCCTGTTGTATATATGTTATTAATAAGACAGTATAAAGTATGTTTCATCCCTTCGTGAAGTGCTTGCAGTAACTCTGCTGGTGTGTTATCTACTCCACATGCTTCTCTCTAATTTCAATTAATTTAATGCTTCTTAAAATTCTGCCTTTGTTATTGTTGGACCCAGTTCTTTGGGGGTAAACTCCTCTTCTCTTTCCAATTCTTCAAGCTCTTCTGAATCATTGTATAACTCAATGTATTGCTGCCATCTATTTGCTATTTCTTCACCTTCTATAAGGGGGTTTCCTTCTTTTGCTTATTACAAAGTTTTTCGGAAAACCCAAAATAAAACATACTATTATTGAATAGTATGTTTTATTTTGGGTTTTCCAAAAACTTTCTAATAAGTTTGTATGACTTTTCAGTATTTCCTCGATTAAGCTGGTTTTCAGTTTCTTCACAGTATTGTCCAAGCCACTCTCCTTTTTCTTTCTTAGCTTGTCTATTTATAAGATTTCTAAGTCGGTTATATTCACTTTTGTTTTCATCATGTTTGTGTTTTCTTCACTGTTCTATTAGGGTTACGGGGGTTTCACCTGACAAAACACAACACTCACAAGGACAGACATCCATGCCCCCGGTGGGATTCGAACCCACAATCCCAGCAAACTAGCGGCCGCAGACCGACGCCTCAAACAGACCAACCTACTTCATAGCGAATAATAAAAATACTGTGTTTTTGTTCATCGTATTTAGGTTTTCTCCCAACAAAATTACATCTTCAAGCTGATGTGTCCTTCCTGGCTTCAATGGACCTTCCTAAAGACACATTCTAAGGGAAATGTATCATACAGTGTATATCCAACCGGACGTTACTGTACATTTCACTCGAACATATTTTTACTAACCTAACTACTTGCATGGATATATCGAACTCATTTTGAATATTATGTCTATTCAAAACTCTTCTCCTAACCCGCTCATATGCTTTCTTGCAGTCTATAAATCGCCATGTACTGCCGCAATGCATTCTTATTTTTCTCTCAGATATTTTAAACTTATAAACTTATGCACCCTGTTGTGTTGGAATAAAAATACAAAGTAAACAGATAGATGGTCTATCTGTTTACTTCGCTCAAATATCTGACGAATGCGGATTATTTACACAGCAGTTTATTTATGACGTGGCAATACACACAGATGATTTCACCTGTATATGGCAACTGAAGGACAAAATCTAGTTCTGGTTGTGGTTTTCCGAAGTCCTGCCAAGTCTAAGGTACCGTAGCGGTATTTGCCCGGAGAGACTGAGGGAAATCGTGAAGAACCTCAGTCGTGAAAGTCGATGTTCTGGCCGCGATTCACATGGTCTACGACTTCAACCACCTTGCTTTGTTAAATAAGCAGTCTTCCAGTTCTGACACAACCAATTTATGAAACGTTTATTTCAAACTTATATAAAACGAAGAAGAATAAGTGGACGAATACTGTGCGACTTAAACACAAATCGTACTTCGCACAGACCACTTCCCAACACAAGTGTTAGTCCCACTGAATAAGTTAAACACCATAAGCAATAACAAGCATAATCCTCCTACCACGGAGGTTGATAGATGATATGTATACAGAAGTGGCATCGAACTGCATGAGATGATTATGGACAGAGATGGGGGGGGGGGGGGGGAACGGGGGGCAAACCCCCCTAAAAGGAAAAGGAAAAGTCGCCCCTCCCCACCCCAAAAAAGGAAAAAGAACAAA
>Ga0123352_10004363_pt1 | contig 20802 bp, 13 predicted proteins | sample TergutLab28metaG_FD_89700 | JGI IMG/M metagenome (GOLD analysis project Ga0123352, IMG submission 89700) | Labiotermes labralis P1 segment gut microbial communities from Petit-Saut dam, French Guiana - Lab288 P1 | ecosystem: Host-associated > Arthropoda: Insects > Digestive system > Gut ...
CCTTGTCACCAGCAGGTAGCATCGCCACAAGTTGTAATCACAGTCTAGTACTCCTGAGGATGGGCGAAATTATCGCCCGAAACATGTTGAGCTGATTGTAATTATCAATGAAATTTGTTATTGTTGCATCTAGTTGGCTGTTTATATATTTGTCCCATTACTTTATTCAGCAAAGCCTACAGCTAGCTCCACTTAAAATAAAAAATGTATTACTGAAAAATTAAGACTTTCTCCGTATATACGCACGTTCATTCCACTGGTAAAATGCATAGGGCATTGGTTCATCATCATTCATCGGAGGATACGGAGGGGTTATTCCTATGTGTGCCTTCTTTATTTATTGATTGCTGGCATCCGTCTGCTCCTGGGATCATGATGTCTGCATGGAAACACTCCATAGCAACAGGTCCGCAGTGCTAACACTACCCCCTCACGTTCGCCTTCTTATGCTTTTACATTTGACATGACAGTAGTGTTATGCAGAAAATCTGTAATACCAAAAGCGAATATGTTACACTGCATTGCATATCGATCTACATTTCACATGTCCTTTAAGGAGTTAGGAAAGTTCCTTAACCAAGTTTTCTGTATCGGGTTTTTATGGTAAAGAATTTGTAACACCATATATTTCCAAAATATTTTGAAAGCGGTTACGTTATTTTAACTATAATGTAGGGTAATGTTCTGTATCGCTTTTCGGAATAGAGTGTATTAATATTCCGCTATTCTAACTGCCATGTTATCAGAAGACTTTATCCTGCCCGCGGTTGCGTGGATACCACTCTTGATGCATTCTTTAGCACTTTGTTTGAATTTCAGTATGTTGCGCCGTTAAACACTGTGAGGTATGAATGCCGAGTGGGCACATTTACTGCTATGGTATTTGGTACTCACATCTGTAAGTTTCTGTCCTATACTGGATTTAGTTTTTAACACTGATGGGCACTTAAAATAAGAGCAGGTTAGATGAGCCCGCAGCACAGCATGCTGTGTACTGTATTAGAGATGTTCTCAATTCGTTTCACCTGCGAGACTGTTTTTCTCAGACCTTCCAAGCCAATTGTTCTACCTTTAAATGTTTACCAACCGCTGCCTCACCAGCTCTTTATAGTACTTTGTACAACAAGTCTTGTTGTCCTTGTGAGCTTGGAGGTTCTCGGTGCGGCGAGTGTGAAGTGTAAAGTCTTCAGGGATGTGACGCCGTGTAGGTTTGTAAACAGCTACCAGCGTTTTGGGGGATCTTGTTGCCTCTGCCTTCAGGTCCTCAGGGTTCTAAAGTACACCAAATTATGTCATAATACTTTGGTTTTAACAGCGTATTAATGTGTATTTTGTGACACTGAGAAGAGCCTATTTTCGTACGGGGTCTGTGAAGAAGCTAAAACAAAAAAATTATAAGTCGTTAATAAACACAAATGATATTATTTCCAACGAGAACTGTATTTTTGGATTTTGCAATTATTTACGGCTTATATTGTTTAAAATTATGAAGGATGTGGCCTATAATAAACATTTCAAACGGCCATCTTGCTTGAGCATGAAACTTGGAGCAAATATGAGGAAAATAATAACAAACTCGAAGCGTTTATAAATAGGTCCCTATACCTGATATACATAAAACAGGAAGAGGTTAGCAGGAGGTGGTTTTGCGTCAGACCTTGAAGGAGTTCTTGCAAGTAGCCTATATCTCACAAGGCTGATAAAGGAAGAGCAAGTGCCTGTGAAATGAAGAAGATAATGTAACATCAGATTAGCTACGGCACCTGGAGAAGGACGCTTACATGGTGGACGAAGGAGTTAAGGGATGCCTCACGTGAGGTTAGATAGGACACTAAAGTGAATCATCTCTGTCGAAACCACAGTTCATTTGCTGTAACCATTGTGGATATATGCGTTGGTGAATTGATGGAAGATGCGCACGTGTGCGTGGTTGCAAAAGCACATAATTTTCATTTTAATTTCTTGCACTGCGTCGCATTTCATTTTGAATATTGTAAGCTACTGCAATTTTAGGCCGTGTCGACTGGTATATACGGCATTTTCTAAGGATAGTAGTACTTCCACCTTCAGGGTCCAGCACTCCAATAGGATTGTCGGTAACTACTTACCTGTCTCCAAGGCGTAACATCCCACAACACTGGAACCTTTGTTAGCATCGTGAGAATGTCAAGTCCCGCATATTTCCGTTTTCAATGTATCTTTTGTGGCGGTGGCGTGGCAGGTGGGTGACGTGGGGGGGGGGGGAGAAAGTAACCTATAGCATGAAGCCGTGCAGGCAGGTAACTTGGGTTAAATGGTAAATTAAACTAAAAATAAAAATTATGTTGTGTATATTAGAGTGATGAAAGTTGAGTTTTTAGTGTGGTTAGTAGACGATAGCTGATTATTCGGTCTATATTCATGCGTGTGTGCGTATTGTCAGTAAGTAATATAATGAGAAGTAGCTTGTCCAGTGTACGTATCGTTCGCTACAGTTTAGAAATTGAATTGGGGAAGTGGACTGGATTTATCTGGCTCAAAACAGGGACAGGTGGTGGGCTGTTGTCAACACGATAATGAACCTTCGGGGTCCTAAAAGTGTGGGAAATTTGTTGACTAGCTTGTCAAGACGGACTCAGCTCCTTTAAGTTATTTAGTTAGCTGTTTAGTTAGTTACTTAATTCGATACAAGTTATTTTCAGTTGTGTCATAAATGTATCCAGCAATTAGGCTCAAGATTCTGACTTGTAATTGGAAGTTGTAGGTTGGAATCTCTACCGGGACATCGGCTATCCTGACTGGCATTTTCGCGTCTTAGTCCTACACGGCATATGTTTCAGTACTAACTGAAAATAGGCCATGGACCCTTCCTTTCCCATCCTTTCTTATCATTCGACTCTGGTATTGAACTATTGTTAGCAATGTGTAATAGGTTATCAATGAATAAAATGTCAAAATCTGTTTTATAGTTTACGTAATGAACTTCTAGATAATACGAATGTAAAAGCAATACAGTTTATTTATGTCCTTAATTTATGAGGGGACATCAGAAAACACACAGAAGACAAGTTTTACTGTTGTCACCCTAGCCTCGACTGAGTCACTTCTACAGACAGGTACGACAGATCCGCTGGGGAGAAGAGGACGGATTTCGAGAGAGATTGGGAGTGACGTTTGTGTAAGTGCAGTTGGATTGAGCGTATGCAACAATAGTGACTTGTGTCCGATTCTGTTCAGTCCCCGCTTTACTAAACCACGCATGCGTCCTAACATGCTCTCAGCCACGTGGCTGCAGTGTGTGGGAGCGTCGCGTCGGGACGTCGTCAGTCGTGGGTTAGACGCCCGTGAAGCAGGTGGACAGGCGTCATGAACTGCCAGGAAGAAAGACGCGTCCCTAACAGCATGTGACTTCTGTCTGAGTACTGCGAACTCTTTGTGTCGTCGTGTGCTGTTACTAAGCAAACACTAACGAACTTTGATAAAGTTTACTGAGCAGTATCGTTTATTATTTACCATCTCAGCGCCAACATATTTATAGAAGTTTCCGTAAGGTAAGCCGATATTTGCTTTTATTATTAGCTTTTGTATTATTTATGGCGTGTCCCAAAGCTAAATGTTTACTATATATATCGTACTCTTATCATCAAAAGCAGAACATGGCTATTTCTCTTCCGTAGGTCATTATAAGAGACGAAAGTTAACAAAATACTACTTTATGATGAAAGTTGCTCTTCTTTTATAAATACTTGATGTAAAGAAAACTAAAATATAATGTATCTATCACGTTTAATTAAAAATGACATAACGTAGAACTGATAGCGGCTAAAACATGGGCCAGTTTTTAAAAATGTCGTCATCCGTGTTTTATTCACCTTAATTCTCGTCTTCAAATTAAATCATATTTACTTTCATGTCCTTAGAGCTGCATTTAAGACATCATTGCTAGTTCTCACGTAGATGACACTGAGTACACGTTACGGGGTCACAAATAATGCAACTAGTAATATTGGGCAAGGTGTGCGACGTGTAGTGGATACGTGAAATTTGTTATTGGATATTTGCACCAGAAAGTGTGTGGACAGTTGCTGGTATTTCAGAGTGCAGTTTTAAATACATTACCAACAACCTGGAGCAGTACGCTGAATGAAAACAAATAAGGATTTCGTCTTCATTACTAATAATTACATTTAGCATTGGTGAAATACTCCACATTTTTTCGAATGACGTAAATTTCATTTCAAATCAGTCCTTTATAATTTATGTCGTTCAACCTAAGCTAACTTTTTATGAAGCTAAAATGTGTCTTAAATTTAAAAAAGAAATGTCATTACAGGACCTGGACCTGTATTGTGTGGGTCGTATTATTATTATTATTATTATTATTATTATTATTACTATTATTATTATTATTATCTTTACTTCAGATTACGTTGTATGTAATTCTTACTGAAAATGTCTTCTTATTTTGCATATATTTAACGAAATAAAAAGAAGCTTTTACTTGTGTCTGCAGTGCAGTGCCTCCCATACTTGTTTACTTTGTCCGCAACAGATGTTAAACTTCTGGAAAGTTTAATGTTTGTACAGCTAAATATATCTTGACAGCTAACGGCGTGTATTTGCATGAAGTGAACACTAGGGCCACTAGTGGGTTCAATATCGCTTAGCATTTCCTACCAAACTTCCTGTTGTTAAGATAGAGTCAGATTTGTATCCCAAAGGCTATAACGTGACTTAAAACTTAAATCACGAGTAACAACATAGCCTCAGGTGTATTACTTGAAAAGTATTCGTGCATTTATGCGTCTTCATATAAGAATTCAGCAGTGTCACAGCTCAGGTGGTTAGTTACTGGTCTGTCATCGCCGAATCCCGGTTTCCGTCCCAGGATTTGTGGTGGAAATATTTACAATGGAAATTGGTTACTTTCAAGTACTTCTATTTTTCCTTGTCAGTATCATTTCGTCAGTGCTCTATATTCCCTCATCTGTCGCCGATGGACATTGATAGCGTTGTTAAATACAACGCTTAAAAACACATAGATATTGGTTTGGCTGACGTGACATCCCAAAAATTTTTATTTGCGAATGTTACGAATGAATTTATTATCAACTTAGAAACCAATATTTTGAATAACCAGATTCGCCCTAAATTAAGGGTTCCAAGATTGTTTTTATGTACGAACCTTTATAATTTCAGTGGAAAGTTTTTGTGTTTTTTATGTAAAACATATTCTCAGTACCTTTACCCAGAATATGTATTTGAGTTTAAAAACCTGTACCATTGAACCATTCAGTTACATCTCAAGAGTGGAGTGCCTTTCTTTCCAAGCTGCACACGTTGTTTGGGGCGTAATGGATTTATTTGCTTATTGGATTAATTATTCAAGTTTTGGAAGTAGTCGTGACCTTTTTAATTTATAATAGTGGCAGACAAAATAAGTGGTCTACGGCTTCTGTGAAGTGTGAAGCATCTGTGCGTAGGGTAAAATGTGTCTGGAATTTAGTGACTTAGGACGTTATTGTCTCTTGGAAAATATTCACAATCACCAGCAAACTCTCAACGGCCCATTATTTTACAAGGTTTTACGTGTAAACGGCGGACGGTAATTATACAACTTGCATTCCTTATGATTCCATCACTGCAACATTACTATATTTGTACCAGTTTCTAACTCGTATTTAGAAAAGGCGCAGTAGGATTATTTGGCGATATTGTGAAATGTGATCTTTTTTCTTCTTCTTTATTTTATGTTGGCTGGAGAAGAATGTACTATTACATAGTCCTTTTCACTTCTGTCACTTTACGAATTCAGCCTTTGGAACCTCCATCAAATGTGATTTGACGCGCCATAAACTTCGCACCTCAAACAACATTGATAAATAATCAACTAATCGATATAATCCATCATTGCCTCCCCAACTTCCTCAGCAAATGTTTCGAAACTAAGTATACAGAATCAATCAAACTTCATAATTGAAAAACTTGATCCTTTAGACGCAATCTCCATCAATTCTGACATTGATTCATAAACCACAAAGTTGCGGTGCATTCTTTTGCTTTTTCTAAACACTTTAATCAATCACCCAATCTACCACGTACAGCTTCGCCGCTTACGTTACTGTACGTACTATAATACCAGTAATTAGTATTGATTTCTTTACTATATAATTCGCAAATATTTTAATAATGTATTGTCGTTACATATTAAGTGTACGCATTGTAACTCAAATGATGGGAAGACCATGCAGTTATCGTGGGACAGGTACAAATTACATATAGAATATACTCTGAAAAATTACAGAAAAGACATCAGTGGGGAGACTTGAGCACAGATTTGTTGGTAATATTAAAATATATCTTAGTAAGGGAGGATGTGTAGGCTTGATTCATCTGATTCTGAGTGGGATAGAGGGGAGCGCTCTCGTAAATGCGATAATGAACACTTGGATTCCGTACGAGGCGAGAGGCTGAGAAACTTCTAGCTTCGCGGACACCATAAGAGCTTATGAGGACGACGGCCTAGAGTTTACGGTACATATATTGCAATATTACCAAGTATAATTCCACTCATTGTTAAAATCTGTTCTGGAAAGTCTGTCCGTCAATTTTGGAACTGATAAGTGACTAGTAACAAATATTATAATAACCAAAACACAAATTAACATCATGACTGATTATTATCCAGACCAGAAAGAACAACATATGTTTTAATAATATTTTATGTATCTTAAGTATTTACGATATATAAAAATATTATAAATATATAAACTTATATATTAATAATATTGTATGTATTTTAAGCACTTACGATATGTAAAATATTATAAATATATATGTTGAGCATTGTTGTTCTGGATAATAAACTGTACAAGATGCACGGTACGTACATTAAGATAAAAAAATAATGACCGATATTTCTTCACATCGCCCTTTCTATGTAACTCTGAAGACGATAGTGACGACAGTTTGCTCTCATAACAGCAGTATGCGTTACCGTTTTAGAGTTGAAGAAAGAGAATTAAATAATTTTCTTGTGAAGCCTTCTGTTCCAGTAATTCCTTATTTTCTTTCACGAAAATCGGCAAGTTTGTGCCAGTAGGATTATCTGAATTAGGGAGACGGAAAATTAACTCTGGTAAACATTTTTTCATGCAGAACTTTAAACAGCCAGTCCCGGTGGCCGCGCTGTCGAAGGCGTGGATCTGTGGCCGCCCGCTTGATGGAATTTCGGATTCGAATCCCACCGGGGGCATGGGTGTCTGCCTCTTGTGAATGCCGTGTGTTGTCAGGTAGAGGTATTTGCGACGGGCCGATCACTCGTCCAGAGGAGTCCTACCAATTGTGATTTGTCTTTAGTATGATTGTCGAACCTCATACAGGAGTCCTAGGCCCACTAAGGCTGTCGAGCAATGAGACACAAATTTTAAAAATAATTTCCCTTTAGCAGTGTCATGAAATTTTACATAGACTTGGGCGGTAGAAGTATTGATATTTTCTTTGCTTTATTTAACAGTACTGTTGCAGCTACTTACGTTGGTTAGAGTTGAATTAAATGCGAAGATAATCATGAAGACTAAAAGAGATAAGAAGGATGCAAGTGTGGAATGCTTTAAGCATTCGCTGGGAAGGACTGCTAAAATTACGAGAAATATCATGCAGGATTCCCAGTTCTGCCGTCAAGATTCGAACCGATTACAGATCTACATGTAGAGTCATTGCTACTCGGTCTTGTTCCATCTGCTTTATATGAATGTAAGGCAGGTTCAGCCTATCCTTGTCGATTTTACACCCAAGTAGTAGCCACCCCGCCCCTTACGGTTTTGTGCACGGATGAAGTGGATTTAGGCACAAACTCAAATTCGCTCTTGTTAGAGCTGATAACACTGGCCTGAAATTTCGGTACTGTTCTTACTGTTAGTGACAATACAGCGATCAGCCACTGTTCTGTAGGCCGCAAGCTGCAGGTCAATGCACACAGGCCGACCGTGACTTATCTAATTATATGATTTGTCCAGTGTGCAAAATTTTTGTTTAATTTATCATTTATTTTATGATCTGCTTTACTCCACATTCTTAATTTATATTCGGATCATTAAGATTAAATCAGCTAATTCTACATTACACATACATATTTATATTGCCTGCTCGAAATTTATATTTTCTCCGACACTGAATTACGTACTCAGACTACTGGAATTTATTTTATTCCCTTTCGTTCACTTGGTAATGAAAGAGTCATAATGTGTTTGTAATTCCGCACTTTTGAAAAATAATTTCCTATGATATATAAAATTTGGTGACGAATATGGAAATTCCGAAACAATATATGTCATATACTTGTAATAACTACGCATCACAAGGATTTTGTATCCGTATTTATGAGAGTATATATATATATATATGCGTATGTGTGTGTGTGTGTGTGTGTGTGTGTGTGTGTGTGTGCCGGGATAGAATAATAGTATAGAGACTCTCTATGGGCTTGACGACCCGTTGATCGAATCCCAGAGGTGGGCGGTTTTTCCGTACCCGTCCAGACCAACCCTGGGCACACTCAGTCTCGTACACAAAGGGTACCGGGTCTTTCCCGAGGTGAAGCGACGGGGGCTTGGCGTGGACCACTCACCCTCGTCTAGCTCCGAGGTCGAAGAAGGAGTAGAGCTATTTGTCTACTCTCCCTCTGGGCTTTCGTGGCCTGTACTAGGTTGAAATTTACCTTTATACACATTTATATAAACCGTCTTCTTCAGCGTTCAAATAATAAAATCCGTTGACGAATTAATTTGGAAGAATGTGTATGCTTTAGGATGCAATAAGGCTGCTTGGAAAGGGGATAGTCCCGCACCTGTGATGTCCCTGCATATTTGGCACAGAAAAGCGCGAAAATAAAGCATAGCCGGCGCGTGATTCCTTACCTGGATTGCAATGTTCGAATGTTCAAAACTTTGTAGACTTTAGATCGTGCCCCCACAGCGATGGCTGGTATTTCAGCCAGAATTAGAGGCTTCGATAAAACATTTACGTCACGAACCTGTTTTGGTAATGCGATCAGTAAAAAATGTCACTTCATTACGGATGAAGGCTCTGTTTCCAAACCTTACGAAGAAAAGTCATTTTTCAGTAACTGGTTCTTATTCGTATAGTGAAGTTAATAATTCCCTTTTACGGAAACCGAATGTCTATTTCCCCGTCAAGTAAATCCTACACCAGGAGTATCCTGAACCAAGTTAATACAGTCAGGATCCTCATTACTTTTAAGTCAATTTAATTCTACGCTGCAATCTACGCCTGGTTTTCCCAAATAATGTACCATTCCTCTCTCATATCATAACACACTTTTCTGATATACTATATTAATCGCTTAATATAAGCGAGTTCTTGGTATAGCGTCGAAAAGTGAATTTGCTGGAAGGACAACTTTGTTTAGCGGCAATAACACACAAGGTGCCATGCTTCGTGTGTGGCCTGCTGTCAGGGAAGGCCACATATTCACTGTGAACACTGTGCATGCTCTATCAGCGCTACTCCCATATTCTGGGTTCTGTGTGTGTCTTTCAACGTTAAGATTTGAAGTAGAGCCTGTCCGGAATCATGAATACAAAGGTATATTAAAAAGTACCTATTTTATACTGAATTCTGTAGGCGTTAATTACCGGAACGTTCATAGTGTTGGATGCTGGAGTCAGTAGATTGCAGTTTTTCATAAAATTCCTTGAAATTCACGTGTTTGAAAACTTTTTACTTGCATTTAAAATTTGAAAGTCACCTGCTGATTTACACACATCCAAACTAAAGGAAAGTATCGTTCGAAAACAGTCCTATGGACCAAATCTAACGTTTATTGAACCAGTTACATTATTTATCTCAGTAATTAACCAACTTGATGCAACAAATTTTTGTTTTACAAGACGTTTATTTCATGCATCTACATGTTTCGAACACATGTGATCATCATCAGAAGGTCAAAATTGTATTGCACAGCCTCTGGTATTTTTTTGCATCAAGTTATTTAATTACTGAGATAAATATACTGAGATGCACGGTCGGCAAAACGTAAAAAACAGTTACATTATTTTTTTATTTTATTCATTTTAATTAATTACTCTCTTAAGGTCATAAATGAACGTTTCTACCCCATTTGAGTCTCTCCGCATGTGAAGCTTTTATAGTATTAGGAATTTACTAAATACAAAAATTACAAGGAAGCCGTGGCGAAAGAAGTCTAGTTGAACAGGAAGCCTGAAAAAGCATCACTGTGCATTTACCCTGAAGCGATCGATCGGATCTATCGCTTATTTGCTAATCTGGCACTAACTTTAGAGTAACGAATTGCATTCTTGTTCTGAACGTCCCGTAAGTTTATTTTTCACGAAATACGCCTTATTGGTTATACTTGCACTGACACGTGTGTGTTTCACTCACTCACAAAAAATAAGGATCAGCTCACCTGGGGACTTCTTTAATATTTTACGCTCGTTCTGAAATGCTGAATATTTTTTAACGCAAGCCAGTATAGAGTACTACCATACGTACATTTCATTCACTCCAGTACAGTTTCAAAGTCACTTGGGGCGTAAATAAACATATTTTTTTGTCCCATCGACAGATCTTGAAAAATACGATGTGCCCTACTCCTGTCATAATCTTGGTGTTAAATTTACATTCATTCGTTCTCAGGTTTGCATTGATGCAGAGTTTAAGTATACGTGTACAAGATACATCCAAGTTTTCGTTTAGAATAAACTCTTCTGGAATATTACAACCTCTTATTGCCAACAAATGGACATATTTTATTAATACATATATATATATATACTTTTTCACCTTACTTGGCTCCTACATATTTCGGCTGGTCGCCATAATCAGGGAGCTTACAACCAAATAGCTTAAACTCACAGCAGTTAGTCCTTACGATGCCATGTGTGTGAATGTACAGATATTTATTATATAAATATTAAAATTTACAATATTATGGAGTGTGATAAATGGCAATTAATTTATTGATTATCCAATGCTATGAAATAGTAATAAACGTGTTGGAATTCATAAACTGCATTCGTGTCGCCTTACATAATATTTAAACGAGAAAACTGAGCTCTTCTCCACTGTGTGAATATCATGACACTAGGTTCAAGGTAAACTCACGCTCTCGCGTCACTCAGACGCAGTAGTTTTGCTTCATATATGTTCATACATTTAACAAATGAAGATTTGTCAGAAATTGTATTTCCTTCGGTTGTTATTTTTGTTAAGAATAACGGCGCTCGCTTACTTTGGCGCCACGTGATGTGAACGTGGCCGTTGTTACGAGCATTTAAACAAAGCCAACGCAGGAGTGAGTGACCTCGGGTTAGCCGTACAGACAGTCGCTATTAATTTACTGACCTATTCAGTGTAAAACAGCTACAACATCCAGTGTTCTTTATCACCCAGCGACGTACCTCTTACCCAGTCTTCTTACAACGAATTCTGCATAGAAGCAATCTGCCCTTACATAAGGCTTTCGGAGTAATGAAACGCCCACTTTTGATGCCACTCGCAAGGCACATTTATCCATGGTTCTTCTCCTTTTTCGGTGGCACGTCTTTTCTAGTGTTTATCATAGACAGTACGTGTCACGAAAATGGAGTTCACTGAATATTTCGAAAAAAAAAAGCTTGCTAGATAGCCAGTGCTGATTGGTAGGGGTCAGATTTTTTAAGCAAAGTTCGAGACTGCAACTTGGCCCGCAGCAGAGGTACTTGTCACTGCCATCGTTGCTGCTTTGACTTATTTGTCATAACGGTGAGGGACATAGGTCGCTTTTACGCTCTTTTAAAAAGTACTTGTTTTGGTCCTCACTCTTTTTCAGCAGGGATATCATGATATGAAAAATAAATGGAAAAGTCGAAGCAGATTTATCCAGCCTCCCGTTACGTCCTTCTTCTTATAACCAAATATTCTCGTTTTGATATCTCGATCTAAGTACCATTGTTCATCACGAAGTGTGCCCTACGTACCGCGACAAACTACATGTTGATAGGTGACTTACAAAATGTAATTAACTCTCCATTAGTTTTCATTATGTTATACGGAAGTTTCTTTCTTCCTTTTCTATAAAAACCGAATGTGATGCACGGAGCAGTCAATAGCGCAGCGCACACACAAGCCCTTACTACAGATTAAAAACCGATACACCAAAACAGGATACAGCCACCACATGCTGGACGTTCTGAACTTAATTAATGTGGTATGGAATTACTGATATCATACCGCTACCCCTCTGCCAATCCAGCCTATACATAAATTTACATAAAATGAAGCTGTAAAATGATCAAAACTCGAGTCGCATAGCACAAATATACACATGTGCACTCACAAAGCATTTAGATTATTTGACACGCGATTAATTACTCCAATTGACATGAACAGCTCAATGTAATTAGGTTGGACAACAAGTGTATTGTTTCTAGGGAATGGAATAGCTGATCGGTTTGCATAACTGTATACACGGAGTGTAGACTGATTGAAACAACTATAGTTACAATCAATTCATACGTGAAATTGGGAAGTAAATCATAGTAAATACAAGCAAACATTACCCGCTCATACACACATACACACACGTCTAATCACTGGAACATGCCGTACATATCTGAGATAATTCCTTGGATTTAATACAGTTTGATTCAGTAGAGTGCTTTATCAGCTTCAAAGCATTCTTTGTAAACAAATCACGCTGGAATAACAAACATAAAACTGAATCTGTTTGTGTTTCTAGTTACAGTAAATAGCTAAATAGCTTTTTGCGTTGCTATTATTGTTATATGTAATAGCTGAAACCATTACAAAAGACTGATCAGTGCATGCCTTCCTTTGATAGCTTATTGAAGTAGGGTTGGTCAGCATTGTCACTGTCCTCTGTAGCTTAGATGTCGGTGTGTGGGGTTGGGAAATACAACACACGCAGGTAAATAAGTAGGTATGGAGTCAGAATGAGGTTAATTGTAATGTTAACGCAGGGTTTCGTTGGCCACACCACTTAGAGCTAATTCGTGTATTTCAGAGACAAACTTTTTACTGTCATAAAGAATTAGGCAGTAATATCTGTGTGTGTTTGAAGTTATTCATGTCCTTGCCTTAATAAAGAACTTACACATTACAACCAACATGTACACTAAATGTTATTTATTGTCCGTCTTACACAACAGTGTGATGTGAAATTAAGTTATGTACAATTAATAAAGCTTTATTAATTGTACATAACTTAATTTCACATCATATTGTTGTGTAAGATGGACAATAAATAACATTGTTATATTAGCACAACGGGATGGAACACCCACAATTTAGAAGTAAACTAAAGTTGAAATTTTTATACACACAATTTGTCATAACTCCGACACGTTGCGTTCTATCTCGATCATCTTCAGGGAGTTACTGAACATCAATAAAGCCTACATAAAACACACATGAAATATTAAATACATTAAAATATGTACATAAAGTGTAGCCAAGGGTCAATAAAATCAGTTTGTAGTAGTGTATAACTGGTCCATAAAATGCGAAGGTTGTAGTTTCATGGGTTTTCCCAGTGGTTCATGTCAGAAGGATGTCAAGCCACGAACTTTCCTCAAACATTGCGAATCACCGCCTCCTATTTAACAAATACTTCTGGGATATATTTGTATTCTGTTTATATTCAGAAAATTGGCAGCTAATGCAGAAACAGCCAGTAAATATTTTAGGTGGTATTAGGCAATGAGACAAATACGCGGCCAGGCGACATCCTTTTATACGCAGGCAAAACCCAGACTTTAGCGTGGGAACTTATGAAAGCAGGACAATTGGATCGGCGTCTTTATGTCACTTGCGTCATGTGTTTCCCGTGGAAGGGGGTTTCTGCTATGTAGAGCACATTCAGATATTTCGACTTTGTCCATACCTTAGGGCGGCGAATGTCAGAATAACGCCGCTCTTATAGGTTTCATTGAACGTAGTCGAGTATTGGTAGGACGACTTCTAAGAGCAAGCTGACAGCGAGGACGTTATGGACTGTGTGACATACGTCATCTGCGGAACGACAATGATAAGGCCGTTAAAAGGAATCTATACAACTCGATACTTTGGCCTGCACGTAATTAGGAAGTCCGTCACTGGTAGAAATGGTGACCAAGTTTGAGAATGGACAGGGCAAAGGGAGTTAGGAAGATAGCCAGAGGAGGTTGAGAGGGACTGTTTCAATGATGTAAATAATTGTAAATGATTTATTTGTAGAGTTACTGTGTTATATTGGGTTCAGATTCTTTGCACGTGCATTTATTCATTGCCCACACGAAGAAGTTCACCAGTTCACCTTTGCTACAGTTAGATTTGTCGTTAACTAGACCGGCATTTCAACGTGCTTGGCGGAAAGTGAATGAGTAAAATCATGTAGTGTTAGCACCGCTGCTAGGATAGAAATATTAGGCCATTCCACTGGAAATAGTAGCGTACTGTTCTTCGTTAATAAGCATGCGATATTAAAGGAAGTAGAGATTTATTCCCTACGCCCACCACACGCCACTATGTTAATATAAAATGGAAGAATGTGAATATGTCCATAAACTGGGAGCGCCACACCAAAATGAAGTGAAGCTTACTGCTTCATTGGATGGCTGTGTAACGTTGTAGTTTAGAGAGTAATTGTTAATAGTAAGGGATTGGAGCGAGGGTCATGAACGAGTAAAGTTTCTACGAGGGCAACAGACGGCACTGCATACGCGAGGTGAAATGAAGAGCGTATGTTGTATTGATGTTATCATTAACATGTCAGTGGCGATCTGCACAACCTCTGCTTCTTTGTTGGCGTGTGATAGCTTTTGCAATGTTGGTACGGAAAAATAATCTAAACTTTAAAATATTTTAAGTAAGTCCTTTCAAAGTGTGGTTAAAGCAAATGTTTCGGAGCGACACTAAAAAATCAAACACTACGTGTATTAGATGAGAACGTACTAAATTTGGGGAATGCTTCCATCACTAACTCGTTGGGCTTTGTTGTGGATGCAGTCCGTTCTGTAAAACGTAGGAACCTAATTTCTATAGTAAAACCAAACAGATCCACACATTTCTCAAATTTATTTTGGAATAGCACTCTGCATGTTTCGAACGGTCTCTCCGTCCATCATCAGGATTCTAAGATTGTACATAAAGCATCAGGTATATGTCATACAAGTTCTGTTCTGAGCAAGCAGTCAACAGAACTTGTATGACATATACCTCATGCTTTACGTACAATCTTAGTCTCCTGATATGGACGGAGAGACCGTTCGAAACATGCAGAGTGCTATTCCAAAATAAATTTGAGAAACTGGCACATCTCGTTGGTCTTACTATAGAAATATATCACGATGCACGGTCGTATGAATGTCAAATTAGGAACTTAATTCTTTACAGAATTTAGGTGGAAAATGTTACACCGGAACAAGAAATTCTCCAAGTACTTCTGCTTTCTCCTAAAATTGTCATTTCAGTAATGTTCTGTACTTCATCTTCACGTCACTGTTAACTGTCAGAAGGATAAGCGGGCGACTTGGAGAACTTCCTACAAAGTGATGATCTTTCGGGGCAGAGGAACATTTTTTGCGATTACATCCTCTCTGGGTTCAATCCCGAGACATTCATCGAACCCACGTTTCCCTCCCAAATGATTAATTGCCAGATGGGAACCTTCTTTAACCAGTTATAACAGTCCTTAGTGTGAAAACCTCGTAGCCATGAGCTTAGACGCCAAACCCTTTAGTGGAAGCCACGGTTTTATAGTCCAGCTTTGCTTTCCGTAAGCAGTGGTGGTTTAACTGGGAGGACACCATCATATCTATGCGTAACTGGCTTTATTATTTTGTTTCCTCTGATTTTGATTTACTTTATCTTTCAAAACCTTAAGCAGGTTTAAAAGACAGGACAGGATCTTTTCATATGTCTTATTGGGATCTAACGCAGAATTACTAAGAACAAGAGAATAGATGCGCAGACGCGGTTAATGAAAATGTTAACACATTAAGAGGTTGAAAAAATGTGGTAGTCTTAATTGTATTGTTCATCCTTTATTGTTTCTTTTTTCGTCTCCTCTCGATAATTAAGATTTGACACCACACAAAAACATCTTTCTTTTATCTTACATTGCAGTCGGTTTCTGGGAGAGATGAGTGTGATATTAAACTAAACAATTTAATACTGTATTGATACTGGTTTTTTTTATGAAGCAGTAAATCATTATAATGTAAAATTATTTCAAAACTTCGTGTTTTAGCCCATACGTACTATGTTCTTCTAATCCTCTTAGTCTACTGCTCGTTTTCGTTTAGGAACTTTCATTAATATTATACCGCACATTACGCCACTGTTAATGTCGATGGAAGTGATACATCGGGAAAAGTTAGGAAACATGAGACGCTTCGATGGCATTCTAGCTTTGCACCTTGAAGCAATTTCGAGATTAAAGTTTCAAATGAGAGTAGGTTGGTATGAGTGTGCAGTGTGTGTACGCTGCGGAGGGACTGTGTTTGCTTAGTGCCATTTTATTGCCCTGGCTAGGAGGGATGTGGATATGGGTTGTGTACGCTAAGAACTTAATATAGTGGGGTTGGCTCTCGCTGTGCGCCGAGCGGAGTTATTGGGCAACTTGCTGCATTGCTGCTTGTCCGTCTGTCTTGTTTGTCTCTGTTACCTCTGCCGATTGCTGACTGCCTCATTGAATGTGGCAAGCTGGCTGACTGTTTAGCTGAATAGTGAACTAAACGCTTGGCCGTACTTGGTTTAACTGAATAGGTGGCTGTCTTGTTGACAGCTGACTGTCAGATTGGTCATATGCTAGCTTAACTGTAAATTTAGAGCAGAGTGGTCGGTATGTCGTGTCACCTGCACTAGAATTTAAAATCTCCGCTTTATGCCCACAGAGGGTATTCACGTACGTAGTATGATGCAATGAACGGAGATTACTTTCTCGAACAGCTTTGTGATTAGTCTTTGTAGTGGAGAAGTAAAGTGTTTTATGTGAGGTAGGAAATGAATCTGTAAATGTAATTCAGTTGAAATTTACTTGTCGGTGGGTGAACTACGTTAAGCGCATCGGAGATATAATTCCGTATATACACACTATTTTATCTTCTTGCACTTCTTGTAATTGCTTGAAAGTCCTTAGTGTTAGCACAAGACGAGCCAAAACATGTAGGAGACCGATTGCAGACAATTAGGAGTTTCTTTGCATATAAATTGTATTTTGTTGGTTGTAATTCATTGATACGAACGCGTACGGTTAGAATCCTCGGCGCTGTATTAATTTTGTATGTAAGCTGATGTTTTTAGAACGAATGACTCGCGGGGTCTACGTCCCCGGCTTTGGTTCATTTGATGAGTGACCCCACCCGCACCACATCATCTTGCAGGATCAGTAGTTTAAAAAAAAAAAGAGGGTGGGGATGTATCGGAACTGATGCCACGTCCACCAACTGTACAGTTTTACACGCCTCTTCTTTCATATATTTTTCATTTATTATTTTTTTCCCTCCCCGAAACTCATAAATCTCTTCCCTCAACTTCTCTCCTTTAGTCATTTGTCTTGCTTCCACGTCATATCTGCAAAGTCACGAAAGTAAAAAAGTACTGATGATGCCGAGCCGGGCAGAAAGGGACAGCAATTGGTGTAGGTATTTCATAATCTAGTGCCCACAGACCCCGTGCACATTCAAATACCAATTTCGTCAAAAATTTTGTGACAAGCGGAATTAAGATTGACATATGTTTTTCCCTAAAACTTCAGCATATTAGATTTAAGAAATTGCAGGACCTCATTAACACGCTCTTTCCTTCAGAGTTCTTTGATTGTTTCAAAATGTTCAGTTTTTTCCTGTAAGGATGAAACGTGTATTGTGGCAAAGGAATTTTTTCTTATTTTGTCCCAGGGGGAAGTGGGAGTTTTATTTCAGCAGATTATAATGAGATCCGGCAAGGAAGTTCTTGCCTTGTGAAGTAACTTAGTGGGGAAGAGTGCTTCTTCGAAATGTGGTAGCAGATATTGTATTCTATGGGAGTGGAAGATTCTTAATCGTCCTCACAAGAGCTCGTAAACTTAAGGTTCTGGGCATCGTGTTCCTTGCAAAGAAGAGCCAACCAATAACGAGGTAACTAGCAAGCAAGTTAGTGGTACTTAGTACTGAATATGCATCCGGCTGTAAGGACATCATTAGAGAGAATACGGTGCATTAAATTGTGATCAGTCTGTGGACAAACATTTGCATGCCTCGCGATTTATTTACTTCAGAGTGGCATGTAGTAGATTTAGAGTTTAAAAGTTAAAATTGTATTGTTATTGTCCTATATGGCTGTATGTATAAGTGTTGACAGAGAAACGAAGGTGCCGAGACGAAAGTCATAAGCGAGTTACAGTGACATGAATTAACACGGAAGCTGTGCTGCTATTCGCTTGAAATAATTTAACCTTGTAAATGTACTTTAAAGCAGTTATTTCGTACTGTCCTATAGGCTGTATCAAAATTCGCATCAACATAGAGCGTATAACATTTGGAGCTCTTTTTGTTTACGACAATGTTTATTAAAGCATGTAACATTTTCGTGTGTCTGAGAAGGATGTAGACATGTTTGTTCACTTATCTATATTTCTATGACTGCAAAAGATGACCCAGAAGGAGAGTAAGGTCTTTTTTTTATGAGGTTTATATCCACTCTGAGTGAACGTCGATGGTGTAGATGTTATAGCTTATTTCTCAGTCTATGGAACAGAGTACTTCTTGGGAAGTATACAGTCTCTCAATCTGCTGAGAAATTATTCTTGTTTTATGGACGAGAAAGATTCATTATTGTGTTCAGAACAGGCGCCGAAATTACGGCTACTCAGAATGAAGTGAATTGAGTCAACGCCCTCACGACGTTTTCCTCTAAGATCCTTTTAGGAGCTTTCGCGAAGCGATTGAGAAAAGCGAATATTATCCTTCTTATGTATCTTCGTCCGTCCGTCCGCCCATCTGTCCGCAAGAAACAGTATTACTCCCACAGAAGCAGATTTTCATGCAATTGAATATTAGTGACAGTCACTCAAATTGGTCGAAACAAAACGATTTTGCGTAAAATTGGACAAGGTAAGGTTCTTTATATGAAAATCTGTATTTTTCTGTATTTTTGTAACTGGTATTTCACATGGAGGCAAGTTGTGTTCTCCGTGACTTGTTAACTAAGACCTGAGTAACAGTCGATGGCCTAAACTTAAAAATATACCACAATGTACAAAGTGAGAGTGAAGCAGTCTAAACACAACTATATATATGGTATCTATAGCTAGCGATGCTGGGTAGCTATCAGCAACTACATGTTTCGGCCATCATCGTGTCATCATCAGTTTGTACGTACAAAAGTAGATAAATTAATACAATATTAAAATTCAATCACCTTGATGTTGAGATCTCGAATATCTTAACAGTAATTAATCTTTCAGATCAAGCTGATTGAATTTGCATATTGTGTTAGTTTATCTATTTTGGTATATACAACCTGATGATGGCCACCATGATGACCGAAACATGTAGTTGCTGATAGCTACTCACCATCGCTAGCTATAGATACCAAATATCGTTGTGTTTAGACTGCTTCACACTCACTTTGTACATTGTGATTTAATACACAACGGGGATGTCGCACCTCAAAATAAAAATATATTATGATTGATTTTACATCCTCCGTTTCCGATATGTCGATGTTGACGAGATGTCGATTATGGTCGGCTGTAAAGTCATTACTCAGATACACAGAGGTGTTTTGTAATGTGTGTTGTAAAATAATTGTAAGGCACGTTCAAAGATACTAGCTTTCTTCATGCATTCTTGAAATTATCCGCTACTTTAAAATATGGGGATAGTACCCAGCAGACAGTTACTTACTTGTTCATATTATCCTCCCAGCTATGACTAGTTTTTATTGTGTTGTCTTTTCCGGTTGGGGCTTCCGACTGAAAATTTTATGCATTTCTGTCTTTCTCATTTGGGCTCCATGTTCCACGTATATCTTCCCCCTTCATTCTACCGCCTAAAGTGTAATTAAATGTGGAGTAAACAGCAAGCGTTTCTTCACTGTGCTTTTTTTCTGTAGCCTCTTTCGTTTTCTCCATCTTAGGTCCAAATATTGTTCTCTAGGGAATTATTTTAAATATTCTGGTTATGTGGTCTTCCCTTGCAGTTAGAGACGAGATTTCATAACCGTACAAAGCAAGAGGTTGGGTTCTCCACTTGTATAGTTTCAGCTAATTTTAATTGTGACATCCCGCTTTGATACAAATACACAACGGTAAGGGCATCGCTTTCGATCACAATAATCTTCATATAAAAAGTTGAAATTTATTAAGCTACATGTTTCGGCTCAACTACAAAAGAGCCATCGGGCAGTAAGATACAAAGGGAAAACTACATATATTATATCTCATCTAATTTTAGTATTATTGGCGATGATATCTCAACTTGCATACCATAAGTTAGACACACACACATACGTGGTCTGTTCAAAAAGTATCGGACCTTAATTTTTCCCGCATAAACAAATCAAGCACGGGAAGTGTCCATCATTGTAGTTGTAGAGTGGGCATTTATGCGCATGCGTGAATTTTTTCCCGCTTATAGAAAGCGTCAGTAGCCGGCAGTCGGTCGATGACTGTGTAAGTGTTGTGAACGCTCGTCGGATTGTCAGTTATTGCAAAATGACGGAACGACTCGAACAGCGGTATTGCGTCAAATTTTGCCAAAAGCTTGGCCATACCCAAGTGGAAACTATTCGAAAGATTCAACAGGCCTTCGGGGA
>Ga0123352_10004364_pt1 | contig 20801 bp, 10 predicted proteins | sample TergutLab28metaG_FD_89700 | JGI IMG/M metagenome (GOLD analysis project Ga0123352, IMG submission 89700) | Labiotermes labralis P1 segment gut microbial communities from Petit-Saut dam, French Guiana - Lab288 P1 | ecosystem: Host-associated > Arthropoda: Insects > Digestive system > Gut ...
CCGGAATTATTTTTTTTTAATTTTAGCACACCCTGTATATAAAATGTGAATAATACAGGAACCAAATACGTTAGAATTATGAAACAAACTGCATTTTTAAGAGAAAAAACGGAGAGTATATACAATATTTAAAATATTCAGTACCTATATTTGTTGAATAAATATATAAAATGCAACTTTAGAGGCTAGCGGTGCGGTACGACCACTATAGTTGACATTAGGCGTCAAAAGGTTAATTCTAAAACAGTGAAATTATCAGTTAGTAAAATGAAAACGAAACGTAATATGGGAATGTCAGTAGAGCAAGTTCTGAAATGTTCAATCGTATTCAATATCATTTACACAAACCACAGCGCCTAACATCACTTCTCTGTTCTGCAGCAATCAATGTTAATAATGTTCAGTTACTCGTACGTTTAGCGTTTCGTTGTGTTGCGTTGCGTTTCATTAATCAGCCCTAATCTGTACGTGACAAGAAATAAAATATTAATATCAGTAGTAATAGTAGCGGCAGCAGCAGCAGCAGGTTACTTTCGGTCACGGTGTTCATTCAAAAATAATTCAGCCACGGATGTAGCACAGCACACCGACAGCACCAATACACGCGAGCTAGCCCACTATGCATGACCAGGTCGGTGCTGCTGATGACTTGTGTCCGTCCTGCAAATCCACATCCTAGTGTGTCCGCCACACTGATCATTCACACACTTGTAATTTTCCAACAAGTTGTCTACAGACAACATCCTTCTAAAAATGCTATTAATAATTAGACATATATATATATAGTGTGTGAGTCAATATTTTAAAGTCTGATAAAAATGTAGCTACAGTGAAGAAAAAGTAAATTTGTCCCTATCTGTTCCCGTAAGACACATAGGGGAGTCAGATTTTGTATACCTTAATTTTAATTAGATCTCGGCCACTTCCCCTGAGAGAGGAGTCCCATTAACTACCAAGTAGGAGGCTGTGTGGGTCAAAGAGTCGGTAAGGTCCTTCAGGAAGACAGACAAATTCTTTCCCTTTCCAAGAATCCAAACCAAATTCCTCCAAATCGGAAAAAAAAAACCACTGTACCGACAGTACCATCTTGTCTCCTTTCAAAATCGTGCATTTCCCATAACTTCAGTATCTTCCTTTGTGTCCAAATTTTATTCCGAAAAGGACGCGCGGGCAATACGAGGGAAAAATCATAGCAGTACATTTGTCTATTTCCTTGCAAAAACGATGTACCTGTCTTCCTCGTTCTTCTTTATCACCTCTCTTTAGGATTTTGAAGGCATAGCGTCTCTTTCTTTTCGAGGAATGAAGTTGGCGAACGGAATATAGCAGTCAGGGGAAAGTTCTAAGGCAAATTAGAAGGATGTCAGAGAAGTGTTTATTTGACACTAATGAAGTGAGGCGAGTGAGTATAGTTAGAAGTGACAGCTGACGAAAACGTCGCGCGGTGTGGCATGTGCGACGGCGGCAATATTTGTCGATGACAGGGAAGGATTCAGCACGATGGCTTGCCCTCTACTGCGTCCCGCGTTACAATGTATTCACTTTTCGTACAACAGAAGCCAACAAAATGCACAATTTCTCAACTTTAATTCGATATACAACTCTACATGTTTCGGACAGACTTACTGTCCATCACCGACCGCCTCTGTGGTCTAGTGGTCAGAGTTTCTGGCTACAGATACAGAGGTCCCGGGTTCGATCCCCGGCGCTACCAGATTTTCGGAGTAGTAGTGGTTCTGGAACGGGGTCCACACAGCCTCGTGAGTCTCTATCGCTTATATTTCAGATTATATAGAAACAATCATCCAACAAATGCTATATTTTTGTGGTTATGACATAATACAGGGCCATGATTGTCGGGGTTTTAACAGCTTGTCATACACAATACAGTTGAGATAGGAGTATATGTGTTTTTCTATTTAATAGAACAACACTCCAAATGTTTGTTACATACCTTACAGGTGCTCAATATATGCATTTTTGTGATTCTACAAACATCAACACGATAATCGAATTCGTTCCAAACTGTTTGTAGCATGTCAGCGGTGATGGTTTCAATGGAGGTTCTGATTCGTACCTTCAGTTCCGGGATACTTGCGGGAAGGGGAGGAACATAAACCTGATCCTTGACGTAACCCCATAGAAAGAAATCACATGGGGTTGCATCTGGAGAACGAGGTTGTTAAAACCCCGACAATCATTTGGAATAACCCTGTACATTGCAGTAGTATTTGCGAAAAATAAAGCCGATGTGAAAACGTATTAACAATCAATCTACACCACTTCTGTTCGCCAGAATATCAGTTTATGTAATTATGGGATATCGAAAAATGTGAGAGGAGGAATAGTTATGAAGGGAAAGAGTTGTTTAGAAAATAATAAGACCCAAACACAAAGCAAAGGACACAAACACCACAGCACTTAGCAAATCTATGAGTGCAGTAAACCCTACGACACCCGACACCCAGTGAATAGATCCGTGCGTCAGCAGACCCGAACTTAGGGTATTACGAGAGATGATTGGTCGGTAGTGGAAAAAGTTCGCACAACTGAAGACCAATTCTTGTATCAGGTCTGTCCCTACCACAACGCCTTCGACGTTTGCAGCACCACATTCAGGGTCAAGCACCCCGAGTATCTTCGCCTCTGAAGACGATCATATGAACCTGCTGAGGTATTCGTGGACAGCAATTTCGAATCATTTGTGTAAAATTTTAATTTCATATTTGGATAACATATTGCACTGTGGTTCTCTGGTGGCAGCTATAGCCTAAGGAACTACATCTACAGAGCGACAACACAGACTAACCTGACCTACAGTACAGGTCACCCTTCTTTAACCTTTTGACGCCTAATGTCAACTACAGTGGTCGTACGGCACCGCTAACCTCTAAAGTTGCATTTTATATATTTATTCAACAAATATAGGTATTGAATATTTTAAACATGGTGTATACTCTCCGTTATTTTCTCTACAAAATTCAGTTTGTTTCATAATTCTAAAGTATTTGGTTCCTGTATTATTCACATTTTATATATAGGTTGTGCTAAAATTTAAAAAAATAATTCCGGCGCCAAAAGGTTAAGCGTCAGAATCTTTCGGCGCCTTGAAATATTTTCTTATGATTTTCTTTCTTATTCGTTTTCAAAGTGATACTACACATGGTTTTTTTGTGCTAAAACGTTATTCATATGCGGTTATTTGGATTCCCAACTTCTCATTTATATTCTAGCCTATAGGCTATAAAGCGAACATCAAACACCCGACGAACTGGCTTTTCCGATCCCACATTCCACACCAATTAGATCGTAAAACGGAAGGCTTTCTCTATGCAGAAATACAAACGTAACACTGTTGATGATTATGTCGTTGTACTGTCTCTGAGGGCAAGTCGAGCAGCGAATATCCGAAGATATGATAAAACTAATCGGCACAAACGCCACGGTTCTTACAGCGATGTGTAAGCACTGCGGTAGACATTCTGCAATCGAAAAGAATCCTCATTCCAATTTGGTTTTCTTTTAAAATTTAAAATTTATTATTTGAGTTTTCTCTACATCTTTGGATGTAACTGTTGACAATTATTTCTTGCCGTTACACAACCGTTATTTTTAATACTAATGGCTAAAATGTATCTATACTAATTATTATATTGTCTGTTGTTCACCTCGTCTAAATTTGTACGTATTCATAAATAGTAATTAGTTTCTATTAACAGTTTCTCTTATCTCATTTCCTCTAGACCTTGCACCGTTTTTATCACTACATTTTCCCACTTGAATTTTGCTTTTTACGAAAATTTAAAAACTATTTTTGAATCTGTGATATTATTAAAGTTGATTATTTAATTATATGCTCTTTCTTCATTTATGTATTGGAACTTTTTATTTAAAAATTGCTGTTTTATTTTCATTAAACAAGTAAATTCAAATTTCTTAAATCAATTTCAGCACGTAATTAACGATATTGACAAGGAAACTGAACCGCATCCCTGGAGAGGAAAGGGCATTTCGCTCGTTCTTATGTGGAAATTTTCATGGCAGAATCACGTATGCATACATTCAAGGACAGCTAATAATATACTTACTGTCTGGTGTTTAATAAACGAGTCCGCATTTTTGTTGATAATTAGGATACATTTTGGTCATGGAAGCTGTGGGAAATAGATCAGAATTTGCTTCAAATAGACAGACGGTTTTTATCAGGTTACCTGCACGCTCCAAGGCATATATTATTTTAGCGCTCTAACACAGGGTCCACTTATGAAGATCCCACTTTTCGGATTTTTTTGGGGGGGGGGGGTGTCTAGACCTTGCGATTGAAGAACCAAAGTCCAAAAGTCTTAGCAAATATCTACAAACGACATTCAAAAACTAGAGAAACTTATGGTCTTCTGTCGTACTGACCTGTGGTGCCACATAAATAGATACAGAGACCACGGCCATTAAACCCTACCTCGGTTGATAAAATTTCCTAAACCCGCATTAAATTCAAGCACGTTGAGTGAACAAGCACGGCGCACGGCACGTCACTGCATCGTGATCCTTCTCTTCTGATTTCTGTAAGGCATGTAGACAGGCCATCAGTATCAAATTGTTTTAGAGCCTGGACCCTGAAAGATATACTGTTTTGCACTTCCGCTTCCATAGACTAAATTGCCATCGAGTCTGCCAGGAAGTCGACGAAATATATGTGAGTGTGTTCCAGCCCGTTTGGCAGGATTTTCTAGCTTTACATGTAGCAGGGAAACTGCCCTAAGTTACACATTAAAAAAAAATACACAGAACACATTATAAAAAATAACCTGTACTGACCCGGCACACTGAAGAATGTCCAAGTGCTACCGTGTAAATTTACATTTGTTTCTATGCTTTTGTGACAGCAAAGGCTTGGACACTTGCTGCATATGTAACACGCAAGCACGCACGTAACGGGAGTTATTTTGCCAGCAGGTGAAAATGTAAGATCAGCAGTGCGTGTGTTCTGCTACAGAAAAGAATGCCTGACATCGTACTTGTGGTTTAACAGCAATTCTCTGCCTGAAAACATACAAAAGCGATGTATTTTGCGGTCAAATGCAAATGAATGTGAGTGGCGTGTCCAGAAACAGCTCCAGCCATGCTGCCTCTACTGTCTCTACCCACTCGCACAGACGGTTTATTTTATTTTAAAATCTGCGATGTTTTTCTCTATTTAGAGTGTAATTTTAATTAGTATGCTAATCCTTAGTGTAAAAATGTTAATAGTTTTATTATTATTATTATTTTATCAAATATAAGCAATCTTTTTGCTTTTTTATTAAAATATATTGGTGGGCCCGGTAGCTCAGTCAGTATAGCGACTGATTACGGGCTGGACGGTCCGGGATCGAATCCCGGTGGAGGAGATATTTTCCGCACGTCCAAACCGGCCCTGGGGCCCACCCAGGCTCCTGTAAAATGGGTACCCGGTCTTTCCCGGGGGTAAAGTGCGGCCGGAGCGTGCTGATGACCACTCACCCCTTCTAGTGTCGCGGTCATGGAAGAGTAGAGCTATACCTCTACCCACCCCCTGGGCCACACCGGGCCTGTAACGGTATCACTTTACCTTTACCTTTATTAAAATATATTGACAAGTACGAGCAGGTACTGTCAATATCACACGTCTAATGCTATTAACAGAAATATAAATTGAAACAAAAAATTGTCTACCATAAATGTTCAACTATGTGTTTCGGAAAGTATAAGATATTTAACAGCTATAGCAAAAAAGTGAAGACTCAAGCTCTGTGGAATGTTACCTGCATGTGCTAAACTTCACGTGTAATTTACTTGCTCAAAACTTTCAGTGCTGAATTTAATATTAATTATATTTAAATGCTGAGTCCATGCCACGCAGTAAACACACAACTTCTCTGTTGTAAAACCCAAAATTTAATGCCATGTATGGAATGGTCCTATTTATTGCAAGAATCATACATAAGACTTACTTACTTACTCCATGGTGCAGAGTGATTCTTGAGAAGCTAATTGGTTTGCAGCTAGTCAAGAAATTCCCCGCATTTCACGGAACCCGAAGGTTCATTACCGCACTCACAAGCCTCCGCCACCTGTCCCTATCCTGGGCCAGCCCAGTCCAGTCCATATACCCACATCCCACCTCCTGGAGATCCATCCTAATAATCATACACAAGACATGATTATAAATGCACTATGTGGATATAATGTGTAATTTACGAAGGATAAACCTGGTGTTACACACAGTAACTACTGGAATCGGAAGGATTAATGGAACATATGGACTCTATGCCTTACGATCTGACATTATCGCTCGATAGCGTTAATTCAATGTTAAGTCAAAAATGAATGAAGGAATGAATGTTAAGATACATCTGAATGCTACCCTTCCATCTAAGCAAGTTTTCTTCCCATGAGATATTGTACCAACAACCTGCGTACTTCTAGTTTACGCCGATGTCAACTGCATCCTCCGAAGCTCTTAAATTCGCCTATTTTACTCCCCTACGGCTACTCGAGGAGGAATTATATTTGTGAAGCCTAAAGTTATGCAGTCGAATGAAAAAGATAGTGAAGATTTTGTATAACAATAATATAAAAATTTTCTATGGGCATTTTCGATACTCTGCAGTTTATAATACAGTAAGCTTTTAAAAATAGGTCACGATTTCTTGTTCACGTTCATAAGGGGGGGGGGGAACATTCTAATCTTGATGTCTGTTACATAACAGTGCAATGTAATAAACCTAACACGATGGACAATACCCAAATATGTAGGAAAGTTGGCAGACCTATGGGATTTCCTTCGTCATTTTTCGTTTTAGCCCTCCTTAGGGGACATCTTAGATTTGGTACAGTTGTTAATTCGAGGTCAGCGACCAAATTCCTCTGAAAATGTGAAGAGGAATTTAAACGGCTTAAAATTTTCGAACCTTATATTCAGTAAGAAATGCATTAAGTTTCAAATAAGAAACTGGTTGATAAATTAAAAATATAATTAACATACGGTTTAAATTACTGGCTAAACTTTGGAGTAAATATAATAAATAAATGCTTAAATATTTTAATATTTTTAAGCTGAACATAGCATTATGTCATTTAAATACTATCAATTATCAAATTTTTATATTTTGGACTTTTCTGGAAAAAATAATCTAAATGTTTTCAGAATGAAGCTCCAGGTTTATAGACTTTATACCAGTGCAGTGTTACCCTAGATGAATCACATTTGTTAACCGAAACGAGAAAGAAAGTAAGGTTCTTTCACCCGAGTGACCTTAGAGAAGGAATTAGAATGACTGTGCCAATATTGCTGCGGGTCACAAATTTTGACCCCCTTTCAGAGAGCCAATTGTCTGGAACTTCAAGCATTTGCATCATACTTCCTTAAACACAAGCACTTGACACAGTTACGCTTCGTTTTTATGTCTTACACAAGACCATGAAATTTCTGTTGTTCTTGTAACTCCAGCCTCCTTTACGAAGGCCTTTCAAATGCTATTATCCACTTGGGAGACATCGAATGGCAGAGGTAATGTCCAAACTGTCCATCAAGTGTGTGTGTTTCTCTTGCTGCACTTTTTCAGATTCTTTCTCTTTTTTATTTTGTTTCGTCATTGTTCCCCAGAGAGTACATCGCTCGTGCTAAGAAGAAAATGTGTAATTAGGGGGTTTGGGGACTCTTGAGTCCCAAATTACTCTATTAGATCCCCACCGAGTCACCGTAATATGGTCCGAAAGCGACAAGTGTCTGCGAATAACACCTCTCCTTACTGTAAGCGAAGGTTCAGGAACCGCGCGAAAACATTTCACAAGCCAGTTGAAAGAAATATATCGCAGCTACAGAAAATTATTCCTTACAGCAAATGTAAAAATTAACCCAGTCATAAGACCTTAGCGTTTGTTATATTTGAAATGCCAGTTTAAATTCAAAGGAGGGCATCTTGATCCTATTCTTGCGTGATTCCAGGCTTCCACAATGCGAAGTATTTGAGAACTGCACTCTTCTTGGTTAGGGAACCGCGGTGACACAGTGGTTAAGGTGCTGTGCTACAAATCGGAAGGTCGCTAGTTCGATCCCAGCTGGTAACATTGGAATTTTTCATTCGCATAAAATCCTTCCGATCGCACTATGTCTCTGGGTCGACTCAGCCTCTAACAGGAAGGATTACCAGGAGCATTTCCTGGGGGTAAAGGCGGCTGGTGTGTAAGGCTGACAACCTTACCACCATCCTGTGCCGTTGTCATAAAATCTGGCAACCTTAACTTCCTGGAACCCTCTGGGCCTGTAACGGGACTGCTTTAAATCTTCTTGGTTACTACGCAGCGCTGAGTTCTAATTCCATATAAGCTTTTCGGTACAACCTTGAAGATGTGGCCGACAGGTTGTCACATAACGTCGGTAAGGAATTACCACTATTTGCTGCGTAATAACCCTGAAGAGCGCAGTTCTTAGTTATATTCTTGTGTATTTGACAGGTGACGCATTCATGTCTTAAAAAGATCATTTCAAACTTTTAAAGACGAAGAGCAGAACGCTGTATTTAAAGACCCAGTTCGTACCGCGCTGTAAACACTTTTCGTCTCGGTTATAAAAACCAATCAGTTTAAGCTGTAAGTGGCACAATTCGCTGTTTGTTCTTAGATAAAAACAAAACACATAAATGCAGTGTGGGCAGAGCGTACAGTTGTTGAATGTTAAACTTAGTGCATCACGTAAACAGTAGGCTTTAAAAGGTGAAATATGCTGAAATTATAGATTTAAATTCTTCTTTATTAAATTCAATATAAAAAGGTAACGCTCACCCCAGAACAGGCCATGAAGGCCCAGAGGGATTATGGCATACTTTAAATTATTATATTGAATTATTAAATTCAATGTAATGATTCGAAATGTACCTTAGTCCTATTTCATTGGAAAACCGTAAGAAATTACATTACTTGTCTGACCTAGACGTAGATGGAATAAAAACATATTAATCGTTCCAAAATGAATAGAATACAGTCTGCATATTGGAATAATCTACTTCAGTGTAAGAACCGCGTGCGCACGGTTGTGGACCTAGGGTTTTGTATAAGAAATTAAATGTCTTGACCACCTGGGACACTGTTAGCTTGTAAACAAGAGATTTTGCATTATAACGTAAGATACGTGGAGTCAATTCATGGCAATTATTCTTAATAAAATTAGCGACTTTTTCAACTACGTAATCGGAAATCGTATCGGCTTTTAATACATATTTGTTACATTTCGAATTTTTATTTATAAAATCGGATTTCTAGGCCCGGATCGTCAGGACGTTTTACCGTCTGTACACTGAGAATTCCACTTGAACCTACTAGCCTTTCTATTAATTCTGTATCCTAAGTTTTCCTAGAGAAAACATAGACGAAATATGAACGTTACCTCTTACCTGCACTCACTGTGGACACCTTCACTACCTGCATCTTAGAAGCCGTGAAGATCCTGCCATTTAATTTCATACAGTCCGTACTGTCATTGCTTAACTCGCGCGGTGTTATTTTCCCGTAACCCTTTAAAGCATAGAGGTTACTTTATGCACCTTACTTACTTACTTAATTACATACTTACTTACTAACTTAATCCATGGAGCAGAGTCCTTCTTGAGAAGCTAACCGGTTTGCAAGTAGTCAAGAGATTCCCCGCATGTTATGAAATCCGAAGGTTCATTACCGTATTCACAAGTGTCTGCCACCTGTCCATATCCTTAGCCAGCTCAATCCAGTCCCTACCCTCACTTCCTGGAGATCCATCTTAATATTATCCTCCCATCTACATCTGGGTCTCCCCAGCGGTCTCCTTTCCTCACGCTTCCCTACCAAAATCCTGTACACGCCCCTCCCCTCCCCTCCCCGTACGCGCTACATGCCCTGCCCATCTCATTCTTCTCGATTTTGTCACACGCAAAATATTTGGTGGGGAGTACAGATCATTAAGCTCCTCATTATATAGTTTTCTTCCACTCCCCTGTTACCTCGTCCCTCTTAGGCCCAAATATTCTCCTCAACGCCGTATTCTCAAACACCCTCGGCCTACTTTCCTCCCTCATTATCAGCGACCAAGTTTCACACCCATACTTTATGCACCACCAAGTTTAACATTCAAATTTCTGTATGGTGCTCACATTGTGTTTATGTGGTGTGTATGGATCTCGGAAACTACAGCGACTTTTGTTTTATATAACACCAAATGATTGATTTTCTATATAAGCGAGGTGGAGAGCGTTTACTGCGCGGTAGGACTGAGTTCTTGTACACAACAGACACGTACCCTCCTTGAAAGGTTAAAAGATCACCTGATTTTATAATATATGAAAAAAAACTTAGTTCAGAAGTCTTTTATTCGCCCAGCAAAACCAATTAACTTTTCAGTTCCCGGGTTTGGCTTCCGGTTACGACGAAACGAAAACTTTGAAATTACACGTGAAACTTTTCTTTATCAACGCGTACGAGCGCCGGGCCTTAAGGTGTTGTCTGTGTGAAATTAAAAAGCATTCATCTTTCGAAAGACCAGTGTCTACTGGCAGGCTGGGTTCAGTCAGGAGACAGTACGCCACAGAACAGACTAATTTCATCCCTTGCCAGGCAGCATCATTAGGAAGTCCCTGAGGAAGCAATTTGCAGACATGTCAAGCCTCAGGGAGACGCTGAGACAGGGAGACCTTATGGACTGCTGATGTCTAGACGACGTGGAGCCTGCAGAATCAACTGCTCTCTTCCAGGCAGTAAAAACTTTGCAGTCAGGATCTTGGCGGCGTTGTTCTTTCTTAGTACCTATTTGTACTTAACTAGCTACATCCATGGAGCAGAGTCATTCCTGAGAAGCTAACAGGTTCTCAGCTGGCCAAGATATTCCCCACATATTATTAAACCCGGAAGTTCATTACCGCTTTCTCAACAGCCCGCCACATGTCCCTATCTTGAGTCGTATCAATCCAGTCTATGCCCTCCATCCCGCTTCCTGAAGATCCATTTTAATATTAACCCCCCTCTCCATCTAGGTCTTTCAAGTGGTCTCTTGCCCTCCGGTCTCTCCACCAGATCCCTGTATACCTCCTTCACGTCGTACAGCAGAGTCAGCCCAAGTCCGAGTCTTGTGAAATGTTTTGTAACGTTATAGGTTTTGACGGTGAGTAGTGGCAAGAACCTCGCCCGACCCCCAAGCTGGAAGATCACTCCTTATCGGCTGTCGAAGACTGCTTATTCAATATATTGACAGCAACCCACCATATCTGGAGGCCGTTCCTCCATCTGCAACCTAAGGGCGTGCCATGGCGTGGTGACAGGGACTTGCACTTCGTACATAAAAATTAACACTTCATAAGGAGATCATTTCCGTTTGTTCGTTTCATAGTCAGTGCAATTCCATTCCAAAACTATATGTTGAAACTTAGAATTTTACCAGACACGATAGTTAGTTTACCTTCAGATTTGTTACCCTATCAAGGCCCGACGCTCCAGCCCGAATGAAGCCCGATCTATTTACAATCTGGACTCAGTTTCGCCTCTCATAAACGTGTTATTAACGACGCTGTGAACTCCCATATTTATACAAGGTAGGTGATGGATGAATGAATGTGCATAGAGCATTGGTGGAATGAAGTTTAGAGGGGACACTCAAGTACTTCGGGAGGCTTGATGGGGAGATGAATCCGTCACACTTCTACTGTGTCCCCCCAGAAATCCTACATGGGTTGGCTTGTGGTTGAACCCAGGCTTGTGTGGTGCAATTCCGAAAAAAAACGGCCCTTGCTCTAGCACATCCATCCTGCCGTCTTTCACAATTTTAATGCCGAGTTAAATCCCATTATCCATTTGCTGGCATTATTAGGAGCTCACCATATTCTCCACCTTAGCAGGATAAGGGTTTACACATCTTTATTTTAATGTATAATGTGAAAAGTCCTTGAAAAATACCTAAGTATAAGTTGTCCCTTTGTACACAGCTGAATTATTGACACGTTCTGTATATCTTATCATATCTGTCCACATTTGTTGGCCTAGTAAAGCAATTCTCCAGTCAAAACCAGATAGACTTGTTGCAAAGACATTTCAATCTGAAGAACTGATGAATAAAAACCAACTAGATGCCACTTATTATTTTATTGTACTTCTTATAGGCTCAACATATTTCGGGCATTACTATGCCCATCATCAGTCGCGATCTCCTGATGATAGGCATAGTAATGCCCGAAATATGTTGATCCTATAAGAAGTACAATAAAATAATAAGTGGCATCTAGTTGGTTTTTATTCTTCAGTTATCACAATGATGCACGGTCCAACAAACATCAAATTCACATTTCAACCCATTCTTCAATGAAGCTGGACGAACACCCCTTATTATTTTACATTTAAGGAACGATACGTGAATATCGGAATCCAAATGCATTCAGTGTTTCTTCGAAGTACGTCTGGGAAGGGGCACCTGTGAACATCCTAGAGAAAATTGAGTCAGGGGCATTTCCTTATGCCGTCTAAACTCAATTTCCGAAGCTCAATCCTTCAATAAACCCTCAGCCCTCTCCACGACATACGCCGTACAAACATAATCCTACTGTTACTGTCTGGAAAATTTTCAACTTGCGAGTAGCATCAAGGTTTTCCATATTACCTGAAACTTTCCTGTGTTTCGGGCAGAAGACAAAGCGCCTCCAATAACTTCATTATCCCCCAGCTCTGGATCATGATGACGAATTCGTGGATCTAGATTAAAATTTGTATGAGCGGGATAACAATTTTAAACTTATTTATATTTCCTATTCACTGTCTGAAGCTCTGCTTTAAAAGAGGCGAAATCCATTTTACAATAAAATGTTTGGCCAAAAGTACCAATTAACAAAACGCAATGTCATTTAAGGCGGGAGTGACAATTTCAATTATTTTCCACGTTGGCATGAATTTGATGAAAAGTAAGAATACCCTATAATATTGATGAGGTTTAACACGCGCATCAAAACACGTATTTATTCCGTTGGTCTGTGTAACATCCCTACTATTAATTGGCTTTACTCACAGCAGATTTTATCTGCAATGAACTAACAACAGAGCTGTAAGCACATGAACAAATTTGGTACCCAATTCCAAGCGATAAGATACAAATAGATGTAACGAACAACTCTATTAGTGTCACTGGTGACATATTTGTCACTTTGAGTTTAACACATGTTGGTGTCAATCATTTCAAGTTACATTGTTAATTAAAAATGCTTATATGTATTCGTTTTGTATTTTGTTATCATCCTCTTTGTGTTTTTGAATCGGTCTGTAGAATAGGCCTGACGGGCATTAACAATCTTGAAAAGTGACATACTTTTGTGTGTCAACGACATAAATAAGTGAAGTGTATATATGAGCCCCAGCACAACTGACAGACTTGTGTTGAGACTGAAATTCGTTACATTGATTTACGTCACTGAAACACGGCGGGACGTCATAGGTAAAGGCTAGGAGATATGAGTAATACAATTTTATTTAGTAGTAACCAAGAACGTATCGAACAACGGGCGATAAAAAATTACAAAAGAGAGAATTTTGAAATATAGATTGATCGTCAACGCTCTTGTGACTTTGATTAAGCAGTTTTTTTTTGTAAGATAATGCATCAATTACGACTGACAGTGTCCTCAGTGTCAAGACAAATTGTGTTCCATATCATCATATCTACAACCATTTTCTCCAAAATTGTCTTATTTTCATGAGGTTGTCCAACGAAATATACGCAAGAGTTTATTGTATTCTGAATCGCGCCCATCCAAAATACAATCTGATGAACAGCAGATAAAAGCTTTGCGTGTCAATATTCAAGTCCCCTGCAATGTTGAGCTCTATCGACGAGTGAAAATTTTTCTGACGTTCAGGTGACCGTGCATCGTGAAAAATTCTTGTAATAAAACTAACTAGATGCACTAATTTCTCCAATTTATTTTTGGAATAAAACTCTACATGTTTCGGACAGTTCCTCTGTCAATCATCAGGAGTTTCTCACTGCACACACAGCAATGGTATATGTCATACAGGTTTGCTGACAGCTTGCGAGCAGGTTCAGGTTTTTGTTTTTTGTATTTGCTAATAAGGCCCTATGTAGAGATCTCTACACCACGTGCGCGTGCATGCTTATAGTAAGATCTTAATTTCCCCTCAGACAACCTGAAGATGGCCAGTACAGGCCGAAACATGTAGTTGTCCATTATATAGTCATTAAGTACACCTCATGTGACACAGTTATGTTTGACTACATACAATTTTCCAAGTTTCCGAACGGAGTTCCGTCCTGATCCCGCTCGCAAGCTGTCAGCAAACCTGTATGACACATACCATTGTTGTGTGTACAGTGGAAAACTCCTGATGATGGACAGAGGAATTGTCCGAAACACGTACAGTTTTATTCCAAAAGTAAATTTCAGTAATTAGTGCATCTATTTGGTTTTATTTTAAGAATTAACATTTTTTTCTAGCTTCGAAAGACTTTCTTGGACGGGTTGGCCCTGAATTTGAAGTCAATAAATCCTTAAAAACGTCTTAAATGCCTTATTTAACAACGCTGTCAATTGCTGAGTTTATACACCTTCGGTTAGCGATAAATATGTGACACTGCAATACAAGTGGAATCATATGGAAGTACTCGAAGGAAAACCTGTCCCAGTTCTTCTTGCTCCACCGAAAACTCCAAAGGTAGTTGACTGGTATTGAGCACAGGTTTCCTCGGTGACAGGTCGGCGACTGCCTGAGCCACGGGACGACCGCGATGATTTGAAAAGCCCCTAAATATTTACCAGTCGACAAGGCGTCATGTCGTAAAAACTAGAAGGTTCAGCAGCAAAGAGGAAAGTATCTCAATTCTGGAGATGAGGATCATTTAAAGGTACTAACGTATTGATTTCTTTTTCCATTTGTGCTCCACATAACACCGATCAGTTGATACGGTGTGGTCGTTCCCTAACTTCAAGCCTTACACGAACATTTTCTTGAACGCAAAAAGTGTTTTCGCGGAAAGCCAACTTTATGTCTTTAAATTGAAATTCGAACACGCGGTCCCTCCCGAAAACACACACACACACACACAAAAGGATTGCAACAGGATGGAACTTCATCCCCTCCAACGCACTGTTACGTAAGGTTATCAAATTCGGGGAAGTAAAGCATGTTGCTAATTAAGTCACATTAAAGTACTATTCTATTACGATACGTATCACCTTTCAGTTCAAGGTAAGGTCTGTGGAGCTTCATTGTGTGATGGGACGTAGCATGGCTGACGAAACACTTCTCCTTGTGCACCGTATGTACATTCACGATACAGAAAATGGGTAATGCTTTCATAGTAGAAACGGTAGTATTATCCATTTACATTCACACAACGCCTTCTAGCGCCGAGGCTGTAAATAGATATACTTGTACCTCTACCTACCCTGTGTTTCTACCTTTGCGTATTACGGTTGACCTTTACCTTTACTGTTCCATATTGAACAATTTAAACTTATACCGACTGTGACATCTTCACGCATATTGCATTTTTTCCTAGCAAAATGAAAAGAACATAGTTGTGAGCTTGAATAATTTTTTGGGAAATCAAATGTCCAATGGCTGAAAGGAAGACATGTTCGATCTTCCGAATAACAGATAAAATTAAGGACCATAATTTGGTAAAATACTAATATTATTTTCATGTTATTACTATATTGAAGAAACAAAGGATTATGCAAATAGAATTTGGTACAACATCTTTCTAAAGTAAATGGGAACATACAAAATACTATAAGAAGGCAGTAAGGCCTTATAAAACAACGTATGTGTTCTCTACAAAGAAGTTTCTCAAGGAGCTAAACTGGCTGAGATAAAGCATACCAAATACATTATGCACCTTATGATACATGACAATTAAGCACACAATCGCACATTAATTTCATTTCTAATTGATTAATTATGAGGAATTGAACTATAAATTTTAACTTGTTACTCCAAAACACGTTTTAAATCAGAACTAACATTTGCTCATACTTTCTATGCCAGTCATTACAAAGATTAATATTAATAAGAATAATATTTGCATTTGAAGCACACTTTATGAAACGTGCTGCATTTGTCCTGGTATTTGCTGTACTTGTTTGGCTTTCATTTTTAAAGGGGACGAAGAGGAAGTTTTGATAGCATAGTTGCCTTTGTATGGAGAGGCTGAGGGAAACCATGAAAGTGCAGAGTCAAAGGATGTCAGTTGAATTGTCGGTTGTGCTGGTTGTTTTAGGGAGAGGCAGTCTGTTGAACTCGAAGTCACGTAACAGAACTTTTTGCATTGAGATTCTGGTTATAGATCTCTTTCTTAAGGTATTCCTTCGTACAAATGATAACAGGTGAACAGATTAACGAAAAAGGTTCAATCTGAAGAATTTTGATCGACTAATTTAACAAAGCCGGTTCCAGTGGCGGCGCGGTCTAAGGCGGAGACTTACGGCCGCTCGCCTGTTGAGATTTTGGGTTCGAATAGGTTGCTTCGAGTCGTGGTAGAGTGCGGTTGTGTTTACGCAAGGAGTGAGCCGGCCTAGAAGATACCCTTGAAGCAGTGAGCTTGTTTGTGCGGTGATATTACACCAACAAGCTATCAGCGGGAGACAGTAAACATGACTGAACGGCATCAGACGATCGTCTGCGCTTTCGATCAACGTAGCACCCGTATGTCGGCGTTCGACATACACGAGTGGATCTATGAAACACTGCATTTACAAGAACACGAAGTAGTGATGATACCAATTGATGGCCCTCGCAGACACGTTTACATAAAATTCAGGGACCCACAGAAGATGCAGGCAATATTGACAGCGACCCAGGGGCAAGAGGATTTTCGACACACAAACAGCGAAAACTCCAAAGTTTGAATCGAGACATTCGGATTAGGAATGCGACGAGTGAAGGTGGCCAGCTTACCCCCCGAAATGGAAGACAAGACCTTGAAAATGGCGCTGGGTGCATTTGGTGAAATACGTGACATCCAACCGGAAATATAGCTAAATGCCTATCGCTATCGGGTTTCCAATGGAGTACGTGTGGTAAGCATGTCACTGGTAAAACGTATCTCTTCGCATGTGGTGGTGGCAGGGTACAAAGCGCTAATATCATAGTTGGGGCAGCCGACAACTTGTTACAACTGCAACGAACCGTGTCATCTGCAAACTGCGTGCCCGCACAGACGGTGGGAGCGACCGGAAAGCAGACCGGCAACCACGGCATCATGGGCGGAAGTGGCGTCGAGGGGGCCCATTTCAAACACAACGACAACAGTAGATAGGGCCACAGACATGGCTGCACCCGAAAATATGGAAGCAGAGACACTGCAGGCACCTAAGAGCGCCCCACACGCCCAGAAGGACGGGATAGGGCAAAGGGGAGTGGAGGCCGCCCCCGAAATGGAGGAAGAGCGTGTACTGGAACCTACAACGGACACAACGGGCGAACAACCACATGTGGAGGGGAGGCGACGGACGTCAGTAACGACCATACCCCACAGTCCTGGGAGGGGCTGGAGGACAGGATGGAGACATCTCAAGAACAGCAACCAGTGAGGCGGCAGCCCGGCAACGAGGAGAGTGGACGGCCCATCAGGGACAATATGGACGTGGAAGGGGCACTTGGGAGTGGAGTACAGGCGGGAAAGAAGGTCGTCTAGCTTCCCGGGATGGGATGCAAAAGACAGCTACAGCGACCAGCCCCAAAAGGCCTAAAAGATTGAAGGTCGACGGACAGGACGACACTCCTCCGCGGCTACGGCGGAGTAGATTGAGGACTACGGGAGTCATTTCCCTTTAAAAACGAGGCGTCCGCCGCCTTACTAAGACTCGCGATGCCTGAGATTTATAAAATCGCGACCCTCAACATTAATGACATGGCTACGACAACCAAGATAGCGTTGTTGGAAGACTTCTTGCAAAAAGAGGAAATAAACATAATTCTCCTACAGGAAGTCAGGCGGCCTGTCTTCGATGACATCCGAGGCTTTGCAGCTTACACAAACATAGGCACTACGGGACGGGGAACGGCGATCCTGACACGAGACCTTATTCAACTTACAAACACAGTATGTCTCCCTACTGGCAGGGGAATGGCCGCAGATTTCCAAAATGTAACCATAGTGAACATATACGCACCTTCTGGAGCCGAGAGGAGGAGGGACAGGGAAAACCTCTTTTCAAACGAAAAACCATACATACTGCGGGGCATTTCACCATCGCTGCTGGTTGGAGGCGACTTCAATAGCGTCCTTACAAACCTGGACGCCACCGGACACCCAAACTACAGCCGGGCCCGGCAAGAGTTCATTAGAGGATTTGACCTAGTAGACATGTGGGAGACGTCCCAGGAGCGCGTTACCTATATCCACTACACCAGTCGGGGATCCTCGAGGATTGATAGGATATACGCATCGTGCAACCTTAGCAGACAAAAACGGGGTGCGGAAACAAGAGTCGCTGCGTTTACTGACCACCTGGCAATGGCGATACGAATAGCCGTTGAGGCCACCACCATACGGCGCGGACGCAGTTATTACACGATGAATACGGCTTTACTGCGTGAGGAACGTTTCCAGGAACAATTGCGGCAGCGTTGGGCAGAATGTTCCAAACAGACAAAAATACCCTACCATGGTGATGTGGTGGGAACGAGTGCCAAATGTGTACATCAAGAAACTCTTCATCCGTGAAGGGACTGTGAAGCGACGAGAGGAAACACAGATGGAAAACTTCTATTACGCCTGTCTTTATGACATACTGCAGCGCCCGATCCAACACGCGGAAAGGAGGGCAGCGCTTAATCATCTTAAAGCCAAAATTGTGAAACTCCACAATGCTAGTCTGGCACGGGGACAGATTGAGCTACGAACACAAGACATCTTCCAGGAGGAACGCATGTCCCTATTCCACTTGATTAAACGGAGACAAGGGAGGGGGCAGCGAGAGATCTCGGAAGTGAAAGATCGGGATATATTGCGTGTGTTCAGTTAGCACATGCGAAGTAAATATCGCCCTATACACGTTGATGAGGACAGTGTCAGGACAATGTTAGAGACGGGATACGGGTGTGTGCCTGATGCTTGGAGGGAGATACTCGAGATGCCAATTACGGTCGAAGAGCTCAAAGCAGCGGTGTTCAAAGGAGACAGCAAAAAATCCCCCGGCAAAGACGGTCTAGGACTGAAGTTATTTAAAGTACTTTGAGAAGACATTGCAGTTGATATGAGAGCATTTTACTCAGATGCTCCTGGACCGGCAACTATCAGAGCGTCAGAAACAAGGAGTCATAGTCTGCATCGCGAAAAACGCGAGGCCACACATATCAGAGGATTATAGGCCGATGACACTGCTCAATACAGATTATAAAATATTAGCGAGACTGATAGCCGCCCGTGTGCGGCCCATTCTTGCAGAACTGCTCCATCCTAGCCAGTACTGCTGCGTGCCCGATCTTCGACGCGGTGGCCACAGTACGGGATGCCATTGCCTGAGGGGAGACGACTCGGCGCCCATTATGTGTAGTATCTCTGGACTTCTAACAGGCCTTTGATCGGATCTCGCAAACATGCCTCCTGACCGTCTTGCGTAGATACGGTTTTGATGCGGTATTCATAGAATGTATTCGAATGGTGTACGAAAACGCTATATCGGTCATACAAGTCAATGGGCATACATCTACTCCTATCCCCATCCAATGCAGAGGGCGACAGGGATACCCCCTTGGCATGACACTCTTTGTCTTATGTCTCAACCCTTTGTTATACTATCTGGATGAACGCTTACAGGGACTTCGTGCACATGGGGCGCAACGGAAGACCACGGTGATCGCGTAAACTTATGATGTCTCCATCTTGGTAAATTCGCAGGAGGACGTGAGAAAAGTCCGAGACGCCATAGCCTATTACGAGAAGGCAACTGGCGCAACCCTGAATGTTGCGAAATCTAGCGCATTGGCGGTGGGCAAGTGGGACACTGTGTGCGATATATTGGGAATACTCTATAGTGATGGAATAAAGATTCTTGGCGCCAAAATGAGGAAAACCGTGAATCAGTCGGCGCTGGCAAGTTGAACGGAGTTGGCGTCCTTGGTACGCACGCAGGCCTGAGGAGCATACAGTACAGACCTCGACATAGCACAACGCATTACATATGTACAGGGTTATATGCTCGCCAAATTATGGCACACTGCGCAAGTGCTACAGCCCCCATTGAGTGCCTCCGGTAAATTATATCGGCCATTGCGTGATATATATATGGCAGGGCGCCATTTTTCGAGTCCCACCATCAAAATTGCGGAGGTGGAAAGAGGACGGTGGTTGGGGTCCGATTGAGGTGAATATCAAATGTCGCGCACTCCTGATAACGAGGAATGACTTCAGGGGCAACGAGAGAGAACCATGATTGAGGGATGGCAGAGGTACTGGAGACTACAGGGGGTGCGAGATAATCCTCTCACATAAGACAGATTCCCCCCACCCTCGTTTACCTGCGTACCTACGTCCAATAAATGGCGTACATAGACCCTACAAACTGAGTGAACACCCTCGGACATTGCGTAGGAGAGTGTACTGGACGCTACGAGGGATTGCGGTGGCGGGCAATCCACTGCGCGTGACGCGCATCATGCAACTTCTTCCGTCCGCAGATTGGGAAAGAATATGGACCAACTTGCATGAGTGTTGAACGACAGAGGCTGTAAAGATAAACTGGGATGTGGTGATACAGGACATACTGCCCACTAATGAACGTCTACATAAGATTCGACTAGTCGACTCACCACTTTGC
>Ga0123352_10004365_pt1 | contig 20800 bp, 19 predicted proteins | sample TergutLab28metaG_FD_89700 | JGI IMG/M metagenome (GOLD analysis project Ga0123352, IMG submission 89700) | Labiotermes labralis P1 segment gut microbial communities from Petit-Saut dam, French Guiana - Lab288 P1 | ecosystem: Host-associated > Arthropoda: Insects > Digestive system > Gut ...
CCCTGTGCCTTCATGGCCTGTTCTGGGATGAACTTTACCTATATGTGTGTGTGTGTGTGTGTGTGTGTGATATATATATATATATGTCAGAGGAGTAACTGAGAAAGACTGTTTGGAGATGACTGGAAATGTTATTTACTGACTTTACTATGAAGTTTGCCAGTCTCCGGAATTCGCAGGCTTTTTGGAAGTGTCTGATTGCATTGTCAGTGTTTGGTTTTTGTGTGCCCCTTTTTAACTGTCTGTTAGACATGAGATGGATCATTGCTATAGGTGTAATAGTGTAACAGGTTTCATGTGTGTTTATTCTGAATTAAGGAAACATTATGTGAAAGGTCCAGTTTTTTTACTTTGACTTTAACTTTAGTTTCATTAATAGCTTACTCCAGTTTTAATGCTTCTTGTGGAAGACTGTACACATTACACTTTTGTGTGAGTAACTGTGAACCATTTGGATATGAAATGATTAAAGAATTTTTAATATGTGCCATCTGTGAAATGGGTTATAGTTGTGTATGTGGTAATTACAAATAATTCTTAGCAACTAGTCTTAATTTCTTTGTATGCTAGGCATATGAGAAATTGTTGTGAACTTTGTAGGTGCAATAGCACAATCATAAAAAGTACCCATTAGCTTTGTCATGTGTCTGTCTGTCTGTCTGTATCAGCTGAGAATCCACTGGACAGATTTTCATGAAATTTGATACCAGTGACTTTCATTCAAAGTTGTAAAAATCCAGATTTGGTTCTAAGGGCACAAAAATATCAGGCACTTACCTGGAGACCTCAGCGTGTATTGTACAGTTGACAGCATTGTACAGTTGATAGCATTGTACAGTCACCATAAACTTTATCCCTTTGAGCCAAATGGTATTAGGCTGTTTGTATAACCAAGGAGGGAGAAGCAGTTGAGAATATTTTGTAGTGCAACAACATTACAGAAGAGAACTCATTTCCATAGCAACAAGGTTATGCAAATGGACAGGATGTGTTTCATTCTGGAGACATAAGCGTATTTCTCTGGTTATCTAGTCACTTCTTAATATCTCGTAACAGTGAAGTGTACAAGTGTGCTACCCCCGAAATCACTTCCAACTGGTGATTACTTTCTCCTTTGTAAGTGTTCAAAACGAAAAGCAGCAAAAATGCACTGTTTCCACTGTCACATCTTTGCACCTTCATGTTTTTCATGTCTAACAATGTGAAAACCACTTAATGCAGTGGTCCATAGATTTTTAAAAAATCGAGGAACAACCTCCAAATTCTAGGTGCCATGAAGGAAGTTCCATACTTTGAGCCCACAGTGCTGGAATGACATGTGAGTCTCACTGGCACATTTTGCTGGGTGGATGTGTCCTGATACACACTTTTGTATTGCTGGGAGGGGGGGGGGGGCTGCAGGGTTTGTGCTGGAAGTATAAGGGGCCACTGTAAAAGATTTATGCAGCCACATTTTATTTAATGAAATGTGTTACTGGGTAGTTTCACTACACTACGTAAACGTAACTCCAGTGTTGGTTAGACTCGGCCCACAGTAAGGGACACTTACATGAAAGTGAACAGTTTCTTGTGCACATATCAGATCTTTCTTCCTAAATATTTATTAGAGTGAAAACATTTTCACAAATCACTCACGGCCTACCTACTCATAAATAGGTTTTATGCACAGTTCATCCTTTCTGAAAGTCTTCCAGTGTTTGAGATACAGCAAACTCATCCAAGTAACATCAACCTGTTGCGCTACTTAATGATGATTTGTTATCCAGACAAACGCAACACGTTAACATTGTGCATTCATTTATTTACTTTTACACATGTTTCGGCCAAAACATGTTTAGAAAAGTAAATAAATGAACATACAGTGTTCAAGTGTTATGTTTGTCTGGGAAATAAACGAATGTAGCAAGCTCATCATAAAGCCATGTGGGCAGGTGACTAGTTCACCACATTCCTTAGCTTCATATCTTTGATAGCCACTCATCATATAGAGACCAAAGACAAGTTATTTGAAATGCTTAGTTGGTTTCAGAACTATTTTGCAATTAACTACAGACACATTGCAACACTCCTTACCACTCTGTCCTACCTTACACATTCAGTCTAGCCAAGTGATTGCAGTGCTTAATGCTGTTCCGTGGAATGCAACGTTACTTCTACTTGTGTCTTGCAGATGGATGCACTTTGTCATCGGAATGTGGAGTTGAGTCCATGGATTTTACCTGCTGGTGGCAGAGTGCAGTGTCATATTCAATTGAGTTTTAAGCAGGATTTTAGGTAAATTAAATAGTATTAATAAAACCTTACGTGGGAGATGATTTTAAGGTAATTACAATTTAAGTGGATTTTGATTTTTCCCATATTACTAAATAGACTATTCTATAATGTGCTTATAAGGAAATATTGCGTGTTGAGTGCAGATTTTGTAGAAACCCTCAGGTGAACAGATACCAGTTTTTTATTACACAAATGTTCTCTCCTTTGTCCATGATAATGGGTGGGGGGTGGGGGGTTGGGGATGGAGGGAGGGTTGGTGCAGGGATCATTGAGGAACACATATAATCCAAAACATTGTTCAGCAATGAATAAAAAAATAAGACTAATTTATTTATTACTTTCATAATACATGAGTAGCTGAACATACTCAAGTACACGCAAAGACTCGATTGCTGTATTGAGGATCTCGTTAATTAGTGATCTGTTATTTTGTGTGAGCACCTGGCGCTAAATAACGTTACTTGCCTTGTGCGATGTTATTCATTAGCAACTTTAGATCATGCACAGATAATCCGCAAACTGAAAAATATGCGCACATATCAAGGAGAGTACAATGTATATAAAATAGGTGGGGCTGTTGCAACCGAAGCTTTGTTAGCATGTTCCTGCCCACATTCTGAAGCTGCGCGGTGGTGACCATAATAGCTGGTGGGCGCATGGAACACTTCGCCCCTAAGGTGTTCATCCTTGATTTTTAACAGCCAGGTCATGACGCCTGCGTGATCATGATACGGGACATAGAAGTCCCAACTATGGTTTTTAAGGGCACTGGTTTCTAAATGTCACATGCATCACTGTCACACAGGTCCTGCTGCGTCATGTGGTGGCACAATCGGAATCTTGAATTCTGTGCAACACGCAGTAGGTGTGCAGTAGTCTTGCAACAGCTAGCTGGAGAGTTGGTGTATGTTATTGTGTTTTTTTTATTAGCTCCTTGTTTTTTTTTATTAGCTCCTTGTTTTTTTTTTTTATTAGCTCCTTTTTGTGCATTTTCCGCGAGCTCAAAAAAAGAATTCAATGAAAGATTAATGGATTGGAAAATGTCTCTCGAAACTCCGAAAAATTCCTGGAATGTTATCTCCCTGTCCATTTATTGTCCGATCAAACGGAGTAGCATCCTTTACCTGTCCTTTTACTAGAAATGTCTGTTGAACTCTTACTGATACAGTAAATGATCTTCATCGTCTTCAAGTATTATGGCAGCTATGTGTTTCTCCATCTCCACTCTTTAACAACCACTCAATGACTTCCTACATCCCGTTCTTAAAAACTATTATCTCTGTGTCATGCCGGCGTTATTTCACATTGTAATGCATCACTTTCATGCAAGCATCATTTCACAGTTGTTAACAACCAAGGCTTTACCCGTTTTCTGACCATGCCCACATGCTGAGAGCTCTCCAAACATCCACTGTCACACCCCCACTTGTCTGGCGCTGGTGATGTCGTACACTTTCGTCACTTCAGGCAGTGTAAAGTATGGAATAAATTGCCCAAAGCAGACTTAATGGGATTTTTATGCATTTCAGGTGATTAGCATGACCCCTGTGCAAGGCTGACTTATTAAGAATGAAGATTCTGTAGTAGTGGTGTCTACTGCTATATGTGCATTTAAAAATAATTATAATATGTCAAAGAAATTGTCACTCATAACATTCAGAACTAGGGTCAGCCTCAGGGCACATGGTGTCCTGGGCAAATAGAACTCGGCTGAACATTTCTTTTAACCCAGATGAAGTGTTGTTAAGCTGTAACAACACCTGACCATAATTTGTTTAGATATACATTTTTTATGCTTTCTGGTGTTGGATGCTGAATATTTATTTTCTTTATCTCCTCAAAGGCATGTGATATAAACAGCACAGTGTTATCAGAATGTTGACAATATCCAAACATTTTTCACACCTCGTGTTGCCACATACAGTGCTCCCTTTTATTACAGTTACCAACTTAGCAAGTGACAAAGTATGTATCTTCCATTTGTATTAAGGTTTCTATTGAAAACATATTATGAAAAACATGAAAGTAAGATGTTCAAAAGGAAATATCTGCTTACAAATGTAAAATGTGATCATATCCTGCCCATTCCACTACTGTAGCTTCAAGAATGAGCTTGAAATACCCCAACATTATAATCCGACAATTCCACATGTATGGAAGTACAGCCAAAAAGTTTGTGCTATAGCATTATTGACTAAGTTCAGTGTGTGTCAAAGGTCAGAAATAGACACAGCAAAGGTCATAAAAATAATGAATTAAAGACCTGGTATTTTGTGAAATACCAGTCAGTTTGGTACTTCTGTTCAGAGCACAATGTGTTTTTAAGTTGTTCTTTGGCTGGCATCTAATTATTTTTATTACATGTGGTATCACAGATTAGATTGTAAACACTGGCAATTTTTATCATTCATATATGTTTTTATACTGTTTTTTGTATTTTTTGTGGAGAACTTGCCACTTGCCTACAGAATCTGTGAGCATTAAATCTGTCTGATATAACCTCAGCTTCCTGTCATCTTCATGTCTGTAGTTGCCAACAGTATTTTATATAATTGTGTAGGTATGTTTATGCTCCTCTCTGTGCATGCAATTTCACTGGCATTGCTAAAGTGGTTTATTACTTGTTGCCATGAAACCAAAACTAAAAACTTAAAGATAAAAAAATGCAATGCCATGCAACTGTTGTTAAATAAATATTCTTATGTAATATGAAAATTTTTTAAACATATATTACCATACACCCCTTCAGAACACCACAGTAAGTGCTGATTCCTCACAAATTGGGTCAGGTGGCTCAGTCAGTATAGTGACTGGCTACGGGCTGGATGGTCTGGGGATTGAATCTCAGTGGGGGTGAGATTTTCTGCATCTGCCCAGACCAGCCCTGGGGCCCACTCAGCCTGTACAATGGGTACCAGGTCTTTCCCAGGGGTAAAGAGTGGCCAGGGCGTGACGCTGACCTTTCACCCCCTTTAAGTGCCATCATCAAGAACGAGTAGAGCTATATCTCCACTTCCCCTATGGGCTGTACAGAGCCTCACTGCCTGTACAAGGGTGTACTTTACCTTTTTTTACCTCACAAGTTTGCATACCATAAGTTTAAAAGTATGGTGTTGGGGTATCTTTCAATGGCATGATGTTGATACTAAATTTTGTGAAAATATGTGAAAACTGTTAAGCTGCTTAAGAAGTTTATATATCAGACACACAGGCAGCACAGCAAGTGCATATACTGAAAAAATGTCCAAAAATCTTATTAGCAGGAACAATTAACCAGTGAGATAAAAAGCTATGGGCACTGGTCATTAGCCTGTCAGGTAAAAATGTAGACAAAAGGCATTCAAAATCAGGGTCCTCAGGTAAAGATTTTAGACCTACGAGGGAGGAAGTAAGAGGAAGATGCAGAAAACTATAATGAGGAGCTTCAAGATTTGTAATACTCACCAAATATTAGTAGGGTGGTCAAAATGAAGATTTGGGTGAGGCATGCTATACATACTGATAAAAAGAGAAACACAGTTTTGGTGGGAAAACCCTAAGGAAAAGACTGCTTATAAGACCTTGGCATAGATGGGTAATAGCAATTCTTTGAAACATAGGATGGCAGAATGTGGAATGGATTCTATTGGCTGAGGAAAGGGATCAGTGAAGTGAATACAGGAATGATACTTTTATGTTCTGTAAAATGCAATTTCTTGACTCCTTGTGCCTCGGTATCGAATTCAGTACTTGTGGATGTGAAAACACTTCAATCTTGCAACAATGTTACTTCTAACTGCATTTTACAAGTATCAGAAGTTTTTAAAGTATTACAAATTTTGTTTCAATAATTTTCTTTATTGATTAAAGGTATTTGATGGTTGAATTTATTTTGTCAGTAACATGAAAGTGGTCTAATTCCTTACAGCATTTACTTTGCTTTGGTACTGACCCCAGGATACTAAATCGCATGTGTTAACTAGGTGGTGAAAACAGTTTAAGAAAAATCCTAATTTTACAAACTCTGTAATTACGAACACTATTACACATACAGGGCAATGATATATACTCAACCTTGGAAGGTACTTTTAAACAACTGTGCCAGGTTTTTTAAGTTAAAAAATTGGCCCACTTTCATCTTAACAGTTAATATAATGAGGTACATTATTTGCGTAATCGATTTATTACATAATGAAAACTACGTACATATTTCTCTTATATTACAATTCATACGATGATATTTGGTAATGTCGGGCTGTTTAGGCACCAACTTCATTCATAATTGTGTTTGATGTGCTTCCATAATTTCTGTAAATAATAATAAAAGAACAGGGTTATAAGTGAATTACAGGAAATACCTCTTGCTATCACATGAAACACAGTACCACAGCAATCTTACCCCATGATTGATTGAATCAAAAATGTACTCCGACGTTACATCAAAAGCACGCTCGAAAAAAAATGCCCCCAGCATTATTGTTGCTGCAAAAGTTGATGTTCTTCTGAAAAGAGGGTTGTACAATTTCCCTGCTATTCCAGCCATTTTTCAATAACCACGAGCTGGAACCGGAAATAGGAATACGATTATCAACTTAACATATAATTTCCATTAATATTTGTTAGTATTAATGCTTAATTTTAACCAAAATATTAAAATAGTATTTGAATTTCTATACCATAGGACAAATATGTGTGAGATATTTTCGAGTACAATACTCAATAGATTATTCAGTGACATTGACTGCCAAGATGGACGGCATGTATCGTGTGAATGTTATGACAAATATGTGTCATCTCAATTAGTTAATTTTTATTCATAGAGTGACGTGACCTGTAGTATTAACGATGGGAGCGAAAGATTCTAAGCCATGTTGTATCACATACGAAGAGGCTGTCAGAAGGGGTTGGTATATTAAAAGTTACTTGAACAAACCGTCTGCTAGGACTGTGAAATTGGCTAGACTTTGCCAATAAACTTAAGGAGTTCTGAAATTCAGATACATTATGGCATTACTTGCTCTATTACAGTCACTGATGCGGAACTTAAACGACTTAAAGAGGCATTTAAAAGGGTTTCCACCCTTAATGGTTGCATAACTAAGCAGTCGTTTATAAAGGATGTTTTGGGTGAAGGAGTGCCCACACCAGTGGCTGAGGTTTGTTCTTTGCTATTATGTTTTCGTTCCTTTGGTAGGAACGTGAAGTTGTGTTATTTAAAACATAAAGGAAGTTGTCGATTTTAATTAACCTTTCTGTTATAGTACATCTTTAGTGCTTGTGGAGGAACACAGAAAGGAATTGCTCTGAAAGACTTACTTTGTGGTCTTGTGCTTCTGACCAGAGGGCGAGAGGAAGAAAAGTTAAAGTGTAAGTGCATGAATTACTCTAGAAATGAAGGTAATTGTTATACATTAAAAAAAATAACATTTGCCTTTCTGCGTTTTTCAGTTCTGTTTGGGCTTTATTCTAATGAAAGTGGAAGTTATGTTGTACGTGACGAACTTCAACGTATGCTTCAAGCTTGTGAGAATGGTTATGTTCCTGATTCCATTGCTAGTCTTTTCTCAGAGGTGAGTAAAATAAGAACCTGCTTGTTCATGTTATGGATTAGTGGTAATATCTGGTGTGCGATAGTTCACTGTAACAATGTACAGTGTAATACTGCATGGGACATCATGCTACATTCTGCTTAATTTTCGTCACTGGCAGATGGTTGCTTGAGACTGGAATGAAAATTGACTCTAAATATGAAAAAGGAGTACTTTGAAATGGTGTTTTAATAGTCTGTTGCTTGGTGTTGGAAACACTGTTCACATTATTTGTGCACCTTGAAAGACAGAAGCACACAACCTCACTTTTAAGTGACCATGGGTACCTTTGATTCAAATAGTGTAACCTTCTGTACACTAATTGACAGCCTCACAAATCATCTAAGGCAACATAGTTAGTATTTATTAAGTGAAACATTTTGTTTTAGTTTGTCAACAGTATAGAGTTTCTGGATGTTTTAATATTATTAGGTGAATGGGGCCAGTTTGTCATGACAGGTGTTGGTTACCAACTTCTGAATTTTAATAGTAGCGTACTGTTTCACAAAATTTACATTGCAGTTGTAACATTGTCCAAGGATTTACATTTTCTGGGATGTTCATCTATGTTGAGGGTAAATAGTACCCCAGCTTTTGAGGATTATAGCACCTTTATCTTCAGGGTTAAACATTTTGGAAAGAGCCTGCTACTCTTGGACTGCTTGACCCTGAAGATGGAGTCCCTCTGTCACTTCAGAGCACCAGGAGATATTTAGCTAATGACACAGCATAACGGGGACCGCGGTAGCACAGTGGTTAAGGTGCTGTGCTACAAATCGGAAGGCCGCTGGTTCGATTCCAGGTGGTGTCATTGGAATTTTTCTGACATAATCCTTCTGATTGCACTATGGCCCTGGGGTCAACTCAGCCTCCAACAGAAATGAGTACCAGGAGTATTTCCTGGGGGTAAAAGCGGCTGGTGCGTAAGTCTGACAACCTTGCCACCATCCTGGGCCATTGTCACATAATCTGGGAACCTTAACTTCCTGAAACTCTCTGGGCATCTCAGGCCTGTAATGGGACTCATTTACCTTTTTACACAGCATAACATTCCATAAGACTTGACTCTTCAGCAACACTAATGAGAAACTTAACTTTTACACGTAAATTTTATCAGTTATTTTATATGTTCCCGGACCTTGTTGTCTCACTCTGAGGGAAGGACATGTATTGAGATTGTTGGAAAACAAATTGTGAAGGATAATTTATTATCCAGACCAACAAATGCACAGTATATAATAATAATATTTTATATATTGTAATCACTCCTACATGGAGTGCATCTGCATCATCTTCAGGGGTCTTAACCTTGTACTTTGCTTAGTTACAAAATTATTAAAATTAAACTCAATAAAATTAGTAGATTAAATGTTCACAGGATCGTTGTTGAATTATAAAATACAATCTGTAAAATGTTAATAGTGATAACACATGGAAGTTGTTTGTTATGGTGGCTGCATATACAGTCTGGGGAGTCTTATGGGTGTAATCCCTTTGTTGGTGTTTCCTGTATGCTGGGATGATGAGATGTGTGAAGGTAGGCCTGTGATAGGCTGGTTGTGTGCCCAAGGAGCCCCACCAGATATCTGCAGACAAAATTCAGAATCTTAAGAAATGGGGGAGGGGGTGTTGGACAGAATTCCCCTGTGATGATAACACAGAGATACATAATATTAAGATATTTATGTATTCTTAAAAGACATACATCACTGTAAAGAGGGAAGTTATTTGGCTTAGTTTTAAGAAGAATGCTTTAACCCACTGGTGGAAGAATTAAGTGCCCACTGTGCTCTGCAAAAAGCCCACGATTTAAGTGACCACCATTACTTTCCGTGTTGTTGGCGATGATTTTAGTTTACATTTGGTTTAGTCAGCAACATGCTGCGTGTTCAGTGTAGATGACTTTGGGCACCAAAGGGCTAACTTGAAGTTCCAGAATTACTTCTGAATTGAAAGAGAGGCTGGCTGGAGGTGGGGGCTAATTTATGTGTGCTTAAGAAGGTAGGAGAAGGGGGAGGAGGAGAAAATATATGAAACGTAAACAGTGAAAGGTGATGATTATGAAAAAAGACGTCTTCATCATCAGTGCCAACTAAGTTGAAAACAAAAGAATATTAAACTTTGTTATGTTTTGACAGGATTCAGATCTTCTGGAATGTGATGCTATGTCAGTGGATGAGTGGTTCTTGACACTTTGCAGGACTGTGATGCCTTCATTTTTAAGGATCAAGCCGTCCAAGAAGAATAGCTGTTTTTCTTGGACTATTGGCCCTGAAGACCAAAGCATCACAATCCTTCAATACAATGGGAACCACCTACTCTCTCACCCAGCAATACAGCTACACATTCTGGAAGACTTCAGTCCTTAGCATTGCCACTGTGAGAACCTAAAATCTCATACATTTATACCACACTACACAGTGTCTCCTACCACATTACAACAGTCTTCATTGTCATTTTGTTTCCTGGGATACAATTTTCGGACCGTATGTTAGGAACTGAAATATTGCTGGTATCGCCCTGGGTATCTGGTGTTATCTTGTGTTGTGCAGTGCAGTGAGATTAATACTGTAACTCATCAGTCATAACCTTACGGACCGAACATTTCACCATGTTCCCTTCACATACAGCAAGCATGTCCAGTACTCACTGTTTATTTCTCACCACTAGTTTCAGCAAGAAACTGCCATCTGCAGGTGATTATATTATAAATATCAGCACTAAATATTCTTGTTACAATTACAATGTTTCTTGGCATTTATGTGTTAGGAATAGTAGTATAGTGATGGGCAGTTGTAGTGAACTGGAATAGGTGATCTTACTGCATGGCTTTTTTTTACGTAGGATTTAAAGATAAGATAATGCAGAGGTGCTGAGCAAATGTTTTATTTTGAACAGTAATTTTTAGTGTATACATTAGTGATATTACCTGAAGATGGCAGTTTGCTACTGAAACAGGTAGTGGGAAATAAATAGTGAGTTCTGGATGCTTGTTGTATGTGAGGAAAACATGTGGTATATCATACATTATTCTGCTGCATGTTGCTGAGGTATGAGGCCATATGTTATTGCTAAAACAGCATTATTTTGTCTAGCTAGCAGTGTAAAGTAAATATGGTAGTACAGATGGTTTGTCCTTACTGAAGAAACCCAGGTTGTTTTATTTGTTGCATTGTGCCAGATATTGCATTGTGCTTTTACTAAGAAGCCAATATTTCAGTTAATTGCTTTGATTGTGATTGCATTTTTATGCTGGAGTGATATAGTGGGGTTGAGGCATGAGTTGCTACTCAGTTGATGTTTTGCTGCATTGCTTTATGTAACAACATGTAGCAGTGATTAGGCTTCTGCTGCTTGTTTGGAAGGTTCCAGATTTGTATCTCTGCCTGGAGACTGTCTGTTATGCCAGGTTTTTTTTAAATAGTTTTCTGTGTCTCTTATGGCCTCATTCTTTGAGTTTATCATTATTAATTATTTTGTCACATGACCATACACTTCATTATATTCAAACTGTCAGGTATATGAAGAACTTCACAGGCTGGTTTGTCTTGAGGTGCTGTGTGCAGGACTGTGACCTGTTCCTGTGACATGTAACTACATGTTTTGCTATAAGGTGCTGTGTCTGATGTTAACTGTCAGAAGGGGACCGTTGACATGCCAAAAATTTAATTTAGAAGGGACTGAATTAGAAGTTCAATTTTTAGAGATGATTTGGAATTTTGAATTTATTAGTAATGAAAGAAAAATTACTACATTGGTTTGGCTGGGCAAATTTTTGGGTAAACTTAGGATACTGAGAGGGAAATTAGAATTCAAATATTAAAGATGTATAAGGTGATCCAGAAAAATGGTTTAACCATGTACTGGCAGACATCAATAAGAATATGAAATGCTGGCAAGAAATTGAAAGGGAAAGATTGGGAGAAATTAGAAGAGATTGGAGACTTTTCATGCATCAGCCTGCATAAAATGATATTAGGGAGAGGCCGAGCAGTTAGAATGTATGCATCTGATATTTGAAAACTGCTTGTGACATGCATAACCAAAACGAGCATTATTAATACTTCCCAACTTTGTAGCACTTCAAGCATTCACAGATTTTGTTTACATTTAGATATATTTTTGTTGCTTGTTCATTGTGTTAATATTAGTGATATTGTGATGTTGCGGTTGTGATATAGGTCTGCCAAGCTGTGATGGCATAGCATTGGGTTAGTGTTTACTAACAGACATTTCAAACAAACATAGTGCCTTCTTGACTCCTCAAGCCTTGAAAAGAGTCCACTAGAATCCTTCAGTAAGTTGGGAAAGCGTACTCATTAATGTAGTGTCACATCCTAGAACATGCGAACCTCAGTGTCTGTAGTTGCAACAGTGTCTGAAATATACGTATATAAGTTGTGATCATGGAATTAGGTGTTGTGTTTTATGAAACTAGAGGTTTAGATATGTGAAATACTTGTTATTTTGTAGCGAGACCGTGCAACATATGAAGAGTTTCGTGAGTGGCTCACAGCCCACCCTGATGCAACATCTCTGAGTCGATGGTTGCTCTCAGAGCCATGTACTGTTACACTGAGCAATGAATTGGAGACACCCACTTTCTACCAGACCCTGGCAGGGGTCACCCACTGTGAGTAATGTGTGAAGTCTCCAAGGAATGTATATATTTTAACAGACTGTAGTTTAAACATTTGATGTCTGTCTTATTCCCAGGGACCTGACAACAGGTTATTAAGCTGTTGCCGTTGCATGTGATTTCATTTTTGGCATCTTTCTAACATGATACTTGAACATGTAGAATGCCTGTGGGCATGACATGTTAACATGTTTCTGTTAGTTTAACTGTAATTTCACTGCTGAACTCTTTTTGCCATATATTAATGGAAATGCACACTGACGTTCAATGCAAATGTGAACTGGCATTTTGTTTCAGAACTGAAATGCTGTGTTTATTTCCTGTTTTAAATGCAACCATACTGAAAGAATGTGTCACAAGGTGTTACAGACCTTAACAAAATTAACTTTATGAATAATTTTTTAAAAGAATGTGCCATACTTACGAAGTGTACAAAATAAATATTTACTGTTCCAAACATGTCCCCTGCTTGGAGGAATTGGGTGTATGAAAATGGATGGAAGTTATAGGGTGCTAACTGGCCAACCAAACACAACATACAGATCCAATACAGTAGTCTTTTATTATATACTGCAACATGTTCGGCTGTCCAGATCAGCCATCATCGGATATACAACAAGAAATGTAAAGGGAGAGAGGCCTGTCTTTACAGTGGTATGAATTATAACAATATTATTCCAAAAAATGGAATAATAAGGTTAAAACTAATACCTAACCCTTTATTTATAAGTTTTAACCTTATTATTTTTTGGAATAATATTACAATATTTTAATTCATACCACTGTAAAGACAGGCCTCTCTCCCTTTATATTTCTTGTGTATCAGACATCTACCTTATGATGGCTGATCCAGACAACCAAAACATATTGTAGTATGTAAAAAAAAGACTGTTGTACTGGATCTATACGTTGTGTTTGGTTGGATAGTTAACACCTTGCTGAGTAATATGCAACAGGACATTGTCACCCAAGGATGAAAGTTGCACTTGTATGAGCAGAACAAACCGAAGAAGTTGATTGCTGTAATTTAAAACGGTACTTTATTTCTCATCCATGTTGAAATAATAAAGATGGGAGGGGTAAATTGTATTTCATTTTGTATTTGTGCTTGACTTCAGTATTCTGAGATAAAACAGAAATTGAGGTTTTGCAGCAGTCTGTAAAGACTATTTTGAACCTATAGAGTAAAATATGTTAAATTCGTTACTGTGCACACCAGAAAGACACGCTTATTTGTAGTGTCTGCACTAGATGCAGCTTTATGCTGCAGCTACTGTATGCCAAGTGATAAAATCTCCCAGCATTCACTGAATTAGATGCTGGGAGGACCTGATAGTCCTCCCACATTACTAACTATAATAAGTTTGCGGAAAGTTTTGTCTCTTTTTAGAAAGCAACTTTAAGCAATGTAAATGCTTGATATCATTGTTGTGTCTTTTCATATTTAAGACAACGTTGCATATAATTACTACATGGGGAAAGGGCTATTTTATGAAATTCAGAATTTTTAGAACCTTAATAATGTACTAAAATCATATGTAGCTAATGTTTCCATAAATATTTAATACCTCTTCAATATATAGGACTTGAACACATTAAAGGTCGTGGATGTTTTTTGTTTAAATATGAAGGTTTAGATCATTTGAAATCCCCACTGGCGGTGCACAATCCCAGAATTTCACAGTGCCAAGAAACTACTGAGTCTGCAGCTACCTGCCAAAATCTGAACATTACGTGTAGCTGAACCTTCATTTCTGACTTCTAGCTTGCACTACAACATCCAAACTGTGAACCTATCATAGCCTGTACACCAGCTTCCCACCCAGTGCTTATCGCTGCCACCCCATTGGCTTGCCATTCACTGTCCTTTCACTGTCCACATCACCTATGCCATTTCAAGTATGACTACTCTGTTTGGACTGCTGGACCCAGCAGATGAAGGCGTTGTGGTGCTTCAGAATGTTGGGAACTGTCCCACTGACAGCATGACGTCCAAATAAGACTGGAATCTTCTTATAATGAACATAATTTCATTTTCTTTTATTTGTGTTTAATGAAATGTGTAATCATGCTAAATGTTTGTTTGTGTGTAGTGGAGGAGACAGATATCATGGAGCTGGAGAAACGATACTGGCTGTTGAAGGGGCAGTCACGCACTGGAAAGCTGGACTTGGAGACACTGGTTCCACTCATCAGTCCCCCAGTTCCATTGTCAGTTTGTCCAGGGGTGTTTGGAGCTTTTGATGAGAACCGGGACAGCCATATTGACTTCAAGGAAATGGCTTGTGGCATATCAGCAGCTTGCAGAGGACCGCTGACAGAGAGACAGAAGTGTATGTTGTGGTATTGTAACCTTAATGATTTTACATATTTGCATCAGTGCTTTCTTGTAACTGTTGTACTTCGTTGTATTTCTTGTTGTAACTTTATCATTACATTCATGTATAAGAACAAGGTGCCTCAAGTATTAGTCTTTGACACTAGCTCACTCTTCTGTTTTTATTCTCCATGTTACTCAGCATCTTCTTTACCAACATCTGTTGTGATGATGTGTCATGCCTACTGTGTTGCTATTTTCCCCAATTACTTCTGTAAATAGCTATGTACTGTTAGTTTCTGTTAATGTTCATTTTATAGCTAACCATGCCTTTTCCTGTTACCCTTGATATCCAGGATTATTTTAATTTTTAAATTTGTTATTATGCTGAAATAACTCCATAGAGCGGAATCCTTCTTAACAAACTGATAATTTCTCTGCTAGTCATTATTATGCCTTGTTTGTTGATGTGTATAAAAGGAATGCATTCACGGTGTTGTGTCAGTTGAGGGAGCCCTTGTTTACTGGGTAATACCACAATGCTGTCTGTAGGGAATAAGCAGAACTGTGTGAAATTGAGTTGGTGTGACCATTTATTGTGGAATTCATACTAAATCTGCTTTCTTTTTTTTTTTTTTTGTCCCCAGTTTGCTTCAAGGTGTTTGACATTGATAGGGATGGAGTTCTGTCAGAAGAAGAACTGCAACACATGGTTGATGTTTTGCTGTTTGTTTGTCATGAAAACAAGTCTGCAGAGGAACTGGCAAGTGATCCTTATGGGCAAGCTGGTAAGTGATGTGATGAACAGTGCATTGTTTGTAAAGCTCATCGATCATGACTTTGACCTCGCATCTTCACACATTTTGACGTTGCATCTTCACACATTATGACCTTGCGTCTTCACACATTTTGACCTCGCATCTTCACACATTTTGACGTTGCATCTTCACACATTATGACCTTGCGTCTTCACACATTTTGACCCCGCATCTTCACACATTTTGACCCCGCATCTTCACACATTTTGACCTCGCATCTTCACACATTTTGACGTTGCATCTTCACACATTATGACCTTGCGTCTTTACACATTTTGACGTTGCATCTTCACACAATATGACCTTGCGTCTTCACACATTTTGACCTTGCATCTTCACACACATTTTAGTACCATTCTTCTGACCATTTTTGAGTGGTTTTGACAAATCAGGATGAGACCATGTGGTTGGTGAGTTGGCATCCAACACTTCCCTGCTGATGTGCAGATCACTTTCAACAAAGTCAAACTCTGTATTTCATCGAGTGAGGTTAATTGCTGTTTTGCTTTATGGAATGACACTCTCCATCAGTAATTTGTGTTTTATTAAAAATGTACTTAAATGCTTTATATTCTTTTTGAAGTTATTTTGTGTTTTATTACTGATATTTCACATTGAAAATTGATTCTAATGATCATTGTGCTTTTATTGGGCTTGATCAGTCATGAACCCAAGACTGTGCTGTGCAAGGTGCTGGGTGGAGTGATGGTCTGTGTTTTATTGGTTGCACATTTGTTGATACATGTTTTGCAGTTTTATTTGTATATATGTGTGCATGTCTCAATTTATGTCCAGTGGTTGGAAATAAAATATTTTGTTGAATCATATATTTATTTTTTGTGCACATCTGTAGGTATGAAGTTGTACGGTAATTGAACAAAGAGCCTGGTGCCAAGTTTTCAGTAAATCTGAATCACATCACAACATTTAATCAACTAACGACATGTAGCAGGGTTCTTCAGAAGTGTAACACTCATTTAGCTAGTGAAGAAATTTGTGACCTTCTTTTGGAAACTGGAATTTGTTGTCTTGTTCACAAGAATTTACCATTGAATTTTATACTGAGCTAGCTGAACCAACACTTCATCCACAAATCATATTTATTTTAAATCCATTTTAATATTGTTGTCACATCTAAGAGTTGCACTAATAGTCTTGTCCCTTCATGTGCTGATTACAGTATTTGAAAATTAGGAACTAATCATTGCAGCAGCATGTACATATGTGTTTATTGTCATTCACAGACACATCAGCAATCTTGTCTGACATCCAGACATATGCTAGTGGTGATGGACTGACAACTGAGGAGTACCTTATGTGGACGGTGAATAATCCTTTGCCAGTGGACTTTCTAAATCTCTTGTTTCAGGTAAGTCTATGCAGTAACTGACTGCATGGAGCAGAGTCGTTCTTGAGAACAGTAGTTACTCAGCTAGTCACAAACTTCCCTGCATGCAATGGAACCTTGTACATGCTCACCCCATGTGCGTTGTGTGCCCTCCCTAGCTCAGTAGTGTAGGTGAGACTTCTTTGGGTTATGGGTGGAGTTCATTGAAACTGATAAAGTTTTTTTGTTTATATCTGAATTTTTATTCTGTTACACTGTCTTTCTGTTTATAAAGTGCAGTTAACTGATTAGGAAATAGTTGGTACATCAAACAATAAATCATCATAACTGCTTATTGATCTGATCTCTAGCGCACATCAGCAGACACTCATCCTCCTTGAGTGTTAATTATGAACCATACACACATTCTTGTGAGGACAATGAATTGTAGTATATCGCTGAATTGTATGAACTGAGTCTGCTTCCTTGATCTATTGCAACGTCCTACTATGGTTACAGTGCTTACTTGAATAGGAGCCTTGAACACCGATATGACAGGGTGGAAACTTCTCTTGTTACCTTCCATATGTATCATAGGAAATAGTCAGCTAGACTCTCATTTCCTCTGTTAGTTGCTCACAGGGTATATGCAACCTAATGATTCCTGGGGCATTGACCTTGTGCCCCTCATTGAAGGTTTCTTGAATGGACCTCTGTGTGAGTCTTATCACAGACACCAAGGACTTGAAATGTGACTGCTACACCTGCTTGTTATTCTGACTGTATGGATGGCTTCAAACTGCCTGTAACTGAAGTCTGGCAATCATTTTACCTGATAAACAAATGTACCAACAGTGTTTACTGCTACCTGAGGGTTCATTGTTGTGTTCTCAAGTGCCTGCTACATCTCCCTCCACTGAGGCAGATGAATCTAGTACACACCATCCCATACTGTTTATTTGAGATCCATTTTAATATCATCCAATCTGCACCTTGGTCTTCTAAGTGGTCTCTTCGAGGCCTTGGCGATACCCAAAGACAGGCTGAAGCACTAATTTCAGGACCCTGTCTGGGTGCCAAGGCTAGGTTTCTGTCCTTTAACAGGACTCAATCCAGGGCTGTTATTGGCTTTCTCAAAGGACATAACACCCTTAGGAGACATCCTCACCTACTAGGACTGCTGGACAGTCCACTGTGTAGGAGGTGTGGAGCAGAGGAAGAAACCTCAGCCCATGTTCTTTGTGAATAAGCTTTGGCTTCAATCAGACATGCGCTCCTTCTTGGAGTCAGAGGACATCAAGAGTATAAGTCTGGGGGCCATCCAGAACTTTAGCAAAGTGACAGGGCTCTCATAAATTGAGGGCACAAAGGGCCCGTTAATTAAGGCCAAGGTGCATCAGGACCATGAGGTCCCAAACCCATTTGTAATCGATCGATCGATCGATCAATCAGTCAATCAAGTGGTCTCTTTTTTCCAGGTGCCTTTACCGTGAAGGCTTAAGTGGTCTTCTTGGATTGCTTAACCTTCAGGGATGAAGGCACCATGATCCTATAAACATCAGGAAACACTCGCCTGAGACAGTGTCACGTTCCAGAATACCCGGATCCCCAAATATAGGGTGGTAAATACAATGATTTGGGCTCAGTGCCAGGTTCATTCATGTGGAATTTGTGGCAGACAGGGTGCTAATGGGACAGGTCTTCCCAACTAGTTATTTGCTCAGTGTTTGGTACTCATTTATCAACCAGGTCTGGTACAACAGGTCACAGTATGAAGGGCCTCATTCTAATGTCATGTCTGCCAAAAGAAGGCAAAGATGCTACCTCACCACTGTGTACTGTTGCAGGTGTGTCACATTGTTCTTGGTCTACGACCTGTATCACGAGAGGAAGAGGGAGACATTGTGAAGGGATGGCTGGAACGGGAAGAACGTCGTGGTTATAGAATTGGTCAGTTCTGGTATCTGATCGCTATGGACTGGTGGAAGGCCTGGACGGACTATGTCACCTACAGGGTGAGTGAGCATGATTCATTGCTTAATTTATTGCTTTCTGGAATTTCAGCATGCAGAATAGTCTGAAAAGGGGTATTAAACAGAACTGGGTGTCTTCAGAAAAACACTGAAGCTCTTATAGTTGCTCATAAAGAGCCTGGTCTAGCAGTAAATGCTGAGAAATTTAAGTTTGTGGTCATGTCTCAATACCAGCCTGCAGTGCAAAATCACAACATAAAGAGAAGTGGTAAACCTTTTGAAAGGATGGGATAGTTCAGATATTTGGGAATAACCCTAACAAATCAAAATTCCATTCAAGAAGAAATGAAGAGCAGATTGAAGCTGGGGAATGCGTGCTATCATCTGGTGCAGAATCTTTTTTCTTCCAGTTTGCTGTCCAGAAATAGGATCTACAGAACTATAATTTTGTCTCTTATTTTTTGTGGGTGTGGACTTGGTCTCTCACTGAGGGAGGAACATAGGCTAGGGGTGTTCAAGAACAGAGTGCTCAAGAAGATATTTGGACCTAAGAGGGATGATGTATCATGGGAGTTGAGAAGACTACATAATGAGGAGCTTAATGATCTTTACTCACCAAATATTATTCAGGTGATCAAATCAAGAAGAATGAGATGGGCAAGACATGTAGCATGTGTGGAGGACCAGAGGGGTGCGTACTTGGTTTTAGTGAGGATTGCTGAGGGAAGGCAACCATTTGGAAAACCCACTCATATATGGGAGGACACTAGTAAAATGGATCTTTAAAGAGTGTGAATGGGGAGGCATGAACTGGATTAATCTGGCTAAGGATAGAGATAGATAGTGTGTGGTTGTGCATGCAGTAAAGAACCTTTGGGTTCCATACCACTGGGGCAAGGTGCTTAACCAGTTATGTGGGAATGTCTGGTGAGACGACATTTAATGTTTGTCCGTGCTTGGCAGTAATGTGTCTCGTGAGACTTATGACAGGTAATATGTATCCATACTTGCCAGTAATGTGTCTCTTGTGATTTATGGCAGGTAATTTCTGTCATGTGTCGTACTTTTAACAGGTACTAATTATGTGTGGTGTGTACTGTCATTTGTCACTCAGAGGTGGCTATGAGGTGGCCTTGCTGTATCATGTTGCTAGCTTTGTACAGTTGTTTGCTGTCTAGTTGTACCGTATTCATCTAAATGCAAGACGACCTCTCAAAAATAAAATGTCTGCTAATAAAAATACATTTTACCATTACCTTCACACACTTAATACACAAAGCATGTCAGATTCTGTGTACCTTTACCATTCAGTGTCACTGTCTACATGTTCACAGTCAGTGCCTTTATCTTCGTCCACTCACTCCTAACATTCCACCACATATCATCATCAGTCCCATCCACTGCACTAGATATACAGCACTTCTTAAAACCCATCACAGTCACTTCTGTTGAAATTCACTGCCATGCTGTTATGATCCACAATGACTAAGTAATACATTTATATTTCTTGGTTCATAAACTTACTTGACCACAAGAAGATTCACACTTTTCTCCAGAATTAGTGGTGTTAAGATTTTTAAATATGCTTATTCTGGATTGTTGTGTTATATCTGTGGTCTGATAAGTCTGAGTTCATGGCTCTGTTTGTGGTTTTTAATGTGTTGGTCCAGGTTTTATTTTGAGCCATGTAGTTAATTTTTAATTTTTCAGTAGCCATTTTCCTGTTACTAACCTTGGACTAGATATGTTCTTAGGTGCATATCTTACTGTTCCTCTGGCGCCCAGTGAGTAAGAATAGCTTAGCCAAGGGGTCCACTAGGTTAGGTGCTTCCCCCCTCCCCCCCACCCCCCCAAAAACACCAACACCCACAACCACCAACACCAA
>Ga0123352_10004366_pt1 | contig 20799 bp, 19 predicted proteins | sample TergutLab28metaG_FD_89700 | JGI IMG/M metagenome (GOLD analysis project Ga0123352, IMG submission 89700) | Labiotermes labralis P1 segment gut microbial communities from Petit-Saut dam, French Guiana - Lab288 P1 | ecosystem: Host-associated > Arthropoda: Insects > Digestive system > Gut ...
GGCGGAGATGTGGGAGAAAATCTCAACAAAAATATTTTTTTCTTTAGCCCACTCATTTATATATGCGATAATCTGATTAGCATACTTATCTTCATCTTCGCAAATTGATATTCTCATTATAAATTCCTTTCTTAAGATTTTTATTTGTATCATGAAAATGTCAGCCTTTACATGATATTTCAATCCAGTCGTTACACACAAAAATTGCAAAAAATTATGTTATAATATAATAAATATATTATAACATAATTTACCGATTACTGTCAAGTAAAAATATTTGTATATCTGCCTTTGCCGCCCATAATATTCCGCACTTAAATGATAAAGCTTACCCTAAAACTGTGGGAAGTGTGTTAAATTCGCGAATTTTGCATAGTACTGCAATTTTTCGGTTTCTCTGCGCTCTACCCGTTCGCTGTAAGCTCACAGTGTCATCATGAATAACCGATAATATTTAACTTTACTAATGTTTCATATGAAATAATATCTGTTTGGAAGGTAGCATCCTCTATGATTTTTCTTGTGGTCTTTCTCAGATTTTCGAATTCTTTGGTTTTAAGCGCTTCAAATACTTGTATATAATATACATTTGCGTATAAAGCTGTTAAACTAGGTTTATTTCCACCATGTTTCAAATAGCTTTCCAAAAATATTTCACTGCATTTTGGATTATTCGCAAAATTTATGATACACGCTATATCCCAAACGAAACTGCCAATATTGCCAGATTGATAATCTTTCTGCCAATCTGACCGCACTATATCCCATGCTAAAAATTTAAAATTTTTTAGCGTGGCGTTATGCGCCTCTATCTGAGACATATTTTCCAAAGCCAGAATTATATCTTCTTTGTGAATATCGTTAATTTTATGGATTTGCTTTGTCACCCATTTGCCATCATATATTTTAAAATTATTCTTATCTATATTCTGCGAGTGAATCGCGGCAACATATTTGGCAAACTTGTAAATATTTTTTTTGTTTTCTGTATTCTTATTCAGAGAATATTTTCTCAACTTGTAGAGTTGTTTTGATATTTCATCTTCTGGATTGTGATGCAATAATAAAATCTTTAATCACTCTTTTCATCGTTTATTGTGCATATTATAACACAAATAAACGGGCTGAAAAAAATATTGTCGTGTAATATATAAACAAAGTCCTGAAAATCAAATTTTAAATTTTCAGGACTTTGTTTATATATTACAGTGACGTTTACATAACGCATATAAAAATATCTATAACATACAAACCTGTCCAAAAGTTTTTAGAGCGTAAAGCCGGATGCAATGAGGAGAAAAAGAATGATATATGTGCTACCGTACACAAAGAATATTTCAATAAAAAGAAAAACTTCTGAAAATCCTGTGACTATAGTTGCAATAATGAAAAAAGAACAATTATTTTTGCAGGAATGGCTTGACCATCATATTGCTCTCGGAGTAAAAAAATTTATCCTGTATAACAATGATACAAGCGGTTACAAAATAAATGTTGCTAACGATATCGAAGTTTACATAATTAATTATGCTATGTATAGTCAACCGTGGACTCAAATGCAGGCATATAACGAAGCCTGCATGAATTTAATGGGGGAAACAGTTCTTATGATTGATATAGATGAATTTGTCTGTATTAATCCCGCATTTCAAAAAAATCTGGATCAGAATAAACCCCTGCTTGAAGCTGCTTTTGAGTATTTTGAAGTAGATGCACTTGCTTTGAGCTGGATGGATATAGGAGCTGACGGAAAAATTAACCGACCGCATGGGGACGTTAGAGAGAATTACTTTATGCGGTGCCCTAAATTACGTGCAACCTGTCAGTTTAAAAGCATATACAGATTAAATCAAAAAATTACATGGGTATACGCTCATCGTGCAGCAACAGATATCACGCTATACGATACGGACAGAAATATCGTAAAATTAATAAAAACAAAAGATTTATATGACAAGATTTACATTAAGCATTATATAACAAAGTCGTGGGAAGATTGGGTCGCAAGATTAAAACGCGGCAATTTTTCAAGAGGGCTTCGCACCGTGGGTAGCTTCTTTGATTTAAATCCTGATATGAAACATTTAGAACGATATTTAACATCTGGGTTAAATCTTTCAGAGTTCCCTACAATAAATTAGATTCTTTATTAAGTAGAAAACAACTTAAAATTAAAATAAATTTAAAAGTTTACAAACATGTGCTGAATATCTCTATAATAAACAGAACATTTATAGAAAGTTAAAAATAAAGAACAGAAAGGAGAAATATATGGATCGTTTAAAATATAAAAGTATCGTATACTGGACACTTGCACAAAGACCGCCGGAAAAAAACGAAAGTTCGCTTGATGTAGCGAGAAGAATATTAAGCAATCTTGGAGTGCCTTTTCCCAAAGGAAAATTGAATGACGTGATGCGTAAAATAGATAACAGAGAGTATATGGGATGGCGGTGGCACCCGTTTTCTGTGATGCATGCACAGCAATGCGTAAATTCGGACTATATTGTTATAGGCATCGACATAGACGGCAACAATCGGGTTACCGTGATTTTGCCCGAGGATAGCGCAGCGGTTGATGATAGCGCACTGCCAAAGATTCCTGATAACTTTTATGCCCGTTCGCTCAGCAGTATCACTTTGGGCGAACTTCAGCAAACGCAGTTTTTCGCTTTTGTTGATTTTATCTTTTAAAATCCGCGCAGAACTTAAATTAAATACAAACAGTGTTTGGAGAAAAGAATATGGGAGAGTTTTATCATGTATGAAAAAATCGTATTAGACGAAATTTTAATAGAAGTAACAAGCAGGTGTAATCTAAATTGTTTACATTGTTTTAATCGCCCAAGTGATAATAGCGTCGATATGTCGCTTGAAAATATTAATTATATTTTGAATAAAAGTTTGAAATACGGAGTGAAAAGAGTCGCTTTTTCGGGAGGCGAGCCGTTTGTGCATCCCGAAATAACAGAAATCATTCAAAACTGCGCGAATTATCCTGATACATCGTTTTTATTTACTACAAATGGATTGCTGCTTACTAAAGAATTTATTTCTCTTATGCGTTCAATACCGAATGTTGAAGTGCAAATCAGTATTGACGGAACAACAAAAGAAATTTATGAAGCAACGCGCGGCGCAAATACTTTTTCCCAGTTTTACAAAGGATTTTTATTGCTTGCAAAATCTAAAATAAAAACTGTGGTTGCAAGAACCTGTGTGTCAAAGTTAAATTATAAAGATGTTGAAGGAATATATAAAATGTCGATTGAGAACAACATCACCCCTTCTTTTATATTCATAACTCCTCAGGGAAGCGCTGTAGAAAACATGGAAGATTTAAGTTTATCAATCGCTCAAAAAATTCATGTGGTAGATACAATAAACAGGCTGAATGAAAAGTTCAATTTATATATCGCTCCTCCTTCTATGGCGAACCAGTGTGACTTTGCAGAAGATTTGCAAAGAAAATGTTTAATGGTTAAGCCCGATGGCAATCTATGTCCCTGTCAATATTATTACACTAAGAATATTGGTAATATATTTGAAGAAGATTTGGAGAAAATATATAGTTTGGACAATGAACATTTGAAAGAATTATATGTCAAGGGAAAAAAAAGAAAAGAAAAATTATGTAAAACGAAGAAGTGTAAAGAATGTAAATTAAAACCTACGTGTCTTATGGGATGTATGGGTTTAGCACTGGAACTCGGTAATGAAATGAGCTTTGACGGTACATGTGATTATAGGGTAACTCTTGGATCGTGCTATGGAAATAAAATTATAAAAGCGGAAAGACAAGTTTGACACCTGAAATTTAAATTAAGAAAGCAAAATAAATTATAAATAAATTAATTAATTAAAAGGAGAAAAGAAAATGGCATACAAAAAACCAAATTTATACAGCATGAACAGACAAGAAATGCTTAACAACATTGCAATGAGCAGTAACTCAGGTCAATGCGGTGCGACGGCCTGTAATACGAATCAGGTTGACGACAGCTGCAGTACTTGTGCAATTATTGGTATGGGCAGCGGTTGTACTCCGAATTCCAGCAACCCTCCCTGCCGACCTACAAGCAGCGGCTGCTCATCAAATAGCGTCTGCGGAACCACATCGTTCAATCCAACGAGATGTCATATTAGTCAAAGTCAAGGGTATTCAGCGCCGATAGATTTTGAGAGCGACGACTTTATATCAGTTGACTTAGACCCGCATACCAACGAGATAAGAATAACTGCAGGCAGTGCGTATCCGATAGAGCAGCTTGCAGAACTGTGCAGAGAACTCTACACATAATTTTTTCTCTTCGGTTTCAAGCGATACAAATAGCCAGGGCAACCGCTCTGTAAAAGGAGAAAAGAAAATGGCATACAAAAAACCAAATTCATACAGAGAAAACAGGCAGGAAATGCTTAATAACATTGCGATGAGTAGTAACTCATATACTTGTGGAATTAGTAATGCTGTCTGTAATATAACTAGCATTGCTCCACCAGGGTGCAACCCTATTAGCGGCAATCCAACAACGCGGCCACCGGCATGTATCCAACGCCCAAGTTGGCAGAACTCCGCACCATTGATGGACGTTCAGGCTAACGAAAGTAAGGTTTGTCTTCCGACGAGTATCGGCGGATGCGGAAGTACAACGTATAATCCGACAACGGGCGGCTGCGGAACGGTAACCCATAGCGGCTGCGGAAGCACATCGTTCAATCCAACGATATGTCACATTAATCAAAGACATGGCTTGTCAGCGCCGATAGATTTTGCGAGCGACGACTTTATATCAGTGGACTTAGACCCGCACACCAACGAGATACGAATAACTGCGGGCAGCGCGTATCCGATAGAACAGCTTGCAGAGCTTTGCAGAGAACTCTACACATAATTTTTTCTCTGCGATTTCAAGCGATACAACAAACAGGGCAACCGCTCTGAATCTTAAGCAAATTGAACAGATTCAAAGAGCGGCTGCCCTCAACAGTTTTTTAATAAATTTATTAGTAAAGGTACGTTATATGAATATTTATAAATATATAAAAAATCCAGCTTACGAAGTGTCTGACATGGGTGAATATCTTTCAGTTTTTACAGGCAACATGGAGCAAGTATTCATTTTCAGAGACTCAGAAATAACAGTATTCAACCTTTTTTATAAAGCTATATCAATTGATAAGGTTATAAGAATACTGATAAACTTATATGCAGAGAGCGAAGCTGATAAAGTCAGCATAAAAAATGACTGCGAACATTTTATAACAAATTTAATTAAAAATAAAATATTAATAGAATACGTTACCGAATAATCTGGGTATTCGGCAATGCCGTTGCGAGTTCTGCAAGTTGTTCGTCACTAATTGAAATTCTATTTAAAAACAATCTTTCTACATTTGTTAATCCGAATAACACGCTTATATCTGTGAATGGATTATATCCTATAGACAATCCTTTCAAATTTGTCAGCCCTGCTAACACGCTTATATCGCTGACTTGGTTCAATTCTATATATAGTTCTGACAAATTCGTCAATCCTGCTAACGGGCTTATATCACGGATTTCGTTGCTGTGTGCTGATAAATTCGCCAAATTCGTTAATCCTGCTAACGGGCTTATATCGCTGATTTTGTTGACTTGTAAGAATAAGCCCTCCAAATTTGTACATTCGGCTAATGGGCTTACATCGTTGATTTGATTGCTGTAAGCAACTAGCTGTGTTAAATTTGCCAACCCAGTTAATGGGCTAAGGTCGCTGATGTAGTTGCTATGCAAATTTAACCATGTCAAGTCAGTAAGACCGGCTAATGGGCTTATATCACTGATTCCATTGCTATCTAACCCTAACTCTCTTAACTTTGTCAATCCTGACAGATGGCTGATGTCGCTTATTTGATTGTCGTATATATATAATCTTGTTAACTCCGTCAATCCTGCTAACGGGCTTATATTACTGATTGAGTTCTCAGCTAGACCCAAAACCGTCAGATTGGTGAGTCCTGCTAAGGAGCTAATGTCGCTGATATAGTTGTTATTCAGACTCAGCCATGTCAAGCTCACCATATATTTCAGAGGTTCAATATCGGCATTCGTAAGCTCCTGCCCTTCTATATTTAATTCAGTCAATGATGTTTCGAAGCGCATATCTTTTATCGTAATAAATTCGGGAATTTCTTCAGGCTCAATCACAGGAGCAGTCTCTTCTCCGGGTTCATTGGTTTCTTCATTATTTGTGTTAATTTCAGCCTCCCCGTTGTCATTTGTGCAGCCAATAGCAGTAACTGCAATTAACGTGATAATAAGAATCAGCGCAAAAAATCTTTTCTTCATGTTTGTTCTCCTTTGTTTAAATAAAATTATAGTTGTTTTAAAAATTCTAACCATTGTTCGTATAAAGAATTAAAGTCTTTTCCGTACAGTTCTTCTGCCACCGATGTATCAACATACAGACGCATGAAATCCTCTTTTGAGCCTAAATCCAGTAAAAATACTGCGAATGACGCGGCTGTGTCGTAAGAATATAATTCTCTATATACATTCGAGCCTGTTTCAAGCACCTTTTCCAACGCTTCTATGTGTATAAATTGCTTAAAATTGAATGTGCCGTTATAAACATATTCTTTGCCTGTAAGCCTGTGATAACGTGATGCCACGTCATCAATAAATGCATCTACATTGCCGTCTGCAAAGGCTAATAACATTTTCGCTCCGTAAAATTCAGGGTCTTCATCTGAATAAATAAATTGCAGTCCTTCAGGTAACCCTTCCCAAAACCAATAGAAATCTTCAGAAATATTGTTGACTGCCAGCAAATGATGAATAGCTTCGTGTACGGCAACCAAAGGATTGTTTCCGACAATGGCAACATAATCCACGCCCGCCATAGACATTCCGCCGCCTCTACTAAACAATACACGGGTTTGTATAGGCGCGGCGTCATCAAAGCCAAGCCATTGTTTGGCATAAGCATACTGGGTATCAATAGAATTGATAAATTCTTCCATATCCTTAAATATATTATCTCCCCAAAACCACCAGTCAAAGAAATAGTAGGCTTGGTCTGTTAAAGCGGAAAAAGCGAAGTCATCAAAGTCGTAGGTTTGTGTATCCCAATTAAAAGTCTGTAAGTAATACCCGTACAAATATCTTAGCTGGCTGTTAAAAAAGAAATCCCCGTGTATATCCTGACCCGTAAATTGCAGCCAAGCATCGGCAAACAATAAATCCCCTTCGGCTTGCTTGTCGTCAAGATAAGAAATGACAAGTGCTTTAAGCAATTCATTTTCATCAAGCCATTGTACGAATGAAAACGCAACAGATAACTTCGTTTTATCATCGCTCAGTTCAAACCAAACATCACCGAACGCAGGCAAGTTCTCTGCTTCTTTTTCTAACTGCCATGCCTTCACATCAAACTCTTTGTCAAACGCGATACGCTCAAATCCGAATCTATCCGACCAATACAGTTCCAGCCCGGCAGAAAGCCAGGCGGGAATCAGATTTCGGCTTGAACCGTAGAACAACGCTCCTACAGAATGAACTGAATCAGAATTAATTACAGTCCGCCCATTCGAAGAAACTATTTGCTGTACTTCAAGAGAAAGTTCGCCAACCCATATTCCCTCTTCCTGTATAAAATGTAGGAGCCTCCCTTTCGGCGGCGAATAATCGTACTCATGCTTTAGTACAAAAGAAGCAATTTCGTTAATATGTGCTAATATTATATTTTCTGCTTCCGCCCGTCCATAAAATTCATAACTCGACGTTTCCGTTTCCGCTTTTGTTACGCCTTCCGATACGCCGGGTTCAATGTTAATATTGGGTAACTCGATCCAAGCCGCAATATCAGAGCTGACTTCAAGCGGATTGTCCACTTCAGGGGCTAACTCATATGTGGCGATACTCTCCATTTCGGGGGGCTTATTGTTTGTGCAGCCGGTAATAAATGAAATCATGCACAAAATAAATAAAAATAATAATCTTTTTAACATATTTTCCTCACCAAAAAAAATTATTTGTTTTAACTTCTGATTTATATTATAGCATAAACAAATGAGCAAAAAGAAAATTGGCGCGAAATATGCGAAATATGGCGTGAATAGCTATTGTCTTTCGCTTGTCTGCTACAGAACAGCGTCTGCGGGGTATCAAAAACGAAATGAATAAAAAAGATTTTTTAGGAGTACATGGATAAATATTTTAATTGCTGGCTATGGAAATATAGTACTCCATTAGTGTCAGAAACGTATAAAATAAACAAAATAAAAAGCGTAATGTTTGAAATCAGCCAATCTAAAAAAAGAGGTGAACCATGTTTGCCAAGCATGAAATTTTAAAACACGGAAAGCATTATTTTATTGCATATGATGAAAAAGATGAAGCTTTGGTCATTAAAAATATAGCAAGATATTATCGTAATTTTGTTATACTAAGAACAGATTATATTCATTTGTTTGACAGCAAAGATTCATTTTGCTTTTACTATCATGATATTGATTTAGATTTATTATTTACAGATTCTCTTGTAATTAGCAGTATTTATTCGGAGCAAAATAAGGTTGTTTTAAAAAATGACAGAAGTACAAGTTACATATATTTTTATATCATTCCCGAGGCTCAAAATGATATAACAGTTTCACTCGTTCAATTTGAAAAAATAATGATAGAATCTATCTCAAGATACTGCGTTTTTGACAGTGAAGTTGTCATAAATAACATGCTGTTTCTGAAATTTGCCGATATAGCAGGCACGAATAAAAAAATTAAATTTTTATTTGTTATGGGTGGAATCGGAGACTTTTTTATAACTTTTTCTATCATAAAAGATTATTTAAAAAGCAATAAATATAAAGATATTTATATTGTCAATTACGCCAAATTAAAAAACCCCAATTTTGATTATATGGTCAGATTATGCTATGATTCTAAAGTTAAATTATTAGATTACTATCATTATAGATATTTGTTGTATTATTGGCTCGAGCAAAGCGAAAATTGTTTATTAAATCAAAAACTAGCAACTACGTTTAATTTGTCTGAAGATAAAGGTGAACATATGGCTTTATCGTATAAAAATATTTTAATCGGAGAAAAAAATGTAGATTATTATCAATATAGTGATATTTTAAAAAGAAAAATATTCAGAAATGTTAGCAGTGAAGAGGAAAATTATATTAATACTTTGATAAAAAACGGCAGTAAAAATGTCGGGCTTCAATATTTTACAGGCAATTTTAATTCTATCACGAATAAATGGCATTTTTATGGGGATAGAGTATGGGATGACAATAATGTAAATAAATTTATAAAAAAGTGCAGGCAAAATAACATAAATTTAATCGTTTTAAATTCTGAAACATACGCCCCTTCGTTGCAGAAATTCTGCACCAAAAAATTATCCATTGAAGGCTATGCCTTGCTTATCTCGAAGATGGACTTAGTGGTCAGCATGGATAGTTCCGCAGGACATATAGCATCTTTTTATGATATACCGTCGATTACTTTGTGGGGCAACGCTTCGCCTTTAGAATTAAGCTATTCTGGAACTGCATATATAGGATATAGGACGTTAAGAAAAAATTACAGTATTATCGCAAAAAATAGAGAACTGGCTTCGATTCATTATCATACAGTTTTTTCTTTCGTCAAAAAATTTGCGGAAAACAAATTAGACTTCAAAGATGATATAATCACATATCAGGATAGTTTGAATAGATATAATATGGTATATGTTTAAGCAACTGAGCATGAAATTGCCAAAAAAAGCAGAGAACAAGACTCTCTGCTTTAAATTTTATTTCTGCCATTTCTAACAAGATTGTTGGGTTTTGACAGAAGTTTATTTAAAAAACTTCCCACAGCGTCTGCGTTAATTATACCGCAGAGTTTTTATTATACTATTAAAAAATATATTTACAGAAAGGAAATGTATAATGAATTTCTCTACGTACATTCACTATACAAGAAGTATATAATGGAATTGCACAGTAAGCAGGATTTTCAAAACCTGTTAAAGAAATTAATTAATCCGCTCAAATCGTTGTATAGTAATGGCGGTGCATTGTTGGACTTGGGAAAGTCTAGTGCTAATTATGATGATCACGTCGCTCATTTGGAAGGGTTCGCCCGTCCATTGTGGGGGTTAGCGCCATTTTGGGCAGGAGGAGGGAGAGACAAAGATTTTGAAGAAATTTACCGATGCGGTTTAGCAAACGGCTCAAACCCAAAAAGTCCAGAGTTTTGGGGCTGGGTAAGTAGCACAGACCAGCGGTTTGTTGAAATGGCTGCAATAGGTATTGGTTTAATTTTAGCTCCTGATAAAATATGGAACCCTTTGTCAGAATTAGAAAAAAACAACCTTGCCCAATGGCTGTTTAATATAAATCTCTTTCCTTATCATGATAGTAATTGGTGGTTTTTTGAAGTGCTTGTCAATACTGGACTAAGAAAAGTTGGTAAGGCATACAATCAAGAACGATTGCAGGAAGGACTGAATCATATCGAAAGATTCTATATAGGTGATGGCTGGTATAGTGACGGTTTAGGTTCATCTGTAGATTATTATAACGCATTTGCTATCCACTATTACAGCCTAATATACTCTATCGCTTCTCACGATGTGGATCCAGAACGGTGTAACTTATACAAAGAGCGGGCAGGAAAGTTTGCATTGGATTTTCTATACTGGTTTGATGAAAATGGAAGTGCTTTACCTTACGGACGTTCGCTAACCTATCGTTTTGCGCAAGCTTCATTTTGGAGTGCCTATGTATTAGCAGGCTTGAATACTGTTCCTCTGGGTGTAGTTAAGGGTATAATCGTGCGGCATTTGCAATACTGGCTGGAATCTGATATGTTAGACCGTGATGGTATATTAACAATAGGTTACCGCTATCCAAATTTGCATATGGCAGAAACTTATAATGCACCGGGTTCGCCATATTGGGCATTAAAAATTTTTCTTGTGCTAGCCTTATTTGACAATCATATATTTTGGAATGAAATTAGTTTGCCATTGCCGCAGCTTGAATCACTTAAACACATAAGCCAAGCTAAGATGCTGATTCAACGCGGCAATGATCATGTGATAGCATATCCTTCCGGTGAAACGGTGCCGCAGGGTTTGGGGCATGGAGCGCAGAAATATGCAAAATTTGCATATTCCACCAAATTTGGTTTTTCCGTACCGCATTCTGCCGAGTATATTCATTTAGCTGCACCGGATAATATGTTAGCATTCGAATTAGATGGGCTCATACTGATACGCCGTGTAAGCATTCAAGCTAAAGTAGACGATGAAAAAGTTTGGTCTATTTGGTCACCAATAAAAGGCATTACTGTAGAAAGTACTATCATTCCTACTGATACGGGGAGCAAACGGAAACATATTATTTACAGCGAATTTAACTGCTGGGCTTATGACTGCGGCTTTGCCCTGCCAGAAAATATTGGAGGAACAGCTAACTGCATTGTGGGGAATGGACAACCGACACAAATTATTGCTGCGCCAAATACAAGCATTATGTATTCACAAACGTGGATTCCTGCCGTAAAATATTTAATTGTTAAAGGTAAAAATGAATTAGAAACTGATTTCGATATTAATTATAAGCCGTTGCCACGACAAAGTATTACTGATAGAATCTCTAAACGGAGAAAAGAGTTTAGACGCAAAAATTCTAAATAAAATATTTTGCAATTAGCGTTAGTTAAACGGACTTACCGAGGGTTTCAACAACAAGACTTATCAAAATTATCATGTACGAGCAATGTAGTTTTGAGTTACTTAATTCACTCTTTTCGGTGGTTTCGCTAATTTTGCGAGCAAGGCAAGATGCTATCATCATCTTGCGCTCGTTGGTGAGTTCCTCAACCCCCCGGCGAAAAATCCCTTTGGGGGTTCGCCTCGAAGCCTTCGCGTTGCTCCGTCTGCACCTCCTCGCTACGCTTGCGGAAAAGTCCTACTGCTTGCCGTGATTATTTTTAGCTCCTCCACCAATACTGCTTAAAAGTTCAAAGATTTCTTGACAAGCTTTTCAAACAAATCATCCGATTGAGAAGATTTTATTTCATTTTCCGAACTTGCTTTAAAATCAAAGTGATAGTCAGTGTATGTAGCGAGAAATTTCCACAAGGAAGTCTTAACATAGGCATAGGGATTTTTAATATTATGGCCGACCGAAGGCTTGCTTACAGATTGCATAAAACTTTTCTCGAATTTCTCGAGCCAGTTGTCGAATGAAACTACGCCGTTGTCAATTTTGATGTGCGCGTTTATATAACCTGCAATTTCTTCAGGACTATATCTTTTATTCGCATTGCCGCTGTCGTATAGCATATCGACAAGGCATTTTAAAAATAACTTGCGTAATTTATTCTCTTCGGGCTTCAGCGATTCAGCAGACATCAAGCTTTGCTTTATAAAAAATGCTCTTTGTGATTCCGGCATCGTAGGCGTGACGTTTTCAACATTGTCTGCGGCGGTTTGGATAATATATTCAAGAACTACTTTGTGTTTCAGGTAGTATACAGGTATGCCTTTGTATTTAAGCAGGTCTTGATAAATTTTATCAGGATTTACAGAAATATTTTTAAATTTATTTTTATCAATCGAATCGTCTTTTTTTGATTTTGCTGATTGATTGATACCACTCGGGCGTTTAGCTTTTTTTTCAAAATTTTTGCCAGCCTGATTTAGAGTGTTCTTTTTTAGGTTGTTAGTTTTTAGAGTGTTCTTTTTATATGTTCGGTCTTTTTCAGGGTCTGGTTTTTCTTTGGCAGGTTCATTCCGACATGGCTCCGCCTGGGTTTCGGAATTAAAAGACTGCGGGGAGAATGGGCGTACATCTGATGGATTTACGTTGTTACTTTTCTGATTTTGATTTTTTTGCTGTGCGTCAGATTTAGGGAATGATTTATTTTGTTTTCCTGTTGGTTTAGTTGTTTTGCTTTCCTGCTTTTTTTCTTTTTCCGCTGCTGTATTTTTTTTGTAGTTCGACGGCTTATGTGAATTCGGATGACCGAGCAGTTTATATTCGTTCGAGCCATACGTACCGTCTTCATTTCTATAATCCATTACCAGCACATATTTTTTTTCAACGAGCTGCTTGATATATATATAATACGTACTCTCAGCAATATTCAAGTCCCTTAATATCTCCGTTACATATGGGTAAGCTGTGCCTGTGTCGCCGGAGAGCGCACAGAAGTAAGCATATATAGCTTTCGCTGTTATATGCAGTTCCGGGTCGCGCAGGACGCGTTGTTCAGTCAAGCCGTAAGCGTATGATTGCAAACCGCTCTTTCTTATCAGAGCAAGCGCAGATGTTGCTTTTTCGTCAAAAAGAGACATATCATGATATTTTGCAGGGCAGGCGACTATTTCATAATTATTTCTACTGAAGCGTCCCTTTGGTTTAACTTTGATTCTTATGTAGCCCTGCGTTCTTAATTCTTTTAAGAGCCTGTAGAGCTTTTTCTCCCCGATTTTTAAATCTTTGCAAAGCGTTCTGTTCCCTACTGTAATATCATTGCCAAATATGGAGTAGGTGCACATGAGCGTATACAACGCCTTTGCAGCGTATGATACTACTGGGTCCCTCATTGCATATTTTGATATTTTAGCGTATATACCTTTACTTTTCCATACAAATTTATTTTTCTCTGCTCTTATTGCTGACATATTTTTATTCCCCCGTATATTTTATAACAAAAAAATCCCACCTACCGCCACACCCACCAACGATAAACGAGATTTTTTAAGATTTTTGCTTTTATCTCTTGACAATTTCTTTACTTTATGTTAGAATGAAATTGTTATACTTTTATTGCTGATGGGCAATATTAGTTATACTTGTGCGTTCTGTACGTGCATTTATAAAGAAATTGGGTTATTTAGTTGTTCGGTGGTACTTACGATTATATAACACCAATTTTTTTTTGTCAAGAGATATTTAAACTTTTTGTAAAAAATTTCTTTTTTCAGCAAGTTCTTACTTATCATTATAGCATAGACTGATGTTACATAGTATTACATTATATTACATCTCGTATACTTTTTGGTTGATAATTCATTATAAAATAAAAAAAGCTCCTTGTCAATAAGGGGCAGGGTTGTTCTATAAATACCTATCGCGTTTTTAAGAATGGGCAGATATGCGCCATTTTACCATATGAAAGTCTATATTTTTGAAGGGCTTTCACCCTACACTTGTTGCAGGTATACCCTACACTTGTTGCAGGTAAAGGGGGACCCCCAACAAGTGTAGGGTGAAAAAGCTAAATCGCAATTAGAAATCACGGTAGATTGCGGATTTTCGAGTAGGTTGGACAAACATTACTCATAGAACAGTTACAATTTACACATATTTAAAACTATATCATTATTGTTATTCCTGTAAGTGTTTTTCCGTCTTTATATTCTACGTAATCTATTATATATCCCTGCTCTTTCCATTCATCTAAAATGCTTTTAACATGGTTTCTTATTTTTGCTGTTTTATTTTCATAAGCCTTTGCAGCTAAAATGATTCGCGATATTTCGAGTTCTTCGTAAATGCCTTGATAAGTGACGTTATCGCTACGGTAAGTGTTAGTATTTCTGAGCCATTCTATTTGTCTTAGCAAGTAGCCTCTTATGATTATTACTTCATCTGTGCTCCTCACAGCATCTTTAGTTTGTAATACTTTAATAGGCACGCTTATTATTTGCCCAGATATTTGCGCGTATTCATATAGAATAGGTTTTCTTAGAAGTTTATATCCCTCGTATTCGGTACCGCTTACTTTAACAGTTATTTTGTCAGCAGATAATAAATTTCCCATGTAGTGGGTTTTTTCAAATTTCTTATTATATAACTTCGCTTCCTCTGTATAATCAATAGTTATTTTTATAAACATACTTTTATCAAGGCTCTTTGTAACTGCTTCTAACGTTTCCGGTTTTACATATTCACTTTCAATCAATCCGTTCATTGCTCTATAAACCATTGCTGGAGTTACAATATCGTTTCCTGCTGCGTATAAGGTAACGACCCCATCATATACTTCCCGGTCATAGGGCGTGTATTTTTGTCCTGATAATTGGATATTTTCGTTGTCATAAGCAAGCATTACTTTTGTATATACTTCTTTTTTTGCTTTACCGCTACTTACTATTAGGTTAAACTCTCCCTCGTCTACAATATCTTTTGTTATTTTATTTGCTAACTTATTATTTGGTTTTACGTGATTTTTAGGGATTACGCTTTTTAATACCTCTATTGTTTCTGCATTTTCCGGCAACGAATTATTTAGCCTGTATTCTTTCAGCTTTAGTTGAAATTCTTTGCTTTCGTCAAGTTGTGTAAAAGTCATGGCTTTAAATTGTGGGTTATCTTTTACTATAGTCTTAATAGCATTTAACGTGTCTATATCTGCGGAGTTTAATAGTTCAGGCTGTATCTCCATCGCTACTTCATATAATTGTTCGCCTTTTGCAGCCTTGATAAGGGTTTTCTGAAATATGTTTTCCATAAATATTCCCCTTCTGTATTTTTAAAGTCAGCCATGGACTTTTGAATCTACACAATTACCTCAAAAATTCTATTTCCTTCAAGTTCAATCCAATCGGCTTTGCGCTCTTTATTTGCCTCCTTGCGGAAGTCGAATGTCAGCAGGTAACCCATGCCAGCTTTTTTACTTTCCATATAGCCGAGAAGCTGCTCGTATGCCTCTTGCTTATATTTTTCTCCGTTCCATATTTTCAGCTCCACTATAAACTGCTCGTTTCCGTAGTCTACGACTATATCCATTCGGCGAAGGTCGGTGAACTGGCTCTCAATATGATAGAAACCCTGCCCATTGATAAGCGGGCGCAAATATGACAAGAATATAAGCCGTCCATGGCGTTCCCAAAACTTTTCGTCGTTTTCGCTGAATATTTCAGCATAATGGTCGGCGAACTTGCGCAGGCAAAGCTCCATATCAAATCTACCGTTTAGCACTACGTCACGCGGCAATATATTAGCAGGCTTTTTGTTTTTTGACGCTTCATCTTTAGATATAAAATAATCTGCAAGCAGGATTTCGTATATTCTGTTTGATACTGCTGCGCGGTTAAACTGCGTATTTCTCTTTATAATTCCGTAAATATAGCCTATATCTATTGTCGGATTCCCGAAAGTGAATGTTCGTGGGTTTCCAGTTATTAACACATCATAAATTAATTCATATAAATCGCTGTTATTCTCGAGATTTTTTAATAAATCATCAAATAGCACATTTTTTTCTGCAAGCACTATCTGCACCGCGTTCTGTACTCCGTCAGCCGTCCAAATTTTATTTAATTCTTCATCTATGCACTTACATATTCTTGATACTAAAAACGGATAGCCGCTTGTATATTTATATATTTCTTCTGATATTATGCTTATATTCATGCCTGTATCATGGTCTTGCTCGTAGTCTGCAAGCATGGAAGCTATTTCAGATGGCTTGAAAGACATATCTACAGTAAAATTTGCAGCTATATTCCATGGCGAGTTATATAATTTATTTTCTGTTTCAGCCGGAACATGAACGCCCTCTTTCTGCATCTTCAGCTTTATATTTTTAATGTCATAAACTCCTGCGAGTATAACGCTGTAAAACGTGTAATCTTTGCCGTTTCTGCGTGCTATATATTTTTCCCGAAGCATATTCAAAAATTGAATAAATACGCGGTTATTACTCGTATTATCTACTTCGTCTATCATCAGCACTATTTTTTTATCCCTGCACATTTTTGTTATATGCCTGCTTAATAATCTAAACGATACTACATTTTTATCCACCCATAGTTCTGTATAGCTTTCTTCTATCCCAGCAAATTGTAACGCTTCCTGTATAAGCTCCGTAAACATTTCGCAAAATTCTTCAACGGTCGCAAAACTTTCCTCGCCGATTGCCTGAAAACTTATTGAAGCAACTGTATACTCGTCTTTTATAGCGTGTTCAAGAACGCCTAATGTTGTAGTTTTGCCGTACTGTCTGGCTCTATTTATCGTAAAATAATACCCGTTATCAATAAGTTTTTTTATCTGTACTATTTTATAACTTATATCGACCATGTAATTCTCTGACGGGATACAGTTTCCCATTACGTTAAATTTACGCATATTCTGTAGACCTCCTGACGCTTTCGCGAAATCATAAATCTTTCCAAGTTTTGCGCCCCTTCTTTTGTATTTCAAGAGCTTTATCTAAAGCAGCGCGTTTACTTATTCTTAAATCGTCAAGCAAACCGTTTAAGACAGTTCGTATCGAGCCGCCTTCTATCGTTTTTATATCTTCAATGAATTGTATATTTTCTTCCGAAAGTTCTACGGTAGTTTTTATATTTTTTCTTTTTACCTCTTTTGATTTTTCTGTTTGCTGATTCGGTTTATCGGCATCTAATCCTAATAATCCCCGGCTTGCTGTGCCGAAATCTTTTTTACTTGACATAATATTCTCCTTATTGTATTATATATATTATTAAGAACATAATATGATAATTATTCTTAATAATATTTAATTATTCATATTCTGATAAATATTCATTGACAAATTCTAAATAGGCTTTAGCAGGCTTATCTTTGCCGAATCCATACTTATACTCGTAAATATTTTCAGAAAATGCCTGCGCTTCTTCTATTCCTACTCCGTCAGGAATAAACGTTTTGTAAACCTTAGTATTGTTGATATTTGCCCATGTTTTAAGATTTTGAATATTTGCTTTCTCTATATTAGTGTTTTTGTACCGGGTAATTAAAATCCCGGCTATTTTTATATTAGGATTTAAGGTAGCTTGCATTTCGGTAATCGCTTTATGCAAAAGCAATAATGATTTGATGCTGGCGGCACTCGCTTTCATAGGGACAATAATATCTGTGCTGGCAACCAAAGCCTGTATAATTAATGTTCCGCTGGTTAGTGGCTTGCAGTCGATGAACGCATGAGTATATTTTGACGCGACTTCTTTTTCCCGCAATCCGTTTTTAATCAAATTATAAATTTGCAATTTTTCTTCATCTGTCTGCCATAATTCATCCGTCCAGTTTACAGTAGCATTACCGTTAATTAAATCTCCCCGTTGAGTATGCTGAATAGCTTCTGCAAAAGATATCTCTTTTTTCCCCACGTGATATGTAGTCGGATACCTATCAGAATCTAATCCGAAAAAAAGAGGCAAGTGCCCGGATGGCTCATTTGTAATTGCCAAAGCATTATACTTTTTAGGATATAGAAAGTTGATTCCTGTAGCTAAAGCATTTGTGGTAGTTGTCTTTGTATCCCCGCCTTTGTCTGAAATAATGCTCGTTACTCTCATATTTTATTCACCTCCGTAACTTATTCTAAATATTATAATGAATATTATATAATAAAAAATAAGACTTGTCAATAGAATATTTTGTTATATTGCTTAAATTTAATAAAATATTCTAGATATATTTGTTTTAATTTTTCGCCTTTTCCTGATTCACAAAGTTATAAAAAGTATTCCTCTTTAAGCCCGTGCGTCTGATGGCTTCTGTGCCTGTGATTTTTCGAGTGGCGTATAAGCCATATACCTCTTCCCAATTTTGCGGCTTTTCAATAGCTTTTCGCCCCTTGTATAGCCCTTTTTGCTTGGCTATCTCTATACCCTCGCGTTGCCTGTCTAATAAGTTACTGCGTTCAAATTCATTGATTGCGCCTATCATAGTTAGCATGAGTTTCCCCGTAGGAGTCGATGTGTCGAGATTTTCTTTAAGGCTGATAAGTTTAACTCTGCGACTGTCCAGCTGTGATGTAATGGTAAGCAAGTCAGCGGTTGACCGTGCGAGCCGCGAAAAATCATTAATATAAATCGTATCACCCTCGCGGACATACTCCAACATCTGATTCAGCAAAGGGCGTTTTGTGTCCTTTGCTGATATTTTCTCGATATAGATTTTATACAGCTCTAAGTGTTTCAGGCTCTCCAGTTGGCGTTCTTCGTTCTGCTCGGCGGTTGATACGCGGATATAACCAACTTTGCTTTTGTCGGCGGCACGGCCATTCGTGATTACCCTGCTGTTACTTTCATTCTTCATAGTTCAATACCTCTCAAATATTTTACACATATTATAACATATTTGTTTGTATAAAGTATTTGAATTGAATAAACAATTGTTTAATAATTTTAAATCAATATCAAAGCAATACTAAAATGAGAGCTTTAAGCTGGCCGCTAACGTTTATCTGAGGTATACGCCAGATAAATAGATAAATAAAGCAGACTCGAAAGAGCCTGCTTTTAAAAATGCTATTCTATAATAGTACATATGCATTTAGAAATGATTTTTATATTTTCTGCGAATGATACAGTACCATTTTTTCTTTGTATTTTTCCATAGTACGCAAAATTACAGACATTTAATCCCCTTCTATATAATCAAGCTTATGTAAATGAGAATCAATTAAAAGTACGACGGCACAGGTTGTGCCAGAAATCCTTAATAACGCGAAACATAAATGCTTGTCCTGAAAGTGCTATTTTTTATCCTCAATGTAATTTTTTAGCCGTTCAGGACTTTTTTATGTATTTAATGACAAATTTTTTTTTATGGTTTTTTTTATGCTACAATATACACAGAAAAAGCAGGAGAAAAATAGACGAATGAAAAACGTCATAAAACAGAGTTTAAAATAATGATAATAAATAAAGGAGAATGATATATGATTAAATCAGCTTTGATCGAAATAACCAATAAATGTAATTTGCAATGTGTGCATTGTTTTTATAATGATTATATAGCCGGCTATGAAATGGATATAAAAAATATCGTTCATATATTAAAAAAAGTTTCTGCCATAGAAGATTTAGACTCCATAGCTATATCAGGCGGGGAGCCATTTCTGCATTCACGTGTTACAGATATATTAAAAATATGTGGTGAAGAATTTAATAAAACTAAATTTCTTATCGTTACAAATGGAATGGTGATGAATGACGAAATATTAAATTTATATTCAAAATATAACAATATAGCAATAAATGTAAGTGTGGATGGTTCTGTGAAGCAGATTAACGATAAAATCAGAGGCGACGGTACATATGATAAACTGATTAAATCAATAGAAAAATTATCTTCTATTGACAATAACAGATTAAATATTAGAATGACAATACAAAAGTATAATTATAAAGACGTTGGAGATTTTTTCTACTTTGCAAAAAAATATAATATAGGAGCTAACTACTTATTTGTGGCTGAATGCGGAACGGCTAAATTAAAATGGAGTGAGGTAGGCTTATCTGTCAGTAACAAAATGTATTGCTATAATGAACTGAAAAAAATATATAAGAAATTTAATCTTGATACACCGCTGCCAGGCGACCCTGGAGGATGCGGACCGCGCGAAAGGATTATTATTAACCCGAGAGGCGATATTTATTTTTGCAATATATTGAATGCCGTCTTCCCTGATTATTTTATTGGCAATATATTAGAAGACAGCATTGAATCAATCGTAAAGATGCTTGATAAAAATGAGCTGACAGATAAAATAGATGCATGGCAAAAAGAAGTGTGCGAAAATGAATGCGTAGGCTGTGAGGTCATCAATTTGTGCGAACAAGGGTGTTACGCGATGTATATAGCGAGAAAAAACAGAGAGGGTAAATCAGGATATAATAATTCATTATTAGACGGAAATTGTGTCTCTAAAAAGTATAAATATTTATTGGATAAAAGAGAGGCTTTACATGTGGAATAAATATACTTGGAGGTAATAAAAATCCGGTTGAATATTGGTAATAATGCAGGGATTTATATAAA
>Ga0123352_10004368_pt1 | contig 20797 bp, 14 predicted proteins | sample TergutLab28metaG_FD_89700 | JGI IMG/M metagenome (GOLD analysis project Ga0123352, IMG submission 89700) | Labiotermes labralis P1 segment gut microbial communities from Petit-Saut dam, French Guiana - Lab288 P1 | ecosystem: Host-associated > Arthropoda: Insects > Digestive system > Gut ...
GCTTGTGATTGCGGTAATAAACCTTCGGGTTCCGTGAAATGCGGGGAATTTCTTGACTAGCTGCAAACCAGTTAGCTTCTCAAGAAGGACTCTGTACCATGGAGTAAGTAAGTAACTTTTGTATAGGTGTGAAACTTGGTCGCTCACATTGAGGGTGGAACGTAGGCTGAGGGTGTTTGAGAATAGGGTGTTGAGGAGAATATTTGGGCCTAAGAGGGACGAGGTAACAGGGGAGTGGAGAAAACTACTTAAAGGGGAGCTTAATAATCTTTACTCCTCACCCAAAGTTGTTTGGATGATAAAATCAGAATAAGGAGATGGACGGGGCATGTAGCGCGTGTGGGGGGAGAGGTGAGGCGTATTCAGGGTTTTGGTTGGGAAATGTGAGGGAAAGAGACCACTTAGGAGACCCAGGCGTAGATGGGAGTATAATATTAAGATGAATCCTCAAGAAGTGAGATGTGGGGCATGGAGTGGATCGAGCTGGCTCAGGAAAGGGACAGGTGGCGGGCACTTGTGAATGCGGTAATGGACCTTCGGGCTCCATAAAATATGGGGAATTTCTTGACTAGCTGAAAACCGGTTGGCTTCTCAGGAAGGACTCTGCTCCATGGATTGAGTAAGAAAGTAAGTAAGTAATATATCACATTTAAATACGCGAGAAATGCTTTAATCGTTTCTTAACTGTAATTTAAACAAAAACTGTACATGTTGTACCCTTGATATACACTTGACATCAGTAACGGAGCCTACTACAGATTTCAAAACCTTGTAAATTATAATTTAGCATTAGCAACTGGTTTTAAACATGGCGTATTTTGCTTACTGACGATGGCACACTGGTACCAAAACATGTTGCAGATAGGAAGAGAGCTGCGAACGTCTGGACCATTACGCAGCGAGTAGTGGTAATTTCTTACCAACGCTTCGTAAGAACCTATCGCTAACACCGGGAATGTCCCAGTACCCATTGTACAGGAGGATAAGTGGGCCCCAGGTCCGGTTTTGAAGGGTGCGTAATATCTCGCCCACACCGGGATTCGATTCCCAGACCGTCAAGAAGGTAGCGAGTCGCTGTACCGACTGATCTAAGCGGCCCACCATCAATATGTAGTGTTATATTGAAATTACTTTAATATTATTAAAACAAATGACAGTTATTAAAATCTTCTGAAACCAAACGTCACTTGCACGAAGGATGTACTGCATCAGGTACTGTTTTCTCCCACAGCTGGATCGTAAGCGATACTTTTCAACCGCTGCGTGGAACGCAAGAGTTGTTTAAGAACTGTATCCAATATGGAGCATTGGCGAAGTGATAATTACCGCGGTAAGCTGAAGTGCTTGGAGACAAATCTATTCCGATGTCACTCTGCCCACCATAAGTCTTAGGCGGAGAGGTCTGGGATCGAACCCGTGTATGTGACGAGAGGTTGCCAGTTAACCGCCTGAGGCACGGCACGTCGTCTTACGTTATAATTAATATTCAAACAATCATCAACATCATCGGCTCTACAGCCCTGTGTGGGCCTTGGCCAGGCTTCTATATCACACCCAGCGACGCACCACATTCGGTAGGACTCCACTGGACGAGTGATCAGCTCGTCGCAGAGACCTCTACTTGACAGCAAACAACACTCACAACAAACATCCATCCATGCCCCCGGTGGGATTCAAACCCACAATCTCAGCGGACGAGCGGCCGCAGACCTACGCCTTAGACCGTGCGGCCACTGGGACCGGCAATATTCAGATAATAATCGATCTAAATTCAAATTCAAAGAATCATTAACGCTGAACGAAGGTGAGATGGACAGGGCATGCAACACGCAAGGCGGAAAGGATAAATGCACTCATATTCCTTGTCAGTAAACATCAGCAGAACAGAAGAGACTATACAGAAAAGGTTCCAGAAAGGGTAATATTAAAATGAATCTTAAATATTTCATGCTTATTAAGTGATCTAATTAACATGTCTTACAAAAAATGACAATGAAAATTTGAACGTGTCTGAACTGGTTGAGGCAAGACATGGTAACGTGCCTATACGCTTGATACAATAAGGGGTCGGAGAGACAAACATTTTAATTAAAGACGCAAATGCTACGATTATATTGCGTCGGTGACGAACAGAATTATTAGCATGGAGCACTGGTGGAATGATACTGACACGAAAAAACCCAACTACTCGGAGAAATCCCTTATTGAGTGCTACGTTGTCCACCACAAATCCCACATGGATTGATCTTGGATCGAACCTGGCCCCTTGGCGGTGAAAGCCTGAAGACTAGCCGCTTGAGACACGGCATGGACCGGTATGTGAAGGACATTTTTGACCAGATATATAAGATTGTTTCTTATCATGTAAGATATTTAATGACAATGTGACCCCCACAGCAGTCGAAGAGAGGTCAGACGGCTTGTGTGCGAAACAGGCACTATATTATTTGAAAAATATGACAATACTCAATGAATCCGAGATCAGTGAAATCTGTTTTTGGCATGTTCACAGCCAAACTTTGTACGAGACCGGTCCGGAAAATATCCTGCCATTTTGAATATCTCGAGAACCGGTCGCGTGGCCTTGATGGAAACTGGCAGCCAGTCAGAGGAGATCTTACTGTGTATCCGTGAACAGTCACTCTCCCGTGGGGCTAGTCAGTCGGCAGTGAGACGCCGTTGACTAAGCTTGTGTACTCTGTGACTGTCGCATTCACAATGACCGAGCGAGCAGATAAGCGAATGTGCATCAATGCGTCTGCCCATTCTGCACCATTAGTGCTGGCTCCTTTGGGAAAAACATCGCATCACCCTGGTCTGCCAGCACTCCAACAGCCCAGATATGGCTCCCTGTGACTTCTGGTTTTCCCTAAGCTAAAATCGCCGTAGCAAGTGAGGAGATTTGTGAATGCGACGGTCACACAGTACACAAGCTCAGTCAACGACGTCTCACTGCCGACTGACTAGCCCCACGGGAGAGTGACTGTGTTCATGGATGAACAGTAAGGTCTCCTCTGACTGGCTGCCAAGTTACATCAAGGTCACACGACCGGTTCTCACATTATTAAAAAAGGCTGGATATTTTCCGGGCATCGCTCATACAGATCTACGCATTAAATTCACCATCGTGTCCGTCCGTCTGTCCACATGTAACAGGCGGACAATCGCTGAACGGTGTCGTTCAATGTGACCTTATTCATTTTACCAAAATCTGCTTACCGTCCACAATTTCGGTTAAAATCTGACAACAATAACTGACAATTTACATGTCAATCTACTTGCGTTTCTGCGTGCATCTTCTGGCTATCTGTCCAATTCAGGGGTTCTTAAACTTTTTGTGCCGTGGACCCGTTTGAAAGTCTGGCGAAACCTACAGATCCCTTATCATAAAAATTTATTTAAATGTATAAATACAGATAGGAAGATTTAAGTTACCATACATTTACTGGAGTCTACAGGCCATGTTATTACTTTGATGCATATATTCAATGAAAAGTCAGATTTCAGTTAAAGGTTAGTGGAAATAAAGTTCTAATTCTTTTCCCATCAAAGTTCACGGACTCAATGATATTTATCCACGGATTCCCTCTTCCGCAAACCCCTGGAGGTCCGTGGGCCCCAGGTTAATAAAGGCTGATCTAAATGTTCCTCGAAATAAAAAATATACCAATTACTTTTTTATACAAAAACTTAAACACACATTTTAGATCCAGCAAAATTTTTCCTCAATATTACAGCTGTGGAAACAAATAACAATGAGCGGGCCATCACCAGTGTCACGCTATGCCCTCATTTTCTTACGTGTTATTTTAAACTTCACCTAGAATACGGAGTGCACAATAACCGCACTCAAAAATTCGGTCTTATTTTGTCACAAGCAGTGAAAGACTGGCTTGCATGAGTTCCATTACAAAAACGGCTGATAAAAATTCTCTCCTTTAACATATTCTTTGTTTGCCTTGTCAGTCATCCTGTACTGAGAACAGACTTACACCTATATGCTTATTTCTTGCAACAAGTTTCCTTTATATTTTCCTAATCGATTTTCTATAAGTCATATGAATGATTTATGGAAAGGTTGTGGGAAAAGGAATTTCCACTGCAGAGTGTTCGGGACACCAGGAGTGCAAGTGAAGGCTGTGGGGGTGGTACAATAAAGCCTTCAGAATATAAATAGAAATGTCAGAGTTATGGTAACACACAAAATGTACGTAATATGAAGACATTTGTTTGTGGCAACTTCACGACACAAATCGACAGACACAGCGGGGAAACAGAGGGAAGAGTTTACTGTGCCTGAGTTTTCAGATATTGTAAGATATTATACATCATTATTACGTAAAAATACGGATATCAGCTTGGGCAAGCGGTGAAGCAGTTGATTGAGGCACTGCATTATAAGCCGGAAAATCGCGGGTTTGATCCCCGATGGTGTCATCGCAATTTTTCACTGAATTGGATTTTCCAGCCGCTCTATGGTCCCGGGATCGGCTCAGTGTCTAACAGAAATGAATATCAGGGTATCTCCTGGTGGGTAAAGGCGGCTGGTGTGTCTGACTGACAACCTTACCACTTTCATGTGCCGATTGGCGTGAAATCCTGAGAACCTCAACCTCCTCGAGCCCTAAGAGTCTGTCCAGCTTTACCTACAGTAAGAAAGGTTACATTCCTAGTGAAAGGTAAATCAGTCCGGTTACAGGCCTGGAGTGGCCCAGAGGTTTCCAGGAAGTTAAGGTTCCCAGATTTCATGACAACGGCACAGGATGTTGCTAAGGTTGTCAGCCTTACGCACCGGCCGCCTTTACCCCCAGGAAATGTTCCTGGTACTCATTTCTGTTAGAGGCCGAGTCGACCTCAGGGCCATAGTGCGGTCGAAAGGATTTTATGTCAATGAAAAATTCCAGTGATACCAGCTGGGATCGAACCAGCGGCCTTCCGATTTGTAGCACAGCACCTTAACCACTGTGCCACCGCGACAGTCCTAGTAAAATGTAAAATAAGCCACGTTCTCAGAAGTTGTTGACAAAAACGACCTAACTTCGTGTAACTTATCTCTGCTTGAGAAGATCGTAGGTCGTCAGATATTCAACAAAACTCTCACATTTCATAAAACCTAAATGTTCATTGTCGTGTTCTTGAACTTATTTCGAGAAAAAAATCTAGCCCAAAGCCTTACTTCTTACTTCTTTGAAACCCACTTTAATAGTATTCTCTCCCCTTCACCAAAACCCAAGGTGAATTTCTCCTGCTTAATATTCGTGCCACATGATCAGCCCATTTCTTCCTTCTTGATACGAACACCATTATAACATCAGGCGAATTATAATTTTAATGCAACTAAGATGTCTAATTCATCCGGATGCCCAGATGCCTTTTTATCCTTGAAAGTTCACAGTGGACTTCGCAAATTTCGAGTTTATCAGAGTTGTCTGAATGGGGAATCCTTTCATCTGGGGTACGACATTGCGTCAATAATTAAGCGGCTCCAGACGTTTCTAAACATACTAATTCATTCCAAACATCGGAAGCCGTTATAATCATTGAAGCAGTATCGAATATCAGGTGAAAGGACCACGCAGATTAATTGTAATACAAAGCGATTTAAATTTCTTATATTAGTGTCATAATCTCTGAAGCAGTATTTATACCTTCGAAATTGTTAAGACACCCTGTAATTTGTTTTGTTACACAATGGAATATGATCCAGACATACTTTTTCAATTTAGGACACAGGTCTGTTTAACGTTGAAGTGTGGGCCAGAAATGAACTATGTGATGAGATCAAGTCAGGCTGAAAATATTATATGATATGTTGACCACACAGACCTAATAAAAATAAAAAAGGTAAAGCTCACACTAGAACAGTCAACGAAGGCCCGGATGGGGAGTAGAGCTATAGCTTTACTCTTTCTTTGACCTCGGCGCGGCGATGGCGGTGGTTGGTCAACGCCATGTCCCGGGCGCTTTGCCCTCGAGATAGAAAACCGCTAACCATTATATAGGAGGCTGGGTGGGCCTCAGGGCAAGGTTGGACGGGTGCGGAAAATCTCGCCCCCCACCACGGTTCGATCTCCGGACCGTCAAGCCCGTAGCGAGTCGCTATGCCGACTGAGATATCGCGGCCCACGTTTAATAAAAATTCAAATTCTGTAAATGTTAACTGACATTAAAAGGGTATGAATCGTAATAACGAATAAATTACACTTAAATCTTTACTCTTTTTGGGGACTGTGAGAAAGTGACTGAAATAATATTAAATTGTATTTATCTCTACATAATCATCCTACCGGATAAAGTAGGTCTTTTATGAATAAAATTGTGATAAGAAATGATCCGGATAATACGGAAAAAGCCTTTTTCTATCTCACTACAAGTACGTACACTTTATCTGTATGCCCGAAAATTATGTATGGATCAGATAAAGTTGCTGAATATGGCTCTCATGGAGGGTGTGATATTGTGTAGTTTGGTAAACAGAAACTTGTTTCCACTTTCAAGTTAGAAATACGGCTCTTCCGTCCTGAAGAGTGAGGCAGCAGATTGCTCAGAAATGTATCTATGCACCAAACTATACGGCGACCCAGTCCACAAGGCCGTAAGACTCTACATGATTCGCCGTGAAAACTTCCAATATTTAATCATTCCTTCTGATAATAAAAAATGTGTGGCAAACTGTCACCACCAATACAGAGAAACCGAAAAGCATCTCACCACAGGAAGTTACAAGACTTGTTTAAACGTAATTACATCGTGGTCTTTAGGGCTGGGTGAAACAGGTGGGCCAGGTGCCTAGCACGCGCTTCGCTGTTACGTTCACAAATATGCAGCCCACTCAACTTCTCAGCGTTCGGTCATACCTCGAGGAATTCCCATAGATTGAAGTCCGGAGACCGTGATGGCCATTCCACCGTTTGTTATGTCCCAAACCTACTTTTGCGAAAGGGTGTTCTAGCCAGTGCCAGATAGCAAGTGAGATATGAGCAAAGCACCATCTTGCCCGCATCTTGCAGTGACAGCTAGATGTGAGGGATCAGTTCGCTTACCAGAATGTTTAGGTATACGCTGGCTACTGTGTCTGGACGAAAGGTCCGAGAAGAAGTATTTACCAGCTCTCAGTTCAAAACCCCTCGCCAATGGCAGATACGAAGCATCGTCATTTATCCACTTGTATTCAGAGTTTTCAGTTCAGATATCTGGTTTCACATACAAGTGATCATCAGCGGCGAACACGAGATGCACATTTCCTGTGGGTGTGGCTGAAGTGACGTCATCTTCATAACACGTTGCTATATTGCATGTCCAAAGGGAATATAAGTTTATATTTTTTTATTTAGTGAAGGAACAAGCAAATTAGTGTATCTGACCTTGCCAGGAACCGGATGCTGCCTCTATATTTAATTCTTAATGAAGAGTGTTTCCCAGGGCAGTCCTTCTGCGACAATGATGAGGAGACACCGACAAAGACAAGAGTGAAGTTCTGGGTAAGCAGGAGTAAGCACGGAAGTTTAAGATCTGCGGACATATTTCTCTGATACTAACTGCAGAGCGAAAGGAAAGAAGCTCGTTGTTTTGTAAGATTTCTCAGACTTTCCACTTTAAAGGGTACATTAAATTATGCAAACCGCATGATTGCTGCATGTACCACCAGGTTTAACATTCAGAAATTCTAAAAATAGGCTGCACTTAAGTATTTTGCATGCATCTCAAAACAAACAGCGATTTTTTAGCTGTTTCTTTTCGATAAACAAGATGGAGTGTGTTTACTGCGCAGTTACTACCTAAATCTTTAAATACAATTCAAGTCACTCTTAGTCTTTAAGCCGTCCTGGGAAACATGGTCGCCATTCCAGGTTCAATATCTGCGCTTCATTATGTGCTGAGAATATCACAACTGAACGTAGGGTCTGTTAGGTGCCGATAGGTCTTATCAGAGGGTCAGATTCCCCTACCTTCGAACTGCCCATTGAGCCTTGATCTTCTCAGCGTTGTTCGAATATCTCGTGTTAACACCATATGAAAGTTTGGCCAACACAAAGCAGACACATTCTGTTTGTGTACTCACCACCAAAGTAGGCTAACATGGCAGTAAGTGCTACGGACAGAAGGATGAGCGCAATGCTGCAACATTTCCAGGAGCATCGATGTTGGCAGCGCTTGTCGATGTGGAACCGTGAAGGCGAATACGGCGAGTACGGAGACGGCGTGGGCCGTAGCGGGAATACAGGCATCGCTATAGGGTTGGCAGGTGCCACGGACAGCTGTGGTGGTGACGCCATCAGTTGCGGGGCCAGCCTGAAACAACAGTGTTTTGTTATAACAAGCTCACACGTTCCTTGTATTCACACTCAAATAACATGGCGGTGTGTGTTCAGATCGTCACCTTCTGAGTTGCAACACCCTGTATTTATTTCATTTATTTATGTTTATTTTACCATTATGCCAGTATATCAGGAAAATAGCGTTGAATGTACAAGTAGGGTGGCTGGTACACCGAATGGGAAAGACTTGGAAGGTAGCGTCGTGGCCTAAAATTCAGGCCTGATCGCGACATTTGCACAGAACTGCTCAGTACACCGCAACAACCTGTCACTACAGTCGCCGCTCCGACCGAATTTCGATCCAGACTTCTTCCGAAAACAAATGTGAAATACTAACGTTTTGCATCTCTGTTCAGACTAAAGCCTTCTCCTTACCGATACCTGATAGAATCGAAAATGGATAACAATATTTCGGAGAAACCTCCTATCTCCAACCTCAGTGCTTTATACCTTCTCAATCAAATATCTATATAACTGTACTGCTCCTTTTTCTCAGTTTGGCACTGAAATGGAGGTAACTTGTCAGTCAGCAACGTCGACATCCGCCTACAAGAGCATGCAGAGTCAAAACTCGGAAGACAACATTCTATCAGTTCTAAGGTTATACTGCCTATATTTAGTAGGTGCATTCTGCAGAAGAATATACAGAACACACTCTCATGTCACCGCTCTTCAAAACACAAGTAATGTTGACAGTATTCATTTCGTTAAAATGAGAGATTATTTGTATCCAAGTAAGTACAAATTCAGCAATGCGGAGTCTTTCACGTTTCTAAATATTTACAGGAAAGCCCAAACATATTGTTACATAAACTGATCTTTTCGAGTCGTCCTATAGCAATTACAACAAACTGCTCAATAATTTTTTAATGGAATAATGCAACAAACTGTTTAATCAAAACTGTTTTATCTATTCTCGAATCATTTCATGGCTACAGGCGGACAGACTGACAAACTGGGCGATTCTATGAGGCGCTCCGCAGCGATGCGAAAACCCCTTAAAAAATATTTTTGAACAACCCAAAAAAGTAACTGAAATGCCGAACTTGTGAGCAAAGCGCGCATACTGAGATCGTGCCTAAATCACAGCGCAGGCAGATAACATGACAGCCGCATAAAAACTGCAGTTTATGGCGGGTTAAATTTTCCGCTAGAAATGAACAAAAACTATTGATTGTTTCAATATATCACTGTGTGTGTCGGTAAGCCAGCCGGTCTGAAAATCGCAAAATCCAACAAACCTCTTCGCGAGATACAGTAAAAGGGGCATTAACGCTGACGGCTCCACTGGATGTATAAAAACAAGAATATGAAACACAGAATTTACATTTTGAGTCGCCTTCTTTATTTTAATTTGCAAGAACACAAACAAATGAGCTACGTATCAAACTCTATAAACGTCTGTAATTGAGCATAGCAAAGGTATTGCCAAACACAAACTATCATGTATTATGTACATACTGTTTGTTATTATACACGAACCATTGGACTGATTCTGTATCTGGACGGTTATTTTAAGCCTTGAAAGAGGGACAGAATATGAAACAAAGAATCGAAGTTCAGTACTTGGGATTTGAGTCTTACGGAAGTTTACGCCTTGTTTTCTAGTAAAACTGAACGAGGTTTAGGGGGATTTTATTGACCTCATACATATAGGGTCAAGCAGTGCACTGCACTTCCACTGCTCTCGACATAGAACACATGGTAATTACTGAACACATCACGCTGTAACATCCCAGAAGGTTAAAATTTTCAAAAATGTCTAGCTTGGAGAAACTAAATCAATTATTTTAGGAAGTGTAGCAACGTGATATTGCGGACAGTGCGAAAGCTAACAGAACTTACTTACTTAATTACTTATTTACTCCTTGGAGCAGAGTCCTTTTTGAGAAGTTAACAGGTTTTGAGCTAGACAAGAAATTCCGCGCATTCTATGGAACCCGAAGGTTCATTACCGCTGCCAAAAGTGGCCGCCACCTGTCTCTATCCTGAACCAGCTCGATCCAGTCCATACCCCCACATCCCACTTCCTGAAGATCCATCTTAATATTATACTCCCATCTAATCCTGGGATTCCCAAGTGGTCTCTTTCCTTCAGGTTTCCCCACCAACCTCCGTATATGCCTCTCCTCTCACCCATACGCGCTACATGCCCCACCCATCTCATTCTTCTCAATTTTATCACCAGAAATGTATTGGGTGAAGAGTACAGGTCATTAAGCTCCTCAAAATGTAGTTTTCTTCACTCTCCTTTTACCTCGTCCCTCTTAGGCTCAAATATTCTCCTCAACACCCTATTCTCAGACACCCTCAGCCTACCTTCCTCCCTCAATGTGAGCGACCAAGTTTCACACCCATGCAAACCAGCAGGCAAAATTATAGTTCTAACAGAACTTACTGCACGTCCGAATTGACATACTCTAATTTTCGTTAAGGACATAACGTGAAATTCTTCAACTTCCATTTCCTACATACATAAGGCCAACAAGGAGGCAGTGCGATCTTCTGAGGTAAAGAAGGGTGAATAACTGTACACTATCAAAATATATATTACTGTATTTACGATGATTTTATTTAAGAAAGGAAAAACTTATCGGCGAAGGGATATTTACGTATAAAAGAATTCCTCCTACAGTAACACATAAGGAGCTGTTGTAAACGCGAAGGTCTGTATGAAAAGAGAACACAGAGGCAACTGCGAGGAGGAAACTGATTCTCTGTACTTACTTTACAAGGCTGAAAATTAAACTACACTCTACCTAAAATTTCAGTTATTGCGCCACACAGAACCGGCTGGATCGCTATTCCAAAGACAAACGTGTTAAGATTGTTTACAGAAACAATGCTCCTTTACAGCGCTAGTTACATCAAAAACATAAGTGCTGTGTTTTGGAAAGGCGCAGATGTTTTTTATGTTAAAGAAATGCGAAAATTTATTCAGATATATCAATAGACTTTATTGGGTTAAAAATTAAGACAACAATTTAAGGGTAGATCTGACAGCATAAAACTTAGTACTAACAAATGTACACAACTAGTTACTTCAATTATTACCTTCCTATTCTTTTTTGGTCTAAATCTCTACCATTTAGGCCCTCTGTTCCAACTCTGAACAACTTCTGAAACTGCAAGTCATTCTTAAACCTCGGGTCAGACCACCACATTCCTTATCCCCGTACAGCAACAAACAAATACTGGAAAATTCGACACTGCAACAGCGACCAATCCATATACATGCCTGTTACCGAGGTCCAGTTTTTGTCACCTTCTTTTCCTTTTTGTAACTACTAACCCTCCGCTCCACGCCAACAAAATGTGTAAAGGTAAAACAATCCCGCTGCAAGCCTGGGCAGGCTCTGAGGTTTCCAGGAGGATGAGTCTCCGGGATTTCAAGACAATCGGCACATAAAAGTGGTAAGGTTGTCAGCCCTACGTACCGGCTACCTTTACCCTCGAGGAACTCATTTCTGCTAGTGCTGAGTCAACCCAAGGGCCCTAGTGCAGCCGGAAGGATTATGTAAATGAAAAATTCCAATGACATCATCAGGAATCGAACCCGCGACCTACCGGCATGTAGCGCAGTGCCCCCAACAAAATGTGTAAAGATCGGTTATTTGAAAACGGGCACCTAGTGGTCCTGCAGACATTGGACATGTTTCCTCTTACAACTGATTCAATTAATGGCTGTGTTATAAATACCAAGAGAGAGAAACCTCTCTTTTATACACACTGTTACAGCTTGTCTTGACTCTCATGAACGCTTTTTGAGTGAAAGAAGAGAATGGCTACCGTTAATGCAATAGTACCGCCATATAGCCTTGGCCACACTTCAGATAAGGCACGGAAAGGTTATGATCTTAAATATGAGGAAATGTGAGGCTCTGTGTATTGTATATGGACAGGAAAATATGGGCGTTCGTTACTGAAATAAGTATAAAAAACAATACTAAAGCCCGAAATATTGTGGTGCGTGCCTTATGGGAGTAATCACATGACTGGGCAAGCTGCCATTTCATTACTTTACTTTACGATCAGTTTTATCAACTCCGCAGCCAGGACAGCTCAGTTAGTGTAGTGACTAGGCTACGGTCGGACGTCCGTAGATTCGGGGTTTAATTCCCTGAAGGGGCAATTTATTTACATCTTCTCCGAAGCGTTCAGATGGGTTGTAGAATCCACAACACTTCCCATCAAAAGGTTAACAGAGGTTCTTTCTCCGGGGGAACACCGTGACTCTAACCAGTCACTCCACCTGGGATTGAGATGAAGAATGAGTGGAGCTATAACTCCACTGCCCATCTGCCCTCATGGCAGGCACCGGCACAAATGTAATACTACACCGATAATAACAATGATAATAACAGTAATAACAACAATCTTGAGTCTCAAATGATAGCATAGATAAAAGGAGGAAGAAGAAAATTGTATACAGTACAACTCCACTTATCCGGGTTAATTGAGGTGGGCAGGCTGTCCGCATGATCAGAAAATCTGGATAATTGGAGTGTTCTTTGAAAATAGGCTACATTGGCAGTTTGAAGTTCGGCTGTTACAATTTACAGTACGTACCGACGTCTAAACCTTTCGACCATGCCTCATCCGAAGTTCTGGAAGCCATAACACTGTACTGTACTTGATACGATAACCGGTAATTTCAAGGCAAATTAGTTTTGTAGAATTCTCATAAAATTTTTCCGAAGGCCCAAGCCGATTCGGATAATTGGCGATCCGGATTACCAGCGTCTGGATGAGTGGAATTCTACTGTATAGTGAAGGGTTTCATAATCTGTACTGTGCACAATATGGCTAACGAGACCAAAATTACATAGACAAGATCATTGGGGCACGCAGCATTTTAGTGGGGAAACTAGAGGCAAAGAATACTTGGGAGACGTACATGTAGTTTCACTATAATATTAAAGTGAACCTAAACAGGTCGTGACGATGTGGATTGGATTCAACTGGCCCAGAACAGAATGTAGTGTGCTTATGCATATTTGGAGATTAGAGGTTCTCACGGTGGTGTATACTAAAATTCTGTCTACCGGGATGTGATGCCGTATAGTTTTGTAAGTATGTACTACCACTTAAGGATAAAACGATGATGGAAGCAGCAGGAAGTTCCAAAAATTTGGTGCCCCACAAAATACACGACGTCATATTCCGAAAGAAACCAGTTTATGAAACTTTTATTAGCTGACCCAAATATTATTTGTCCTGCAGAATTTGCAATAGAACGAAATTGCTTAAGAAATATTTCAAGTTAATTACAACAAGACATGCAATGTAGGTATAGCATAACATTCAGGCGCGTTCGTGAAACCATTGTTGCAGTGGAAAAGCGATGAGTATTACATATTCTGAGTGTGCGTCTGTAGCCTCAGGTATTCAGTATGCAACGCGCAGGCGCCATATTGTCGTCTGTGGTCTGGCCGGTTCTGCAAAAATTTTCCACATTATCTCATAAAAGGCAAAATTTCGAAAACCAGTTATTGAACACAAAATATGTGTTTTGATTTTCTCTACAAATTTGTCTGAAACATTTCTAATTCTGAGAAGAATCGATCGAGATATTAAAAGAAATGTATATTGGTCTTCATGTAAAGTACTCGTTATGCTTATTATTATTCTTGTTGTTCTTCGATAAGCACTTGAATATAAAATTTGATGAAAATCGGTCCAGTGGGAGCCGAGTTTTTTCATGCGGAAAGAGAGACATGACGAGGCTAATTGTCTCTTTTCGCAATTTTGCGAACGTGTCTCAAAACGGACTAAGACAAAAAATCTGCCAGAATTTAATTTTTCCTTCAAGAAGTGTATAAAAAATTATATAAAAATTCATCAAACGGTTTAAAACACGTAACGCGAGTACGGGCGGTCCGAAAGAGTACCTACTGATGACGTATGATCAGTGACGCCACTTGCTGCCAAAGAAACAAGCGATGCTGCCCCCTGCTGGCAAAAAAAAAATAGGCGTATTGACATATGAGGGCGATACGCTGTCGGCAAGGGTTCGGATGAATCGTGTTCTCTCGTTAGTGCGCGCTGTCGGAACCTGCTGATTGGCTTCATTTGTCTGTCACCCAACTGAACACTGCTCATGGTCATTACACCCGGTGGAGATAGATGACTATATTCTTCAGAAAATATTGAAATATTACGGTACACTATTGGCCTATAGTAATCTTCGGTGACAACTCTCCACCAACACCTGCAGTAGTTTCCAGTAAATACACGAGTACCGTGATATCTAGAGCAGGAGTTTTAAACATTTTCCCCTGTGTAACCTTTCTCCAGAAATATTGAACGGGACCAAACCCCCGCTTTTGAGTTGGCAAAACAGTCAAAGTAATTTTTTTGCTTGAATGCAAATGAAATGACAGTGACTTCACTGCAGATTTAAACAGTCAATAGAACAGTACACAATTTTACACTTTTTTTCTTATCACTGTGATGGGGGAGGCTGTTTTGATAAATATATCAATTCTAAATTTAGTATGACGGGCAACAGTTCCAATCGAACATCTGCCTCAGGACTCAGATTATTTCTGTATTTAGCTTTTGTCACACTCACTGGTCATGTGAGGGGGAGACGGTGTTTACAGTGACCCTCGTTATGTTATTCTAGTTGGGGCAGCACCGTGCACGAACTCCCTTTATGCCCCCGTTTCTTTCCGAAGTGCTGTATTTGAAAATGTGATATACAGTTTTCAGGCGCATGCGCAGAATTGCGAAAAGCGATTATTAGCTTCGTTATGTCTGTCTGTCCGTCCGTCTATCTGACCGTCCGCCTGGAACAATTCGCCTACCAATGGAAGGATTTTCATGAAATTGTATATTTGAATATATATGTCGAAAATCTGTCGAGAGAATTCAAATTTCACTACTATCTGACAAGAATAGTGGGTACTTTACATGAAGACCAATATACATTTTTGATCATATCTTGCTCAGTCCCTCTTATAATTAGAAAATTTTCACACAAAATTTGTAGAAAAAATCAAGACAAAGATTTTAGTTTCAATACCGGCTTTTTTTTTAAATCATACCCTTTATGAGATAATGTGGAAAGATTTTGTACAGCGGGGCAAACCACAGATGACTACATGGCGCATGCGCATTGCGTGCTCGATAACTAAGGCTACAAACACGTGCTTAGAATATGTAATAATTATTGTTTCCACTGCAATAATGATTGCAAGAACGCACCCCATTGTTACGTTTGTACGTGCATTGCCTGTCCTGTTAAAAATTACCTCATATTTATAGTTTAACACTGTTGTAGAAGCAAGCTGCTAAGAATAACTACGACGGATACAAATGCCGAACTTTTCATCAGCGTTTCGCAGAACCCCTGACATGCTTTCGCGAAACCAATTTAGAAAAACACTGTTCTAGACTAACCTTCATCAATGTAACACTACGCTTATGTCCACAACAATTTCCAGTAATATTAAAATATCATATTTACCTAGTTATCTCAAGTAATAAAAGAATAAACTAATATGTACAAATTAACAATAACGTGTTACGCAACACTTTTATTTGTTAATTAATGCTCTAACATGTTTCGGCCTTAACTACTGGCCATCTTCAGGGAGCTCTTAAGTTTTTCTTAGCATGTTCAGCTTACGCTTCAACTTATATGGTAGGAATTCTACATATTATTAAAATTATTATTATTATTATTATTACTATTAAACGTCATAGTTCTTTAAAATCAGCGTTGTTGTTAAAATACAGATAAAATACAATATAAAATTATTGTAATTTGTTGTTGAGGTAACTGTCGTGTCCAAACATCTGTGTTTAAATCTTTCTACTAGAAAGAATGCAACATAGATGTCGGGACACAACAGTTACATCAACAACAAATCAAAATAATTTTATACTCTACTTTATCTGTGAGGACCGCGGTGGCATAGTGGCTAAGGTGCTGTGCTACAAATCGGGAGGTCGCTGGTTCGATCCCAGCTGGTGTCATTGGAACTTTTCGTTTACATAAAATCCTTCCGATCGCACTATGGCCCCGGAGTCGACTCAGCCTCTAACAAAAATGAGTACCAGGAGTATTTCCTGGGGGTAAAAAGCGGCCGGTGCGTAAGGCTGACAACCTTACCACCATCCTCGGCCATTGTCACGTAATCTGGGAACCTTAACTTCCTGGAACTCTCTGGGCACCTCGGGCCAGTAATGGTACTGCTTCACCTTTTTACTTTATCTGTATTTTAACCACAACAATGTTTTTAAAGAATTGTAACATTTCATCTTAATAATAATAATAAGTTTAATCATATGTAGAATTTCTACCAAATAAGTTGAAGTATACGCTGAACATGCTAACATTCCTATGAGCTCCCTGAAGATGCCCAGCAGGTAAGGCCGAAGCATATCGGAGCATTAAATAACAAAAAAAGTGTTGTGTCAGTAATTGTTGTTCAATTTTACACATCTAATACAATTGGAGGCAAATGTACAACATTAAAGCACAGCACACTAATATCTACAGCACTATGAATAACGTTACTGGACACAAAACTGCCTACAGCAGTGTCCATTAATGTCAGTACACTAATACCTACTGTTAATGTCCAATGATAATATTGCAGCACACTATCCACAATTATCTGCAATGATGTAACAATACACGACTGGCCTACAAATATCTCCAGTAATGTAACAGTAGAGTGATATCTACAGTGCCCATGTCGGTGGCCGTGCGGTGTAAGGAGTAGGACAGCGGCTGCTCGTTAGCTGGAATTGCGGATTCCCATCCAGATGAAGGCAGGCATGTTCGTCTTTTGTGAGGTCCGGAGACATGGTTGGCCATAGGTAGTGAAATACATTTTTATACCGATGAAATGAGACAGGATAGGTGTAGGTATTGTGGAGAGAGTGTTATAACTTCTGAGGGTATAGGGGAAAGTCTCCTTAGCCATGTTTCACGGGGTAAAAGAAAGAGTATGGTCTAACCTACCTCCTCCTCTGAGGTAGCGGAGGGGGAATTGCCGCGTAGCCAGGCAACGCGTTCTGCATCGTCATTAGGAAGTGCGCGTATGTCCACTTGTCCTGCTGGCAGGCTGTAAGTCCATATCACTTCACTTCACTTTGGTTCACTAATAGCTTAATGACTGTCCTCCAAAACACTCCATCTGAACACCACAGAGTTTTGAACATGTCTTAGATTTAATGTCTTGCACGTTAAAAGACAGTTCTATAAAACAGAAATTTTGTTTATAATTAAAGCGTTAAGAAGTTCTTGTAAGATTTCCACTCTTCGGTTTATTATAACCACTCGCTCGTACCGAAAATCGTAATGTGTGTGTATGTGTGTGAGGGTGTGGTGGGTGGGAAGGGATATTTTGAAAAGCGTGAGCTTCTGAGAGTTATGCGCCTTATGACATATATCACTGACGCATACAGACAAATGCTGTCCTTATGCTGAGGCGCTTTCAAAGCTAAAAGAGGAAATATTGCAGTGAGCTTGAGGGTTACTTGTAACACATAACATTACGTGATATGCCGACCTGATCAGCCACATATCTGGTGGCCACCGAACACAATTGATGGAAGGCCCACGACAGAAAAACCACCATATACGTCGAATAATTTCATTGGCTAGCATGTAAAAGGCAAGGCAAACTTTTCCTGTCCGCGTCATGAAGGCACAGATGGGAAGTAGAGGTATAGCTCCATTTATTCTTTACCCTGGGAATAGATGGAGATCAGTGGTCAAATTCACGTCCCGGCCGCTTTATCCGCGGGAAAGAACCCCCGTTATCCATTAAATAAGAGGCTGGATGGGCCCCAGAGCCAGTCTGGAAGTTTAGAAGGAGATAAAAGTCTCTTTCACCTCCCGGAATTCAAAACCAGACCCTTCAGTCCGCAGCTTAGTCATTACACCGGCTACGCTATACCAGCTCTATCAGCCCGCATAACAACGAAAATAAGTTCTTTAGAGACTTTTCTTACCAGAATCTCATCACAGATCATGTTCCTTTCTGGCTAAAGCTATCAGTAACAGGTTCCCAACGTCGGATGGTGGAATGACGTATTGGCAATAATTTGGAACGAGGAGGTCGTCACCTAACAGAGACTCCATCATTAAACTTCATTGGAGGAACTGAGAAAGAACACAAAATCTATCAATATCCGACATCTAGCAGTTGCCGACGTTTTGAAGGATCGTAATGCCGCCGAAACGTCGGTAACTATTTACCAGTCGGTACGGTGCAACATTCCAGAAGACCTGTAAGTTCAACTTTTTTTTGTTCCTTTAAAACCGTGGATTTTTCATGGCTAGCTGAGACACTATTAGCTTTCCAGATGGCTGTGTTCAATGAAGTAAACAGCACAAATTAAATTCTCTATTTAATGGCATGCATTTAGTTTAGATGGGAGATCCTTATTAAAAAGTCTGTTTTAAAAAAAATTGCCGATAGAGTGCGCATTAGGGTCATCTGACGCAGAACGAGACCGCGTTATGGGATTTTTGATAGGGATGCTGAAATTTCGTGTTATTAAAAAGACGGGAAATTACGTAATCAGATTAGAAACTATGAGCTTCTCAACGGCTCTGGTCCATACAGTTAGCAACGTTAAGTTTTATTCGTAGGGAAAATAAGACACGTTATTCTATGCATTGCAATGGCAGCCCATCACCACACGTAAGCCCAAATGTCTATAAACAAGCCCTGCAGACAATAGCACCAGCTACAGAACTTGATCGTAGGTGGAACTTGCGTCCTTTCTGGTGGCCATTTTGATAACTGAAACTGCCGACGCGGGCGTAATGGCTGACTAAACTAATACGTGTTTCAAAGATTGGCCACTAAAGCACTAATCTTAAACATCTCCAGTGTGAAGGTCGATTTACCAGTACTATGGTTGATAAAACTATGCAAGTATATCCCAATCGAATCAACTGTCAACTCCAAAAACACTCCATTAAGCTCAAAGTTATGAATCCTTATATCCTGACAACGTCTTTAAATAAGCCACAAATAAACAAAAAAAAACATTAAAGAACATGAGTGTTCCTGTCCGATAATCAACATTTAAAAACTGATCTGCAATATTTATATGTCATGTTCTGTCATAATGTCATAAAAGGAACATCTTTTGTCCTTACAACCGAGAAATTAGTGAAGGAATTAATGGGTACCACAGAAATCTGACGTTATAGACGAGGTAACGCATAAATCGATGTCGTTATAACCGGGTTCGGCTGTATTTTTTATGGACAACATTTTGTATGTGCATTAGAATCTCACTCTCATTGAACGATCACGAAATTCAATTGTTGAATTCAAATAAACTTACAGATATGATCAGTAATTAAATGTCAGAATTGACTTAACTTGCTGCGTCATTCAGTTAAAGAATATTTGAATGAATAGCAATTGACGGAGTTACAATTGTTCTATAAATATTATCAGCAAAATTTACATTCACATCCACATGATTAATACACAATTCAAGAATATTTCATCTGTAACTAGCACGATCAAATCATTTAAACTCAACCGCAAAACCAGTAACGCTGTCTACCCTTCAACAATACAGCTGACCGACCAAGTTAGTGTAGCGGTTAATTTTCTTAACTTGCCTTCGTGAGGTCTCCGTTTCGAAATCCGACATCACCGACTGCAGCGACAGTTTATAGTGCTTTACCGCAGTCCGTCCAGAAGCATTACTCTAATTAGATTACGACCGTTTCCTTTTGCTTGCATTTCAACTCACCATCCAACAATCATCCTACCGAGCTGCTGTACAGTCCGTTAATGGCAGGTCGTAAAATAAATCACAAAATAAGCATCGGTTTTAACTGCTTAGTTAATCAAGCTGGCAGATGAGATGGGTGGGGGATGTAGATCGTGAGATAATAAAAATTTTATACAGCCTATTGGTTGGAAAACCAAAAGGAAAAGGACTTTTGGAAGATACAGGCGTAGATGGCAGAACATTATTAAAACAGAGTTCAAAGAAACGGGATGGCAATAAGACTGCAGTCATCTGGCTCAAATAAGGTTCTTTCAAACATGGTAATGAAACTCAGAGTTAAAAAAATGCATGGAATTTGCTGATCAAGACACTAGTACCTACTGAAGAACTTTCCTACATGGAGTTAATTACTGAAGCTAGTCTATAGCAAGGAATGTAATGAAAACTGTAAATTACACCAAACAAGTTAGGAAAGGCAAAGGTAAAGCAGTCCCATTACAGGCCTGGACAGGCCCAAAGGGTTCCAGGAAGTTAGCTTTCCCACATTTCGTGACAACGGCACAGGATGGTGGTAGGTTGTCAGCCTTGCGCACCGGCCGCCTTTACCCCCCAGGAAATGCTCCTGGTGCTCATTTCTGTTAGAGGCTGAGTCGACCCCAGGGCCATAGTGCGATCGGAGGGATTTTATGTCAATGAAGAATCCACTGACACCAGCTGGGATCGAACCAGCGACCTTCCGATTTGTAGCACAGCAC
>Ga0123352_10004369_pt1 | contig 20796 bp, 16 predicted proteins | sample TergutLab28metaG_FD_89700 | JGI IMG/M metagenome (GOLD analysis project Ga0123352, IMG submission 89700) | Labiotermes labralis P1 segment gut microbial communities from Petit-Saut dam, French Guiana - Lab288 P1 | ecosystem: Host-associated > Arthropoda: Insects > Digestive system > Gut ...
AAATGCTTGCTATCATTCGGTGCAGAATCTTTTGTCTTCCAGGTTGCTATCCAAAAATTTAAAGATCAAGATATATAGAACTATAATTTTGCCTGTTGTTTTGTATGGGTGTGAAACCTGGTCATTGACATTGCGGGAGGAAAGGAGGCTGAGGGTGTTTGAGAACATGGTGTTGAGGAGAATATTTGGACCTAGGAGGGACAAGGTAACGGGGTAATGGAGGAGAATGCATAATGAGGAGCTAAATGATCTGTACACCTCACCCAATATTGTGCGGGTGATAAAATCAAGAAGAATGAGATGGACTGGGCATGTGGTGTGTATGGGTGAGGAGAGGGGGGTGTGTAGGGTCTTGGTGGGGAAACCGGAGGGAAAGAGACCACTGGGGAGACCTAGGCCTAGATGGGTGGATAATATTAGGACGGATCTCCAGGAGGTAGGATGTGGATATATGGACTGGATTGGGCTGGCCCAGGATAGAGGTAGGTGGCGGACGCTTGTGAGTGCGGTAATGAACCTTCAGGTTCCGTGAAATGCGGGGAATTTCTTGACTAGTTGCAAACCAGTTAGCTTCTCAAGAAGGACTCTGCACCATGGAGTAAGTAAGTAATATATCCATCATCAAGAGCTTGCAAGCTCCTGATGATGGATATATTAATGTCCGAAACATGTTGAGCACATAAGAAGTGAAATAAAATAGCAAGTGACATCATGTTAGTCTTTTATTCTTCAGCTATTACAATGACGCACAGTGCAATAAACATAAGTTAATTATCCTGTTGTCACCCTGTTGAGCCAGATGAATTCATTTTAAAGAATTTTATCTTATTTTACAACCATCATAATTGTATCCTGCCTCTGTATTTAGGTCTCCCAATGAGCTTTCCACTCAGTTCTTCGGACTACATTTTCATAATAGTGCTAAATAAAAGAAATTTCAATGATTGTATTCACATGTTCCACATGTTATGTGTTCTTTTGTGTTGTAGCATGCTGTATAATCTGGAGTTTGGAAGAGAAATGGACTCTGTACGAGCCCATGAAGATGCAGTGTCATGTCTGGCCTGGGGCACTAAGAATCAAGTTCTTGTATCTGGATCTTGGGACTGTTCAGTACGAGTATGGCAAGGCATGGCTGATGGCCGACGAATCAAACCTTCATCATCCTTAATGGCTCAATTCGATCATGATGCGCATATAACTTGCCTGTCGTTGACCAGGTAACAAACTTTAGCCTAATATTGTTTTTAGGGATTTCACATTTTTGCTTGTTCTGAAATTCACTTTGTTTTGTTTGTTTACTTATTCATTAATTGGTAGCTTTTAAAGTGGATCAACTGCAGGAGTTATTATAACTGTAAAAGCAGAGATTGGTGTACGAGGTGCTTAGCATTTTTAAAACTATATTAAATGATAACCATTCTTAAGGCTTATGGAGGGAGCAAATTAAGTTGTAATATTTAAAATTTCCATGCCTGTTCTGGATTCGTCCCTGAAGACTACTGGGGAAGTGGATGAAGACTGTTAAGCCTATGGAGAATATCTTTGATATAAAACTGTGAAGTTGTTATTAATATATGCATTGACCATTTGGTATATCTGATGCTTTAAAATTCAATTCCCATGTGTGTGTGTGTGTGTGTGTGTGTGATTGTCATGTCTTAATAATTGACTCTAAAATATGGGTTCTTACCTTCAGTAAAATAAGCAGAGGTCAGAATGGTTAGTCCTTAACTGAATGCTACAGACATAAGAGTGTATGTCAGTGGAACTCTGTATTTACAGATTAAAGTAACATTTTTGTAAGAATGGCAGTGGGTGCTGTTTATGTACATGAATGAAAAACATTTAATAAGGTTGGAAATTTTTTTGGTACATATTATATTAGTACTTTACTTTAGTTCAGAATTTATTTGGATGAACTTAAGTTTTATTGCAAAGTTCATTTCAAGTTGCTGCACACATCAGTGATGTTAATACAGATTGTGTGGGTTCCTAATGCAGTGTACAATGGTAAGGTTTCTGGGAGCACCTTGTGAACCTTATTCATTGACATGTATATCACATATGCTTATTTAATGTTGTGTCTATTCCAGATTTTACAACATGCTATGTTTATGAATAATGGTATGGTTCTGTTTTGCAGGGATAACAAACTGCTTGTGTCAGGTACACAGGATGGTGACCTATTTGTGTGGTCAATGGACACACAGTCCTTAAATCAGCAACTCCCATGTATGTTTCATTTTCACTTCTATCTTTAAAACTCTAATGCATTGGTTCCCAAATTTGTTCTATGGATCCCAAAAGATCTGCAACCACTTCCCAGGTGATCCATGGATAAATTTCTGTAATGACTACTTTGAAATTTACTTATTTTCATAATTAAAGGAATAATGTTTTGTTGCATATAATTGAGAAACTTCTTTAATTGGTGGTATGTTAATTTCATATGACCATTGGAATATCTAATTAAGAATCTCCTTGTACCCACAAAGCAAGTTATATGTGTCTGAGAAATTTGGTTTTCAAATTAAATGCCATGTTTTATGGATGTAGTGCTGATGTTTACTTTCTCAACATCTGCATATATATATTGTGTTTACTATTTCAGGTCATAATGACACAGTAAATGCAGCAAGCTTTAGTCCAGATGGAAACAAGTTAGTGTCATGTGGTGAGGATAAAACTCTCAAAGTTTTTGATCTGACATCTGGGATGCAAGTGTACACCAAGATGCTAGATGAACAGTTAAGGTATACTAAATGAACTCTTTTTGTTGCTTGATTTTTTATTTAACTTACCCTGTTTTCTATTAACTTTACCCTCTTACCCTTCCTCTTCCCATCTGTGTCCTCTACAGAGTTCTATATAAACTTGCTGTAGCGTGGCTGTGTAGTTATGTGAAACTGTGTTCTGTATTACAGTATTTTTGTTCAAACATGGTATTGCATTTTTCACATTTAGCCTATAGCCTCTATCTACATTATTGTAAGGTTTTAAATGGTTTATGTTATGTTCATAGATATTCCAGATAAATTCCATTTTAAAAAACCTTTTGATTGATCTCATTTAATTTATTTTTAAGAATGCTGTAAATAGCAAGGCAATACCTATGTATTTATTGTACTTAACATCTAGCTTCTTTTCATTTATGTGTATCATTGATGTTCTGTGCCAGTCTTTGGGATAACTTGCTATACAGTATCTTTATTTCACCTTCTGAAAGCAAATTTGTGCAGTATGGATGTGGTAGCTGTGTGAGATTAGAAATCCTCACAGTGGTGTGGATAAGGAATCAAGTCTTCAGGGATATGATGATGTTTTAATTGGTAGTTTGAGGTTCTTGTTGTCTTCGTTTATGGGGTGTATTCAGTCTGCAATTCTTGCACCAGAAAAACAGGTGTATTCTATAGGTAAGGGTGCATTGGGTAGTGAACTAATGGAAGACATTGTATTATGCAGTGGTTGGCAACCAAGTGGCCATAGGCAGGAAGGATAAGCAGAAGTGACTGAGAGTTGGATGTCAGGACATGAACAGTGTAATGGAGTTGTAGAGTGCAGTGTGTTGGTAGGGACATGAGTTTAAGTGAGGGTGCTTTGGTATTTAATTAGGAAGTGGAACCATGGAAATGTAAGGCAGTTGACCAGGATAGAGGGACGGGGGTATGCTTGGCTGTGAAAAGGGCCATAATGCTAAAATTCTCTATGGTGATGATCTTTTCATTTCTCCAGGAAGGAAAGATGGAGTCTTGTAAATATGAATGTGAACCTTTGGTGACTGTGTGTGTTATAAGTACCCCCTCAGGATGACTGTGCCAGGTGGAAACATGTTGGGGCTGTTGTAATAATACAGTATTTTCTGTTATACTCGCATGTTTTTATGGTTGCATTGATAGTTGTAGGTTTCTTTTTGGCAGATGTTATACTATGGACATTATGGTATTACCTTGTTCAAAATCAACATACATTTGTTTGCTTTGCATGTTTTTAAAAAATGTGATCAACACCAGTACATCTAAGAATGTTTTAAATTACATAAGTGAATTGGTGGTCTAAAGATGTTACGGTCTAATGACTTTTTTAGATGCCTTTGTTGGGATGGTTTGACTTTGATTCTGGGGGGAAGCAATGGAAGTCTGTACATATGGGACTTGGTCCAAGTGAAACTGCTGAAACAAGTGTCAGCACATGTAGGTAAGTAGCTACAAATGGAGTTTTCTGTATAGAAGGTAATCGTAGTGTTTAATAATATTTAAACGAAACGAAATTGTGGTTCATTTAAGGCAGTCTTGTGAGACTTAGGTTCTGATAGTGGTAACTATAAAAAATACTGTCTTACAGGATATGATGGCTGTGTAGTGTGGTGGAAATTTACCTTGTTCTGGAGGGATCCACTGCTTTTTTGTACTACATTAGTAAATTTCTACTATAATATATGGAATCACATCTCAAAAGACAGTGTTCATCTGAAGGTAATCCTACCACAGCAAAAAATTTGTACACCAGAAAGTGGCAATACCTTAACATGCTAGACAGGTAGGTCACTTCATCTTCTGTATTGAATGCCAGGATCATGTCGTTGCATGTGATCTTTTTAGCTGTGACTGATTACTGTGGTACATGGACCTTTGAGTTTCTTTTGAGTTACTGATGATAATATTGTGATTTAAAATTCAAATAACCATAACAAAGTTTAGAAACATGGATTGAAAGAAATCTCCTTGGACCTGAGATAGCTCAGTCAAACTAGTGACTAGGTTGTAGGCTGTATGACCAGGATTCAATTTCTGACTGAGGCCGAGAGTTTTCTCTTTGCCAGTCCATCAGGACTCCTGTGGGGCTCACCCAGCTTCCTGTCTGATAGGTTCCAGGGATATTTCCTTACAGGAATAGTGGCAGGTGGGTACAGCTGAATGCACAACAACATCTAATTCCAAGGTTAAGAATGCATGGATCTATAACTCCAATTTTGATACATCGTCATGACATGGTACTTCATTAAGCAGACAGACAATTTTATTTTCTGCTTTGCAGTTTCATAAGTACAGAAATAAGTTTCATGGTTTACTTGTTAGATGTTCTCTAAACTGTATATGGATATTGTGAAGCATCTGAGGCTACCTCATCTCTTGATATTCTAATTCTATACAGTAAATGACACCATCATACGGAGCTACGAGTATGAGGAAAACTTACGTTGTAGGAGTGCTGTCTACTGGATGTAAAGTGATGACAGTTTGCTTTGTGAGAAATCTTAGAATTGTACTGCACATGTTAAAAGTGGTTCTGTTGCTTCATAAACAACAGTGTGTCTACTATGCAATATGTGGTGTCCTTTCAGGTTAATTACTTCACCTAATGAACCACTGAAGCTACAAATGTGAACTTTGAGATGAAGATAGATTATAAATAATTTACAGCTTTTGTATGAAATTCTCTATCAAGTATGCATTTATGGCTTAACAGAGCAGAACTTCCCTGTTACTTCTAGCAACTTCGTCAGAGAAGGAAACTGTAGTAGTGGACATTATCCATAGAATGAGATTGCTAAAATAGATTTACATTTCATTCTGTGTTGTATATAGGTAGAAGAGTTTAAAAGGAAAGTGATGTAATTTCATATAATTTTTGTTAGTTTCTTTCACCTTCATACATTTTCTAATTATTCTGCTGAAACTTTGTCATAGTTCCTACATAATAATCTTGCTTTCTGCTTTATTAACAACACTGTCAGTGTCTGAGGCTGTGTAGACTCAGTGGTAGGATGGTGGAATGATGAATTGAAAAGGATGTGCAAGCAAGCTGTCTTGGCCTACTTGAGGCCCTGTCCCAGAATTTGCCTGGAGGTACTGCATAAAACAAAGAAAACCTCAGTCAGAGTAACAGATATTCCAGCAAATATTGAATGTTGCATTCACCAAATACAAGTGCATTGTCAATACTACACAAACCTCTTCAGTGAATGATGCACAGAATGCTACTGTGTGTTTATCAAAGTGAGGAACTCCTTTCAAAGTTACTGTGAGATAAAAACATGCTTGAGGGGTCATCTGATATGTGTGAAGAACGAAACGTGCATTTTACTTGACATTTGGCTTATAGTCCTTTAAGGTGAACAGCTACTTGAGATGAGAGGTTTTTGTTTTCATGACTATAATCTTGTGTGATGTGATGTCATGAAGTCTGCTAGATTGGTACCAGTGTTTCAGAGGAACCTGCACCCTTCATCTTGAAGGTAGACTTGGATGAAAAAGATGCTTCTTCTACCCTTAATATTGAAGCAGTTGGTTTCTCCAAAAGGTTTTTACCTACCTATCAGACTACACCATGTTACATTCCAGAAGCTCCTACTCTTAACTAAGTAACTATTTAATTGTCATGCCTCTTCACATAGGAGCAGTGACTGCGGTCGCAGTGTCTGATGATGGTACTCTGGTTGTATCAGGTGGAGAAGATCGTTGTGTTGTGATCTGGGAGCCATCCTCTGATAGCTGAATTACATGTAACACATAATGTTGAACTGTACAAGTAATTTGTACTTGATATGAATATAATTTATATAGACTTTATAAGTTACATGCTTCATCAGCAAATGTTGTCTTCCTAACATTGCAATGTCAATGACTGGTGACTGAATAGTGGAAGAGGAGCACATACAAAGAAGCTTTTCCTTAACATCACCTCGAGAACATTTTGTGTGTTAACATCACTTTTTATTTCAATGTATGTGGAGTGAAGTTCCATTTCTACAGTCCACACTGCGAGAGAATAATGGGCAAAATGTATGAAAACCAAAGTGTGTTATGTTTCAACAATAAAAGTTCTAAGAATATTGATTAAAGGATTATTATGGATTATGTGTGTATATATATATATATATATATATATATCACTGTTGAGATAGGAAGGTTGTGATGGTACATATTTATTTTTAGAATAAGTGGAATTCAATTTTAAGTGTGGAGTCTAGCAGACTGTCCTGTAGTAAACATGCCAAGATATTTTGTACTACCTGTATAAGAGACGAAGCATTGGCTTCACCTCTTTGCAGGCATCAAAATGGACAATCGTCAGCATTTCTGAACAGTAATATTCTTAAAACATGTATGCAAACTGAGTAATATGCATTCTGTTTAAATTGTTGGTTTATTGAAAGTATTTGACTTAGACATTTTAATTGAAAGTGTAACTGCCCACAAAGTTCATAGATCTGCTCTCTTGTTTCATTCAAGTGCCTACTAGTATTAGAAATGAAAGAGCACTCCAGTGAAAATATATTTTGGATACTTCCTTTGTTTCATAAATTTACATTCTAAAGTGAATGGAAAATTCTGAGACTGATCCAATAACACATGCAGGATAAATTCTTGTAGTGTTGGAATTTATCCCCCTTTAAAGAAGTCTCCCTGCTATTCAGTAACTTCATTCCAGCAATCCTACTACGTGCAGAAGCATGTCTGGAATTCGTACATCAGCACCCTCATCATGTTTTCAATAACCTGTTCCTGTTTATCAAAGTTGTCTCTTAAATTCAGCTTGGAGTGCGGAATTTACAAGAGCACAGATCAGTGTTATTTTACAAACACACCCTACTATAGATGGTGGTGTGGGGATGCAGCTTGTCACGATGGAGCGGTCAAGTGCCATTCACATAGTTTTGTAGCATTTCTTTGTAATGAGACGAGGCAGACCTTGTAGTACCTCTTCATACAATGTCACATTCAGGAACGTACTCTTGGTGAACTAATTAATAAATACGAACAACATTTTGTCATGATTGTCATTTTTTTTGTGACATGGTGAACTCTGACTCATCTATTGGGACAGTTATTGCTTTGTTATCAGATTGTACATGTAAATCCAAGATTTGTACAGAATTAGAAAGGATGTTTTAAGGTCTGTGATACATGAATAGAGATTCAGACATGCAGCTATGCAGTGCTGCTTTTTGTCCTCAGGATGGCTATGTGTGGAACACATTTCATCAACACTCCAATCATCATCTCTACCTGATGTTTGCCAGTTTTTAAACATAAAAAATTATTGGAGTGTTGCTGCATAGCTAGGCATTTCATCAACTAATATTATCTGCTAAATTATGTTTCTTGGATGTAATGAAAAACTTAAAAACATGCAATTTGCCTTTAGCACAGCCACCTTGATCTACAATACAGTGCCAAATTTTCCCTTCTATTAATGTGTATAACAGATAAATAAGTACAGATATCACAATGGAATTGGATGTGCAAGAATGTAATCCCATCTGCACCTTTCACTTCATGGTTCTTGAATAAAAGTCAGTCTTGGAACTTTCCATATGCCCTAGTAGTTTAGTGGGCCAACCATATCATAAAGCATGTTAAAATTGTATTCCTGTACTCAATGTGTACCTTGCCCCATTCTGTGATCATCATTGCTACTTGTCATATTATTGTGGACAAACTTTTGGGTCATGTTCTTCATAAAGCAATAGCTAATATTATTCATAACCAGTTGGCTACAGTTACTGTAAATATCCTACGTGTCACTGACAGAGTGAAGGATTTCTTAATAACTTATGTGGTGTATTATGGAAAGCACTTATTTACATGTAAAGCATCCTGCATCCTTGTAGGGACAATAATATGATACATCTTTTACTTGTAGTATACAGCAATAACACACTTGCTGTGGCTCAAGGAACTAAGTACGAAATCACATGTGAGGTGAAATGCAAGTTTATTCAGGTTAGAACATTTGGGTGTCCACAGCTGTGATTGATAGGCTGATTTATTGAAAAGTGTTTGTATAAATACTGGTCTTTATTCATAAACTTGTGCTGTGGTACATTTGAAGTAAATTTTGTGACTTTTTCTTTCCAGAAGGTCCACATCAGTTTGCAGAAATAAAGTATAATAAGATATGTATTGTACCTACTGGTGGTAACCCATCAGGTACACTGCTGATTTTGCTGTGCCTGTGTGAGTGAATAACCACTTTTTTGAAGCAAACTTTTTGAGAGATAGTGTTCACACAACTATTAAATATATGTCACTTCATGTGGAACCTGGAAGTGTATTATTGTCTTCACAAGAGCTTACCATTGGACTGGGTCCTCAGGCAGGTACATTCAATACTCACACCCTGTTTCTAAGATTATCATAATATTACTATTCCATGTGTGCCTGGGTCTGTAAAGTGGTCTCCTGTCTTTAGATTTTGTGTTTATGTTTTCCTGAGTGTTTCTCAGTCCTTCTGTGCACCTCAACCATCGTGATTTTCTCATCATTTGGTGTTAAGTAAAGGTTATGAATATTCACATTTTCTTTAATACCATGCTTGTATGTATCAGACTGGACAGTTTGGAGTTCAAATCCTAGCGGGGGCGAGATTTTCTTCACCTGTCCATAGCAGCTATGGGGCCCAGCCAGCCTCCTGTATGATGGGTATCAGGTGTTAGGGGTAAAGCAACTGGGCTGTCACATTGACCATCCACCCCCCATCTACTGCCAAGGTTAACGAAGGAGTAGAGCTATACCTCTACTACCCCTGTGCCTTTATGATACGTTACAGGGTGAACTGTGGTCGGGTTTTCACAATTTAGTTGCATTTCCTGTAAGATTATAGAGTACATGGTGCATTTGCTTTTTGAATGCACTGTTCTCTTTCTAGGCATGTCTAAGTTGATGTGCTATGCTGTTTACATTTTGTTTCAATGTTTTGGTGTTCCTTTGCAATGTCTAGTGTTATATTAGTGTGAAAGAATCTTTAAGGTTTTTTTTTATACCATTTACATGAATGTTCTGTCTCACATAGATATACAAGAGTGTTAATAAACTACTCTGACTTGTTATGCTGGTTGTTGAGTGACTTATATTTGATACTGTCATACAGTTATACCATTTTACACTTTATATTATATCACTATAACTTTTTAATGTTATTCCCGCGAATATTGGTACAGCTTTCATATAGCTGTGTTATGATGACATAGGCCAGGTTCGAGGGGCTGAATTATATCTGCATAAGTGTCTAGTATGTGTAATAAAGGCTAAAGCTGGTTAAGGTTTGTGATTGTTATGGAAATAATCAGGTCTGCTCTGTTAATATTATGATGTTGAATGTGTACTCAGTCCCACTGTGCTCTTTCAAAGTATGAAGTGCACACAGTGTCAATCTGTAATACCATTAACAAATGTCCTTTGTAGTATGGTGACTGAAGCTTTTTAGCCTAACTGCTAATGTTGCTCCTTGAAGGTGATAGCATTTGAAGCCCTACCTACTTCATCAGTTTGTGAAAATATACATCTGGACATTTCTTGTTCCATCTTACGTTCGTTACACTAGATGACATGGATCACCCTATTCACATTACTGGAACTGTTCAAACCTATCACTGTATCAATTTTATTTGGAGAATTTCTACACATGTGATCCAGTTACTGATATACCACATACCTTTATCAAGTTCATTTCTTTGATTTTTCCATATACACTTATCTTTTTGAATGATATATTTAAAGTAATGTATGTAGTTCAACATTAATTACACTAGTAATTATAAAATATGGTAATTAAAGTTAGAAGTTAGAGTAGGCAATTGTAGAGACAGCTAGTATATATTCAGTCTTCAATTATATTTTTGTGGAGGTGATATATTTTAACATGGCTATAAAGCCATAACCTCACCTACAGACTTTCATGTATATGACTACACTAAGAATGATGATCTTATTTTAAATGGTAGAACTGTGGATGTTGCAAGAAATGAAACAAATAATCATCTGAGACATTTAACTCATTTTCTAAAGAGAACCTTTAACAACAATGTCGTTATTCTTAATGTTCCTCAGTGTTTCAGTCTGGTAAATTTGTTATGTGTGAACAAAGAAACCATTGTTTATAACAGAAAACTGCAGAAGATAGTTAAAACTTCAAATCATGTACAAATACAAAATATGAATAGAGACAGAATGTGGTACACTAAGCATGGAATGCATATGAATTCAGTAGGGAAAAACTGGAAGTGTCAAGAAATCACAAAGAAAACCCTTGATCTGTTTTTACCAAAAAGTGATAATTTACCTATACCTTTATATTGGAAAGTTCCTCACTCAACATATACTACTACTAAAAAATCAAGCAATTCAGCTGTGTGTTCACCAGTAATGAATTAATGTCCTTTCAGTAAGAAAAGACCAACAATTAGAAATGAAGATTTTTTATGGGCTTAAGTCACTCATCAAGTTTGAAAATAATACAGAATACACATACTTCTTTGTACTTATTTCACCAAAATATCAGGGCCCTTAAGCATAAAATGGATGAATTAATTTGGATGTTATACAGCTGTGATCTAAGTCCTCATATTATCTGTTTATTAGAGCATTATTTAATAGATCATAATATTTTAATGATTAAACCTAATAATTATTACTTTGCTTCTAGGTTTTCACGTCAGTCCTACTCTGGATGAGGTGTATGCATGTACATTAGATCAAACCTGGAAAGCAATGTGACTGACCTATCACAGTATTTTATTGAAAAAGTAATTGAAGTTTGTGCTATCCAAATCAAAATTGGTAATTACTTTCTTATATTATTTTGCATATACAGATCTCCTAGTGGAAATTTTAGTTAATTTGCTGTACAACGTGATCAAATTTTAAAATAATTACAAAAGTGCACCCTTATACAGGCACTGAGGCTCTGTACAGGCTGTATGGCCCATATGGGGAGTAGAGGTATAGCTCTACTCTTTCTTGACCACAGCACTAGAAGGGGGTGAGGGGGTCAGCGTCACGCCCCGGCCGCTCTTCACCCCTGGGAAAGACCTGGTACCCATTGTACAGAAGGCAGGGTGGGCCCCAGTGCCAGTCTGGACAGGTGCAGAAAATCTCGTCCCCACTGGGATTCGATCCCCAGACCGTACAGCCCGTAGCCAGTCATTATACCGACTACGCTACCCGGCCCACTCAAATACTAATATAAACCAAAATTATAATTTATTATTTGTGGTGACTTCAATGTAAACTTTTTAATAGATTCTAGTTCTACTCAACAACTAACCTTACTTTTGCAGTCTTATAAATTTTTTCACATTATTGACTTTCCAACTAGGAGACCAAAGACTCCAGCTCAGCTCTTGATAACATCTTTATTGATTACAGCAGAATAAATTCATTCCAAGTATCTTCTTTGATTAGTAGGCTCTTTGATCAAGAAGCTCAATATCTCTGTGTAAATAATATTTTGAAATGACAAACGGGTAACTTTAGACTTGTCAAAAAGACACTAATATCTAAATCTGCTGTGTCAACTTTTATTGAGATGCTAAAAAAGTAATCCTGGGATAATATTTATTAACCATAGTGATGTTAATACAAGACTTAATTTATTTCTAAAACACTTTTTTAATTGTCTTGGACTCATGTTTTCGTATGCAATATGTAACTAACAATGTAACTAATAACAATTGGATCACAAAAGGAATTAATATATCTTGTAAGCATAAAAAGTTTCTTTACATTATGTGCAAAACAACCAACTGTTCAAAAATTGAAGCACGTTATATCCGATACTGTCATTAATAATTAGAAAAACTATAGAAATGCAGTACAATGAAATGTTAACTTCATCCACAAATAAATCTAAGATGTCTTGGAACATTATTAACAATGAAATTGGTATTGCATCTAATAAAGATGTTTACTCAGACTGAATTCAAACTTTGTAACAAACATATAAGCACGAAAAAATCAGTTAAGATATTTAATAATTTCTTTATAAATTCTGTAGATGAATTAATCACACAGCAACCAAAAACTGAGTCAGCATTATTTTCACTTAGGGAATCATTTCCTCATGAGTTATTGCAAATCATCAGTATTCCAATTACTGAGACAGAAGTTATATGCATTAAAAAATAAAACTCATTGTGGTTATGAAGGTCTATCCAATAAGATACCAAAACTATGTGGTAGCCAAATTTCTGAACCTCCCACATTTACAAGCAATCATAAGTGCTAGTACTTTCTAGATCATCTGAAGTATGCTATTATTAAACCACGTTTTAAGAAAGGTGATAAATCACAAATATCAAACTATAGGCATATCTCTTTATTGGCTGGCTTCTCTAAACTATTTGGGTTGCTCATCTTTCATAGCGTAAAAGATCATTTAGTCAGCAATAACATTTTGGCCAACGAACAATACGGTTTTCTTGACAATGTTTCTACTCATTGAATCGATTTTTAGTGCTTGGAATAATAAAGAATGTATAATGGATCTATTATGTGATCTAGCATAGGCTTTTGATTACATTAATCATGAACTCTTCATTTTATACTAGAATTCTATGGAGTAAATGGCTCTATATGAAACTGGTTTAAATATTATTTGCATAATAGAACACAGAGAGTTTTATTTTGTCAGTTCACCTAATCTTCTATCAGACTGGGAAATAGTTAGACATGGTGTTCCTCAAGGATCTGTTTTCAGACCACTACTGTTCAGCGTGTACATTTAATGATTTTCCTTATATCATAAAATCTTTCATACCATTCTTATTGCAGATTACACTAATATTCTTGTTTCTTCCAATAATCTTAATTAACTAAATCCTAAATTAAATTCAGCACTATGTTGTAGTTTCAAATGTCACCAAAACAACCAGTTGATACTCAAATAAGAAGCACATTGTAAAATTCACCTCCTCTTAAATTCCTGATTTACCCACTACACATTGCATGTAACAACTGAGCTCTTACCATCACTGAAAGTATGAGATTCTTAGGCATGCATTTGGACTGCCATCTAACTTGGAAATTACATGTAGATAATTTAGTAAATAAATTGAGTTCCATTTGCTTAATGTTGAGAAAATTATTACCAAATGTAAATGAAAAATGTTACAAATGGTTTATTTTGCACATTTTCTGTCACAGTTTATTTATGGTATGATATTCTGGGGTTCATCATCATTGAGAAGTGTTTTTATAATTAAAAAAAGAACAATTAGGGTTATCCTGATACTGGGTCCAGGGAGTTTTGTAGAGACTGTTTCCAAAAAATTGGATATACTTAAACTTCCTTGTTTACATATTTATGCATTGATGTTATTTGCAGTAAAATTCCTCATATTTATCAAACTAACCCCTCTGTTTATGTTATTCATACAAGGCAGCAAAATAAACTGCTTATACCTTTGGTAAGATTTTACTCAATACAAAGAGGTGTCTACTACTCATCTGTTAAAATACTCAACCAACTTCCAAAAAATATATTTAAATTTTGGCATATACATATTTTCAAGACTTCATTATGAGTTTACCCTCTTAAAAATGCCTTTTATTCCATTGAGGAATTTTTCTCTACTGATCACGATGGTCAATAAATATTTTATATTTGTGTTCCGTTTTTTAACTGTACTTCATTTCACAATATAGATACATGAATATTCATATTTTCACTATTTCGTAATGCATATGTTGCTTTGAACTACTGTGTGCTTATGGTCTTTTCTGTATTATTTACAACGTTTTTACTAATTTTATGTAATGCCTTTATTGCATATTGCAATTCAGCTCTTTTCATGACAAATTCCACATTCAAGCCGATTTTTGCGGATGACGCATTTGTTAAAGTATGTATGTACGTCAACAAGAAAGTATTCGTCTGATTACAGCGTTTGCTACATCTGAAATGTGTATAGTTAAAAGCATATTCGGGTCTGTATAACATGTTCGAAAATTGCTAGTTACGGTATTGTCTTGAGCACGTATTTTAATTTTGTTTGACGTACCACAGCCCTCTCCTCGAGATTCCTAGAGGTAATCTGTGGTCCACTATAAATTATCCGTGCTTACGTCTATGGTGGTGAGTTGTGTAGATATCCTGACCCTATGGTAAGTAACCTGTGCGTTAACACCTGATGCGTCGTGTGTGCTGCGCGAATATAATTGTGTGGGAGGGTTTGACAGCTTACAGGGTTTTGTATTTGGAATGGCCAGGAGTGAGGATTAATATAGGCTAAAGATGGCTTCAGCAAGGTAAGTAAGTAGTACGTGGGTTTTGCCTTGTTTTTTGAAAAAATAAATTTTCTTGTGTGGCACTAGAAACGTAGGGGAGTAAAGTATTTGGATAAATTCTAGTTTTTTATGGCAGGAAATGCTTTATCCATTGTAAGATTTCAGCAGGGAGATGGGAACATTTCACTAGAGGATGCATTTTCGAGGTTTGCAGTGCTTACGACAGTGTTGATGAAGATTGGTGTCTTTGGGATATTACTTGTAAATCGGGTCGACTGGCAAAGGTTACCGACATTCCCGGGGCACCTGTTACGTCCAACTTCAAGGTCCAGCATTTCAAAAGGGAGGCAGCACCCCCCTCCAAAACGTCAGTAACTATTTACCAGTTGGTACAACATAACATTCCAGATGATTTCTTCATGCGTTTGCTGAAAGCGCGTGTTATTTTATTAAACTCTGTTGCTGCTAAAACTAAATTAAGTGGGCGGAGCTCATTATGCCACAACCAATATTGCCATTTGACGTTTACATGAAAAGAGGTATTTTGTTTATATTGAGCCTTGTATGCAGTTCCTCATTCTAGAGTGGAATAAATCCTAATGTGATTTGTGTTTCTACAGATCTGATGAAACAGCAATAAAGAAGATGTGGAAAATATTGTCAACCAATGGCACAATGGACAAGTACATAAGACTCATTTATCTTATTGTGTATTTTGGTACATTTATTACTGATCTTAAAGTTATACACACCAACGCTAATTCTGTTTTCTAGCATGCGGAAAAATCTTCATGAGGATCCAAAATTTAAGGAATGGCAAGAAACGACCAATAAAGAACTCCAGAGGATTATTGAATCTGATGATACAGAATCATATGACAAGATATTTACAGAACTTGGTGGACTTGAAATGACAAATTCCACAGACTGCAGTGACAAACTAGAAAATTTAATAAAGCAAGTTGTGGATCAAAAGCTGTGTAAGTTTGAGTCCCAAAATGAATTTATCAAGAAATGCATACAATATTTTGGTTGAAACCCCCCAGTACAAGTACAAAGTGTAAATGTGTAATTGAAATGGTTCAGGGACATTGGTTGTTTACTGGATTCAGATGGCTTTGCACAGGGTTGAGTGGTTTTGAAGTGTTGGTTTCTGTAATAACAGTGATTTCCTGAAAAATTATCTGCACTCGATCTCAAGTTAGAAAGTGATGACCTTAAATCTCCCATGTTAATGTGGTTTAGATGTTTTACTTTACATGGTTTTGTGTTCAACAAATACTAAGCATCCTCTACATTTGGAAGGATAAAGAAGTTGCAGCTGATCAACAGGTGACACATCATTGGTTGACCCATTTCCTTCTTGATGTCCCACTGTAACTCCTCCAGGGTCTATTCTGCAGTGCTGATTTAGGTTTAAGGTACATTTGTTTTACAGGTCGTAGTTACTTGTACCATCTGTTGTTAACATTTGAAATTCTGGATTTTTCCAGCATTGTATTTGTGTGCATTTGATTCTCATAACAAACAGTAGTTATTTGCCGTAAATCATATTAAATGATTGGTCTCCATAACGGAGATGGCATTTGTTCTCTGTAGGGTATTAACTGAATTCTTTTGTATAATCTGGATGAACTTGGTCTTAAATGCCCATGACATGGCTGGCCTCTCACCCAGAAGGCCCACATTCCATCACAGGTCAGTCCATGTGGGATTTATGGTGAACAGAGGGGCACAGGGTCAGATTTATACACATCTTCAGTCTTTATCTTAATACTACCATTAAGTGAAGGACAAGCAGGCAAAGCCTTGAAATCTTCAAACAAAGCAGTACTTTATTTCAGCTACAAGGAAGTATATGACAAAGTGCGTGCCCATTGTTCAGTCTTACAAGGGATCATATGATGCCTTGGTTATGACACCTGTACCTGTTTCCCATGTTGCTGGCAACCATTTACTGTTTCTACTACTGGATACAAACTAACCCATCAAAGTAACTACATGGAGGGTAGCCCTTTTTGAGAAGTCTGTTTTTGCTTATCTATTTGAATTCCTGTTATTGTGTGGAGTCTGAAGTTTTCATGACCATATTCACAAGACCCTACTACTATTCTCTGTCACGAGTCAGAAGAATGTCCATTTCTGCCATCCTGTTTCTTCAAGATCTGTTTTAATAATTCCCTCCCAACAGTGCCTAAGTATTCAAAATGGTAGCTTAACCCAGTAATGGTTGAAAATTTAAATGTTTTTATGTGCAGCACCTTGAGAATCAAAGGTATGGGGCTGTACATTCACACACATACAATAATGCATGCTTTTAGTAAAATGGGCGCAACTTACAAAAGTCATTACATTCATGTGTTATTGCCAATTCCAATATGAAGATTTGTTGTACATTACATTAGTATATCATCTTGGTGTGGTAGCCATCATAGCACTCACATAGCCAATACCACATAAAATCTCCAAGTACAACATGATGGCTTGCCTGTGTTGCCACACACAGAAACCCACGTCTACCAGTGAAAAATTTACCCACTTTTACATTGTAAATTTGTCATGAATTACAATGTCTACAGCTTCATTATAATTATCACTAGTTTTTATGAGGCAGTGCCACACATCTACAAACTTTTCACTGTCAGTATCTGAATCTGGTCTTTGTTGTGAATTACTTAATATCTATTCTTATTTAGTAGTAGTTCTTACATGATAACTAATGCCATGGGTTCCACTTCAGAAATATGAATGCATAAATCACTAGCCTTGAAAGAGCCTTGCATTCATAATGATATGCCATTCTTTCTCACCGTGAATAAGCAGTATCAGGCCAGACCTGTGACAGCAGCACTCATTTTAAAGCAACTGAAATTCCTTTTCATGGCAGCCCAAAAGAGTACCAAATCATCCCAGCCAGACTTTGTGCATGAACTATACAAATAGAGGAAGTGAAACACCACTTGATGAGAACATAGATTGAAATTGAGGAGAATATTTTGGTCTATGACAGAAAATAACATTGTGAAGCTTGATAATACATATTCCTTGTGAAGTATCATTAATCTTGAATGGACAAAATGAGACAATATTGTCCCATTAAATATACACCCTTTTCACCTGAAAGGGAGAACACTGTACTGCAGTGGGCATTTAATGTCAGTAGTGCACGAGTCGGCAGCAGAAACCTGGCATTTAAAAGACCATATACTGAAGATTAAGGTGATCAAATGAAGGATGAAATGTGTAGGACATATTTCACATGGGTGGGATACAGCATTGTATCTGGATGTAATGGAAGAGACCAGATGGGGTAGGTAATTTTAAGGTGGATCTGAGAAACTTGGGGTGTGAAGGTATAGATTGGTATCAGGTGGCCTAATATGTGGGCTCTTGTGAACATGGTAACAACACTTGCAGTTACATAAAGGATGAGGAATTTCCTACTAACTGAGAAGTTATTTAACCTTGACAGCTTGTCTTTAATAAGTAGGCCATGCTCCATAAAATTAGCCAGTAGTGGGGGGACTATACATTGTACTTTCTTGTAATGTATGACAAGAATGCAGAATTGTCCTTTAGTTTGGAGCACACATATTTTACATATGTGTTCTTTACAAATCTACATGTCTCCCTTGTCACTGATATTAGTTTACTCTTGATGCAAATATTGTTGTGTGACAACATTTGTTTCTTGTTCTCAGCACTGAATATGTACTATCACTGATTTAAATCTTCTGTAGTATAGATGTTTGGAATATGTTGAACTTCTAATGTTCACAACTTTATGGAGGGCATTTTTTCATTTGCAGTAACTGCTTTTGGGATCTTGAAGCCAGGGTCTTTATAAAATCTACTGCAGTTCCCATTTCATACATTCATTTTTGCCTGTAAACAGATCCCATATATTCTAGCTGTTACTGTTTCTTGTCATGTTGCTTATACATTACTCCTTTCATTCCCAAAAAATTCAGTAGATAGTTTTGAGTTATAAAGTCATTTACATCCCAGAATTACTCAGTTATGAGCCTGCAACCAATGAATTCTGGCGTGCCATCTCCATTCTGTTAATCTATAGCACCCACCATCACACAGTGATATACTTCAAGAAATTCCATGAATACAAAAAAGGAAGAACCAATTACTGTCATTTTTCAGTTACAGAACTACATAAATGGATAAACTGTGAGCAAGTATAGCAGTAATGCTACAATCAGTTCAGCAGTTACTACTTTAGAAATATCTAGATACTCTATGAATATGCTAGTTTCAATGCATACTGCCCATTCTATATATATATATATTTCCAGAACTTCATTATTTTTACAGAAACTTAGTTCTTGAATACAAGACAGTCCTCTCCAATTGTTTTGACAGAGCAATAAACAAAGTCACTGTGTGCATTGCTCCATATGGCAAGATTATGTAATACACACAGAAATACTTCAGGCTTGTGGTTTATGTACTAAGTATCCATCATGTTTATAAAATTAAGAAATAACAATGCAGTTTAGATGTTACTATGGTTTTATTTATATGTGAAATTTATTTATTTAGGTACTTTGCCAGAAGAGACAAAAGCAGAAATATTTAAGAAATGGGATGGTATAGTCAAGTCCCACCGCTGCCACTAACAATACAGGTAAAAATACTGTACAATGCCTATAAAAAAAAAGGGCTTTAATCACAGAATCACAGGACTGCAGTATAGTGCCGTATTATAAATATTAAGTCACATTATTTCATATATTATACCTTATTAAATGACCACAGAAGTAACAATAATAATAAAACTGTTCTATGTAAATCCAGTGTTATGATGACTGGCATGGATTAACGCCATTTTTTAAAAAAATTCAGAGTATATTCTGTATGTAAGGAACTTTTTGAAACAATGAGCAATCACATGTCCTGAACAAGGTATGCCTTTATCTTCTGCAACAGCTCCTTTTTCACTGAATCTGGCACGAGCGCTGAAAGGAAGTGAATAATAATAATATAATGATAATAATAACAACAACAATTACAACCACCACCACCACTTCCTTTACTGTTCAAGTCTGCCACTGTTTCCTTTTATGAGTATAATGGAATTATAAAAGTTGCTATTTTGCAAAAGAAAACAGATTCTGAGACTGCATTCCAGAAATTATGCCACATCTCAGTATAGCTGGAATCAAGGCAGCCTTACTGTATTACCTTGATGCTAATAAATTTCCAGCATAATTAATCTTTTGAGGCGGAACTGAGTTTGCATGAAAAAATTAAATCCCATAATTCTTGTATGAGATTTGCAGATTACACCTTGAATTTGATTTTGGTGCCAGAGGGTTCATAAAAAAGTTCTTAAAATGGTCATTTGCCCTGGTATGTCACTACATGTTTCACTGTATCACCACCATCTTGGGCAGTGTCACAGTGTGTGCTGTAGTGAAATTATGGTTCAAAGCTGGTAAGCTTTTTCTTTCTGATTCACATCTCATATGTGCAGCAGTAACATGATGCGCGCTGGATGGTTTAAAATCAGCATGAAATCAAATGTATATGCACTCTAAAACTATTTTTCTACCACATCTATTTTTCATAATTTGTGAAACGTGGAAACTGCCCATCTCAGTTATCTCTGTAACAGAGGAGCATCTCTGAACAGCTTAAAGTCAAAGACATACGCTACTGGAAGGTATTTTTGTTGACCCCCCCCCCCCCCAAAAAAAAAAAACCATTACAACGGCCTTTTTCCCCTGACACTTTTTTTCAATACCCCCTATTGTTTTAAAATACCCCACTA
>Ga0123352_10004370_pt1 | contig 20796 bp, 9 predicted proteins | sample TergutLab28metaG_FD_89700 | JGI IMG/M metagenome (GOLD analysis project Ga0123352, IMG submission 89700) | Labiotermes labralis P1 segment gut microbial communities from Petit-Saut dam, French Guiana - Lab288 P1 | ecosystem: Host-associated > Arthropoda: Insects > Digestive system > Gut ...
AGGGCAGATTTTGTGATAGCAGCAATAGGGAATTTTAATATATACTGAATGTGATGCATAAGTGAGGAAAATTAGGTGGCACAGATACGGTAGAAAATAATACATTATAAGGACAGGTATTGCTGTTATGTTGAGAAGTATTAAATGTGAATTAGTGGTCGAGATTACGCATTAGCCAGCCATATTAGGCAGCCATTTGGTCAGAAGATGACGTAATGCAACAGACGTGACATCGTTCAGCCGGTATGACGTAATAATGTGATTATGACACGTTGAGGTTATAATGGGAAATGAAAATATTGTATTCACTTGTGATAATAACGCATTTTGTTTGAATGCAGTGAATATAATTGAAATCACTTTAGTGGGTTTGCATACAATTTTGTGAGATTTTGATGACAATGCAGAACTGTGTGGGTTAATTAATTTGAAATGGAAGCTTGGGATTTTTTTGTTGTTGACAACAATACAGTTTAATTTTTCTTATTTTGTTGAGTAAGTTGAAAGCTAGTTAGGCTACTGAGTTAATTAATTTCACTAGTGAAGTTGCCTGTAGTGATATATGAGACACCTTACATCCCAGACGGACGCACGGATACATCCAACGTAAATGTGTACAGCTGAGTGTACGAAATTGCTTTGTGAATTTAAGGAGAATTTTGATAATAATATATGATCATATTGAGGTATAGTTATGATAATGTTTGAACTGTGGAAATCATTTTGATTGTACTGGCTGATCATATTATATTTTTATGAGTACTGTGAATTAATTGTAAATAAGAGTAAGAATTATGAGTTTTGGAGGACAATACCCACTGCTGACTGTAAGGAAAAATAATTTGGAAATTGCTAAAATTAGGCACTGTTATACGCACTGTGAACAAATTAATAGAAACAATTACAGTTAAGGTATGTTCCCGGACTATGTTTTGGAAGGACTATGGCTTCATTTATCAGAGTTCCTTCTGCATATTACAAATGTTGTTATTGTACGTGCTTTAATTTTCAACGAGTTCTCTTCAGAGCCTGGATCTACAGTAGCAGTACTAAGCAACGCGTGGACCTAAGGTGCAGCACAAACAGCCTGCCAGTCCACTAGAATGAGATGCTGAGGAACAGCACATCCCAACTAGCAGTCCAACACCAGCCGCCTCGTAACTGGATCAGATGTTGTGGACACGGGCACAATGAAAATTGGAGGCTGGATAGTATGCTGATAGAAATGATACAGACAAGTGAAGCTTCGACAACGACCTTTTTGGCATGATGCACTAGAGCTTGAAGTTTTTTTTACACCGGATGAAGAGAGTTTGTGTAATTTTTGCAAGTTTAAGATAATGATTTGTAGGAAATTTCATTTTGACTTTGGGTTTAGAATTGGAAAATATTGTATTTAACTTGAGTAAATATTTGGCTGTAATATGAAATCTTTTAAAATATTGATATAACATTGTGTTAATGGTAGTGAAATCAAAATTGGTGAAGGTGATATAATTTTTTTTTAATAGTGGAGTGATAACAGTGAAGTGCAATGCTAGTCAAAAGGTAGGAAAATATATTTTGTTTAAAATGAATGCTTGCAGGTTTGGAACATAAAATTTTATGGACAAGAACATAATTTTGGCACAGTTATGCATTTTAATTGTGTTTTTTATGATGCTGTATACTGTATGTAATTTACTTGAATTGTTGTAATTTTGTGTGTGTATTTTAGATTTGTAAATTAGAATATTTGGGGAACAGAAATGGTTTAAGGTGAAATTATAAATTAAGGCTTTGACAATAGTGTTGAAAGTTTGGAAAGACTTTCTAAATTTGGGCTGAGTGAAATATTTGTGTTTGGTGAAATACGTTGATTGGAACTTTTGATTATGAAGAGTTTATGACGTCATGAAGTGAACGTTTATTTGGTTGACGGTGTATTATTTTTATGACTTTATAAGGTTATGTGAAGTGTTACTGTAAATTTTGTTGTTTGTTTTGTGTTTAGATTTATTTCTTTTGTGTTTCTATTGATGCGTAAGTACAGATGATGCAAAGACTCATCATAGTTTAAACGAGGAGAGATGTAATGCATGAAAAAAGAGAAATTAGTTGACATTTGGTTTGTGTTTAGAATTTTGGAATTTTAAGTGAATTACGGCGATTTTATTTGTGTTACTTGTATTTGTGTGTTAGCATGCTGGAAATTTTACATTTGCAGTTAAGAAATAAGTTCGGTTGAGCAAGTTACACAAGCTAGCAATAGGAAGAATGTATCATGCAACATTCCTTAGTAACAGCACATTCCTTTTGTGTCTGCATATGCTGTTGCTAAGTGAACTTAATGAACTTAAAGGCGTTGAGTTATGGGTTTTGTAAACTCGTGTACCCGGCCTGTAGGACCGACGAGCAGTGTCTTTGTGATCCAACTCACAACGTGAAGAGACGCAAAAACTAAAGTGCTCTGGGCAAGGCCTCAAAATGAGCCTTGTATCCCAGATTTTCCTGTTCATAGCAGGTGAGTGGTGTGTGGTACATCCATAACTCCAAAGGAAAGTGACTTTGAAAAGTTTTGTTATTTCGTTTTGTATTTTCCAAATTTGTGTAAGGCGAAGGAATTGAAATTGCATAGATGATCTGCCTTAATGTTGCTAGACCAAAATGTGATAGAAAATATTTAAGCTGTATGGATTTCTTATTCTTGTTTGTCGTAGTGTAGATTTTTAGAGAATATACTTTAGTAAGAAAGATGTAACCCGTGTTCTGCGTTCCGCTGGGACGTACGTAAGCTGTGGTGTAGTGTTAGGTATAATCCAATCCCAGGTATTTCCTTGAATGGACTGTTTTATTATAAGAGTATTGGTAAATTTTTATGAGAATTTGACGCACTGAATGTGTAGAAAAAATTAATACTTAAGGATTGTTTAATGTGTGTGAAATTGTGATTACAACCAGAGTATTTATTTGAGGGAATTATTTTAATATAATACCTAGACAGGTAAATTGTATACCGAAAAGGTTAATACGTGGAAATGAGAAGGCTGTGCTAGATTTAACTTTTCTAAAGATGGTGATAAATCCCCAGCAGATCGGTCCGGTAGAAGATAATCCCACAACTGACTAAACGCTCAGTGCTCACGATAGCTACTAGTAAAATAATGGTATTGTGTTTGTTTGCATAATTTCTTTTATGTTCAATTTGAACTTATAGTAATGTTTGGTTAGCGTGTCTTGGCGAATGCTAAGTAGGTATAGTGGTTCGAGTTCACTCAACTAAGTGTTACGTGGTCACGGGGGAGGGATCACTACCCCGTAACCACTTCGAATTACGATAATTCAGTACGAAGCAGCTGTCAGTGTTCTGCTAAGGAAACCCGAAACTGACTGGTGGCAACGTTACCGAATTTGATGAGACTAAGACGACGCTAACGATAGTCTGCAAAGTTACTTTATCAGGTAGTGCCCCTTTGGGGTAGGGACCAAGTCGAAATCAGGACCTTCTCCCAACGAGGCACTACAACTAGTGACATAGGTGTGGACACAACCCCAATAGTCACTACAGAGATATTAATCCCAAAATTTTTGTAAAAGAAAGAAGGAAAACAATAAAAAAATTCTCATCCAGTGTACCAGTCTCCAGGCCAATATGTTAACCCGGAAAATTAAACATATAAATCAAATTCTAATTCAGCTTTGACTGACTTTGGTCTGTAATGGTTTTTATACAGCACTTTTGCATGCCGGTACATTGACTAATCCAATCGCCCTTTGCATTTGTAACAGATTATATGTTCAATTTAATATTCTCCCGTATTTTCCGCAGCGTTCGTATCAACAACGAATAAACTCTGGGTGACAGAACTTGACATATAACCTTCCGGCCTGTATGAGTTCGGTCAGGCAGAGTGGAGGAATGCTGATCATTTGGAAATTCCGAAAGCTGCCATGATGAAATCGCAGTGGGGGGAGAGGCTGACCACTCATTTTACAGTACTAAAGCAATTAAAAGTGCGTGGATGTATGTTCCAACTCCCCCCACATGCCATCATGATATTATTGCTAATTTAAATACAAGGAAAAGTTTAGAATCTTAATAGTGTGGAATCTAGTATGACGCGGCGGAAAGGATAAATCGCTGAAATGCTACAAGGATTATGTTCGGTGCCTGAAAACTGTTGGAGAAAATAAAAGGGGAGAAAGACCGAACAGCAAATAATATTGTGAAGAAATCTGGCAAAAAAGGTATATATAAACTGGGCGGAGGTTCCCACAACCCATTCGACACTTCAGTATCACGAATGATAATACATAAACGGTATTTTGCCGGTACGTACACATTATTTTAGATGCAAGAAAAAAAGGTGTTAGAAGTTCAGTCAATGTTCGGTGAATTTTTGCCACAGAAGATGTAAATATTAGGACGATCCAGTGATGGATATAGAGCTAAATGATGCAATTGAGATAAATGAAGGAAATTAAATTAATGATTTAAAAAAATGGATTACAAGAAACAAGAATACAAGGGAAAGAGTTGTCTCAGAATCGCCCTATATTTATTAAAGATATGCAGTATTTTTTGTTTAAAATCGCGCAGGTAACTGATGAAATGTCCACAAGAAATCTCCCCTTAATTAGATCATTTTACGTTAATTTAGTTTGTTAGAAAAGGCGGATGAAGGGAAAAATTTGAGCGATCACGGAATGAAGCCAATCGTCTACAGCTTTTGCGAAATGAAACCAAAATCTAAAGAGAAGGCCTTCTGTTATGTTGAGAAATACTACGGGAATTGAGTGATATGTAGAGAGGAAATGAGTGCTGTATAGAGGGGAATTGAGTGTTGTATACACAGGAATTGAGTGTTGTATAGAGAGGAATTGAGTGCTGTATAGACAGGAATTGAGTGTTGTATAGAAAAGAATGGAGGGTTGTATAGAGAGGAATTGAGTGTTGTATAGACAGGAAATGAGTGTTGTATAGAGAGGAATTGAGTGTTTATAGAGAGGAATTGAATGTTGTATAGGCAGGAATTGAGTGTTTTAGAGACAGGAATTGAGTCTTCTATAGAGATAAATTGAGTGTTACATAGAGAGGAAATGAGTGTTGTATAGAGAGGAACTGAATGTTGTATAGAGAGGAATTGAGTGTTGTGTAGAGAGGAATTGAGTGTTGTATAGAGAGGAATTTAGCGTTGTATAGGGAGGAATTGAGTGTTGTATAGAGAGGAATTGAGTCTTGTAGAGAGAGAAATTAAGTGTTACATAGAGAGGAAATGAGTGTTGTATAGAGAGGAATTGAGTGTTGTATAGAGAGGAACTGAGCCTTGTATAAAGAGAAATTGAGTGTTATATAGAGAGGAAATAAGTGTTGTATAGACATGAATTGAGTGTTGTATAGAGAGGAATTGAGTGTTGTATAAACAGGAATTGTGTGTTGTATAGACAGAAATTGTCTTGTATAGAGAGAAATTGAGAGTTGTATAGACAGGAATTGTGTGTTGTATAGACAAGAAATGAGTGATGTATAGAGAGAAATTGAGTGTTGTATACAGAGAAATTGAGTGTTGCATAGAGGGAAACTGAGTGTTGTAGAGATAGGAACTGAGTATTCTATAGAGAGAAACTGAGTGTTATATAGACACGAAATGAGTGTTGTATAGACAGGAATTGAGCGTTGTATCGAGAGGAATTGAGTGTTGTATAGAAAGGAATTGAGTCTTGTATAGAGCGAAATTGAGTGTTATATAGAGAGGAAATGAGTGTTGTAAGGACAGGAATTGAGTGTTGTATAGAGAGAAATTGTGTGTTGTATAGAGAGGAATTGTGTGTTGCATAGACAGGAATTGAGTGTTACATAGAAAGAAATTGTGTGTTGTATAGAGGGAAATTGAGTGTTGTATAGACAGGAATTGAGTCTTGTTTAGAGAGAAATTGAGTGTTATATGGAGAGGAAATGGTGTTGTATAGAGAGGAACTGAGTGTTGTATAGACAGGAATTGTGTGTTGTTTAGAGAGAAATTGAGTGTTGCGTAGAGAGGAAATGTGTGTTGTATATTGAGGAATTGAGTGTTGTATAGAGAGAAACTGAGTCGAGGAATTGAGTGTTGTATAGAGAGAAACTGAGTCTTGTATAGAGAGAAATTGAGTGCTGTATAGACAGGAATTGTGTGTTGTGTAGAGAGAAATCGAGTGTTGTATAGAGGGAAATTGAGTGTTGTATAGACAGGAATTGTGTGTTGTGTAGAGAGAGATGGAGTGTTACGTATAGAGGGAATGAGTGTTTTATAGAGGGGAATTGAGTGTTGTAGAAGGAGGAATTTTGTATTGTATAGACAGGAATTGTGGGTTGTATAGAGAGGAACTGATTGTTGTATAGACAGGAATTGTGTGTTTTGTAGAGAGAAATTGAGTGTTATATAGAGAGGAAATGAGTGTTGTATAGAGAGGAATTGTGTGTTGTATAGAGAGGAATTGTTTGTTGTATAGAGAGAAATTGAGTGTTATATAGAGACGAAATGAGTGTTGTGTAGGGAGGAATTGTGCGTTGTGTAGAGAGAAATTGTGTGTTATATAGAAAGGAAATGAGTGTTGTATAGAGAAGAATTTTGTGTTGTATAGACAGGAATTGAGTCTTGTATAGAGAGAAACTGAGTGTTACGTAGAGAGGAAATAAGTGTTGTATAGAGAGGAACCAAGTGTTGAATAGACAGGAATTGAGTCTTGTATAGGGAGAAATTTAGTCTTGTATAGATAGAAATTGAGTATTATATAGAGAGGAAATGAATGTTGTATAGAGAGAAATTGAGTCTTGTAAAGGTACAAATTGAGTGCTTTATAGAGGGAAATTGAGTGTTGTTTAGACAGGAATTGTGTGTTGTGTAAAGAGAAATTGAGTGTTACATAGAGAGGAAATGAGTGTTTTATAGAGTGGAATTGAGTGTTGTATAGAGAATAATTTTGTGTTTGTATAGACAGGAATTGTGTGTTGTATAGACAGATATTGAGTCTTCTATAGAGAGAAATTGAGTGTTACGTAGAGATGAAATGAGTGTTGTATAGAGGGGAATTGTGTGTTCTATAGAGAGGAATTTTGTGTTGTATAGACAGGAATTGTGTGTTGTGTAGAGAGAAATTGAGTGTTTTATAGAGGGAAATTGAGTGTTGTATAGACAGGAATTGTGTGTTGTGTAGAGAGAAATTGAGTGTTACATAGAGAGGAAATGAGTGTTTTATAGAGGGGAATTGAGTGTTGTATAGAGAGGAATTTTGTGTTCGTATAGACAGGAATTGAGTCTTGTATAGAGAGAAATTGAGTGTTACGTAGAGATTAAATGAGTGTTGTATAGAGGGGAATTGTGTGTTCTATAGAGAGGAATTTTGTGTTGTATAGACAGGAATTGTGTGTTGTGTAGATAGGAATTGATTCTTGTATAGATAGAAATTAACTGTACGTAGAGAGGAAATGTGTGTTTTATAGAGAGGAAATGTATGTTTTATAGACAAGAATTGAGTCTTTTATAGAGAGAAACTGAGTCTTGTATAGAGGTAAATTGAGTGCTGTATAGAGGGAAATTGAGTGTTGTATGGAGAGAAACTGAATGTTACGTAGAGAGGAACTGTGTGTTGTATAGACAGGAATTGTGTGTTGTATAGACAGGAATTGGGTCCTGTATAGAGAGGAGTGGAATGTTATATAGAGAGGAAATGAGTGTTGTGAAAAGGGAATTGAGTGTTTTATAGGCAGGAAATGTGTGTTGTATAGAGAGGAACTGAGCGCTCTATAGACAGCAATTCAGTGCACAAACACAGCTGTTTGCTTTAAATGGCACATTCAACACAGCAATTTTGTAACTACAGCAAACAGCAAGCTGTGATGTTGAGGGGTTAATGTGGAGTTGAAATAAATTGCGATGTGGCAATGAAATAAAAACTTTGAATTTATTAAAAGCACATAAGAAACAGAATAATTTTAGCCTAAAATATTATGGTTGGCCAGAATTTAACATTTGTTACGGAAGTTTTTTTATTTATTCCCAACGCAACTGAACAGGAAATAAAAAGTATCCAAAACCTAAAAAAATGAACTTCGAAATATCGTGACTTCATCAACCGAAAATGAAGGTTTTGAAAACCCTTCTGTTATAGCCGACTCTCAAACAGTCCACCCCAACTCACTCCTACATTACCGGTATTTACCTAATAAATGTAATATTAATATTTCATTTAAAACTTTGTATCTCCCACGTCTGTTTGCCCTCTTAGTCCCACCAAAAATTCTACATATTCCTCTAATATTCATGTTTCATGTACCCCATGACACATCAAACTCGGAACAACATTAATAATATTATTTTAGGGGAGCAAGCATTGAAATTATTTAATACGTAATTTTCTTTCTGTCCACTTTTGTTAAATTTCTGATGTTCTACAATTCTCCTCAGAACTCCGTTCCTACACAATTTCTAACACAATATATTGAACTGTCAGTTTGAGGAGATTTTTGGCTTATAAAACTAATGTTCATAAATAATATCATTCATTTTTTGTAGTCATTTCTTCGGTTTCGGTACTAGCGACGAATCCATGTCGATGTTTGACGTTTAGAATTTTACGGAGAAAATGCGGCATTCTGCTAACTTATGTATATATGTATGTATATATATATATATATCGGGCTATTTAAATGACCACAAGCAAGAGAAACAAGAGCTCGGACGTCAGTATTATAAAATCACGATTTAAAAGAACTTATTACTCTATCATTCAATTGTAATAATTTTATAACGTTTATATTTTGTTTTACCAGTTTTTCAAAGAGAACGCTTGACAAATACCAAGACATAATACCATTTAATATAGAAGCATTCAGTTATACGTGATTTTCTTGTACAATTTTTTTTCTGCAGGGTGAAGATAGGTTAATTGATATAACGCCGAAACATGTAGCTGACTTGTTTGTGACAATTAAACACCCTCTTCAATACAACAGTCCTGTTACGGCCGTCCTTATCATATATTTAAACACTCTGTTGATAAGTGAACCCTGTATAAAATAAAATATACCGAGAAACTTAATATTTTGAATGCTGTGTTTGTTCACGACATAATAATTTTACTACTACTACTAATAGTAATACTAAAATTTAATTACATACTAAATAAACCAATTCTTTACTCAATTTGCCGTTAAATATCTGTATTTTTCTTTTTCGCAGCAGCTGAAAATGGGAGACGAGTCAAATACCGAGGCACTTGGTGAATTTTCGAGACCAGTGGACCACAAAAATTTTGGTAAGGAAGAATCAGCGGCATTATGTAGCCAACTGTCAGGTGATACTTTAAAGCAACACACAGAGTCGATCCACTTGACAAGTAGAGAAAATGTGCCACTCCAAGAAGAAAGAATAGAAGTAGGTGTTGATCATACGGGTTTTACACGATATCAGACGTATTTTCCACGAATATTTGATGTGGTAGCACGTGGTGATCACAAAGCACTCTCTAATTTGCTCACCAACTGCATGAAAAAAGTTAACACCGTCGACAGTCAAGGAAATACAGCTTTGCACCACGCTGTGGCATCAGCTTGTCGCATGGGTGATTACTCGGTCGATAGTTTCTATAAATGTATTGATGTATTGATGAAATGTGAGCAGATGCAAGTAAACAGGCCAAACAAGAAGGGTTACACTGCAATAGGGTATGCTCTAAATGCACTGCACAAGACGTGTATCAAAAATATGTTGCGGCATGGTTCAGCTAACCGCCTTTACCTTGACTACTGCCCAGGAGACAGAGAATCTACGGTGAGGGAAATTATAGTCGACATCTACCCAGACCTACAGTCACTGCTAACGGCGCCTATCATGGAGAGCCTGGATTCATCTGACAGAGACAAAAAACTACTTGCTGCACTTCAGCACGATAAATATAACATTTTTGAAGAAAATATTCCTGATTTACCTAACCCTAACCCTTGGTACGATGAACCTTACCATTCATCTCTACTAGAAATTGCTTGCCAGATGAAGAATCGCAAACAGTTTGTCAAAATTCTTCTTGACAAAGGTGCAGATGCGAACATCAAGAATCGTGTTACCGGCATGCCTTTGATACATGCGACAGTTAGGAGTGGAAATTTTGAGGTACTGCAATTACTACTGGAGAAGGAAGGAATAGATGCAAGTCTTAAAGATAACGAAAAACGGACAATACTCCATTGGTTGGCCGGTGTAAATGAAAGGAAATCAGGTGACAAGGAGAAAATTGAGAAATGTTTCCATCTTCTTCTGGATTCGACCTATATTCGGAAAAAGGGCATCGACGATCTGGACAGTTTGGGGAACAGTCCACTCTACATTACAGTGGAAAGTGGATTCCGGGATAGGGCAAAACTGTTACTAAGTAAAGGTGCTGACGTCAAGGTATTTGAAAGTGGCAGTAAAATATTGTTATCAGACAGTGTGTCAATAGTGAATGAGATTCTTGACGACTGCCTGCAGCATAACGATAAACTTCTAACAAGTAAGGATCTGCAACTACAGTTGAATTATCAGTCGATTATGAATATGGTTCCTCCTATCGCTGAAAGTAAACTTCATAGGGACTTACTGACACATCCGGTCATGTTAACTTTCTTGACCATTAAATGGGAAAACGTCAGATTCATTTTCTTTCTAGATGTGGCTGTATATGTTATATTCCTGTTTTTCTTGACCGTATACATCCTATATTCTGAACCTAACAACACAGGAAATGACGAAGGTGCTGCCAGCAACACTACCGGCCCTTTCAGTTCTAACGTTAGCAATATAACGTCTGGTACAAATGATAGCAACTTCACATCTCAACTAAGCAGCAGCAGCCTACTTTTCCTACAAATCTTTCTAATGATCTCATTGATACTTCTAACTATAAGAGAGATGCAGCAGCTGATTGTACATCGACGGGTCTACGTAAAGTCACTGGAGAACTGGCTGGAAATATTGCTGATCATTGCTACTTTCATATCTTGTTCCGGTGTGGTGGAGAGTGCGGATCTGAAACTCCATTTCTCCGCCGTCGCCCTTTTTCTGGGATGGTCCGAGTTGTTGATGTTGTCAGGCCGACTGCCGCTGCTGTCAGTACAACATGAGATGCTCAGAACAGTCTGCTTCACATTCTTGAGATTCATGGCGGGTTATGTTACCTTGCTGATAGCATTCGCCTCCAGTTTCTACGTTCTTTTCAAAGGAACATCAAAACAAGGCGGCACTAAAATGTTCGACAATCCACCCGTCTCCTTACTAAAAACAATCGTCATGTTCACAGGTGAATTCGAAGCTTCCGATCTCTCCTTTCATACTTTTCCGTTCACAAGTCACGTGATATTCTTATTATTTGTTGTCCTCGTGGCGATTGTTTTATTGAACTTGTTGAACGGTCTGGCCGTAAATGATACAGGAGAAATAAGAAAGGACGCTGAAAGGCTGAGTCTTGCGGCAAGAGCAAAATTGATTTCTAGAATTGAAGGATTGGTAAATGCACTCCCGAAACGCATGAAACTTTCTGTAGAACTGAAAGAAGAAATGTTCGTAATATATCCAAACCGGCGGAATAGAATTGGGTCTGCTGCTGTTCGATCTTTATAGATAAAATCAGAAAGAAAAAGGAAAACAATGAGAAGGACACATCGAAGGAAATTCAAGAGGATTTGCGCATGTTTCAAGAGAAATTATCCGAGATGCAAATTCTACAGGAGAAACTGCAGGAAAAAATAAATTCACTGTTGAATAAATAGCGGAAAATTTCTATGCCAATACAGACTCGTCTAGGCAATCGGGAATGTGAGATAATTCGCGCTGAGTTCTGAAACTTAGCCACACATGAAACTGCTCTGTACAGTGCACCTGTGATTCTCATTAAAGCAGTTAGAAGTGTATTTGTTTTGTTTTGCAATGCCAAGGTACACATTAAATGCCAAAAATGAATAAAAGACAGCCACTTGAAATAAGGAACTGAAAAAATACCAGACGTGAAACATGGTCTTATGGAATACTGCATAGAACAATAACAGGAATATAGCTGGTTTCGTGGAATGGCAAAAGAAAATAGTCAATTCCTGAAAATAGTTGTGTAAAATTAATTAAGGTAACGGATTATATACTTTTCTTCGTTGCTCAATAGCCCTCGTGGGAGTAGACCATATTGTTGAGGTGCCGAGATCACACTCCGACACACTGTATAAGATAGGACTTCTCTGGACGAGCGATCGGCCCGTCGCAGAGACCTCTGCCTTACAACACACACGAAACCCTAACAAGAGACAGATATTCATACCCCGAGATTCTAACCGGAAATTCCTGTAAACAAGCGACCGCAGACCCACATCTTAGAAAATGTGGTCACTGGGATCGGCGGACTAAATAACAGAAAAATATTCCGGCCATTTCCACTACAGCCAGTATAATGCACCGCCAACTTCTGTAAGTCTTATTTGCATCTGACACGCTGCCCATCCATATAACGTTTCTTAAGTTCTAGGCATATCATCAAATTTTGATTTGTAATTACCAACTTCCAAACGCGCAACAAGTACGATTTACCACTGGATTTTTTGTGATTACTTTGGCTGACGTGGAACTTGGAGTGAAGAGCCTGTCTAAAGTGGTTAGTTAGTACTGTATAATTTGAAAGCTATGAGAACCAAAAATAAATATCTCCCTATATTTAACACCCTTGCGTCAGTCAGCCACACATCTGTTATTATGTTTGTGATAGAAATTGAGAGCCCCTGCTGTTTGTTAACTGCGATCTGAGGCTGAAGAAACAGTTGAGCAACGAGCACTTAGTGCAAGAACACACGAGAGAGCAGCAGCCCAGTAAGTACAAATAAATCTTCGTTTCTCTAAGAATAAATAATCAACCGACACGTCATCACAGTGACCCACGATCAGTATGACAGCCGCCCATAAACAGCACCATAATCATTACGTTAACCCTACAAGAAGACTTCGCGATAGCCAGACGCCAAGTCGCACCATGCACTGTAGTGAACAGCTGTCTGTGGCTATCAAACATGCCATAAAGACCTACTATTTTACTCGCCCCTATCTCAATAGCTGGAAGCAGCCAGCTTAACTCTCACGCAGCGTTCTCACATGGAATGTCGTGCTGATTATGTCCCTCAGGGAGCCCTTTAACAAGGTGGTGGGAGAGAGGTCTGTTACCGAACTTTCAGGTTCAAGTCCTGCAATGGACCGGCAATTGAGGTTCAAACCCTGAACAGCCTTCCTGGAGATAAATCCCTTGGCTGTCAATAACGTAACTAGGAAGAGAGCAGGAGGGTGTGAGTGCAGTTAAGGCATTCAAAAGCTTGAGCCTGGGGAGAATATCCATCAACTGTCAAGTTGGAAGGAGTTTTGCAGCTCGGTATTTCTGATTGGAAAACCGAGACTTTGACATTTTGAGCCGTAATTCATTCAGTAGCAAGTCCCAGTCGGCAGCAAAGCTAAATGTTCGTTTAACATAAGTTTAACGTAAGGTTAGGCTTTCCAAAAGTTAAATTCGGCTTTTGAGTTTTCTCTATATTTGTACTTCGTCCAATGGAATCATATCAGTACAGAGGGGTTATTTGGTTTGGACGGTGTAGAAGATGGGAGCGAGCAGGAGATACTCCTTTTTGACAGCTGGATTAGTGCGTACATAAAATTGTGTACTCGATTAGTTTGGGACTTTTGTAATATACATTTTTGGTTAGAAATTGACATGTAACTGTTTGTGCTAGTGCCGTAGATACACCCGCTAATGTGTTATAATCTGATAGCTGATGTAAACCAAGTGCGAACATCTGCCAATAAATAAAGAACCCCCCCAGCACTAAGTGTTGTTTACATTTTTTAGCCGGAGTAATCAGTCGCGTCCCTTGCAGGGATCTCAAAATAAAGTTACCCTGAGATGAGACCATCAGGATCACTGAGCGACAGAAGATGAGCTACAAACCCATTCACCCGGGGGAGAAAATGACGGTGGTAATATGTACAGACATCAATCAACAACATTTGACAAAACTTAGGGGTATTCTCTGACGGCTTTTTGGAGCAATAAATCGCCTTTAAACGGCATATATCAGTAAGACACTGCTACCGAAATTAACACTGATAAAATGTATCAATAAACGCAAATTTTTTAGATGATTTTCATTCATATGTACGCGTATGCATGTATGTATTTTTCTAATTACGGCACTACAGTATGTAGGCCTATAAATTATGAATTACGCAGTACTTAATAACATTTCCCACACAAACTCACACACGTTAGTCCTAAAGTGACCGCCAAACGACTAGATAACGAGTTCTTACCTTCGCAAGACAGTTGATTTTTCTGTTCACCGTTACGTTCAGAATGAATCTGTGACCTACTCGCTTTCCTCTAAAGTGGGTATCAGTATAGTGAACACATTTCAAAGGACACCTTACATCCGCACTGTACCGGCATGGTAGCCTAGTTGAACACAAGGATTACTTTGATTTTTTTATTTAATAACGCGTTAAAGAATTACTGATGTATGACCGGAGGCATAATCATTTATTAAGCAAAAGTAAGTTTCATAATCCATGCAAAGTATATATTTGAGATCACGTTTGGTAGAGCTGCATGAATACATTATGAGCATGAGCATGAATACTTTATACTCCGGTTACAACATTAGAAATAAAGAACTGGTTACCGGTATGTTCATTAAACTGAGTGGTGGTAAGATACAACGAGAGCTACAGCTAATAGAGTTGCTCTAATATATTCCTGGTAGAAGAACATATGTAACCAACACGCTTTTAAAAACACCTCCGATATATATCACTAAACGTTTACTTCCAAAATATGATTGTGCACATTCATACGACAGAAAATCATTTGTTTTATATTGTCTAAGATTTTGAAGAATTTGGTTCTTGTTCTCAAAACAAAATTAGTTTTATGAATATAACTGCGCATGTCATTAAAATACAACACAAATTTTCAGTAAGTTAATTACAATCGTATTAGTGTGTGTTACAACTTCAAAGGAACTGTGCGCTCAAAATCTGTGTTTAATAAAAGCTAAGAACATTTCATCAAAGTAAATGGATACTTTAAAACTTGCCCACTCGCAATCCGCTATATTTTGTAAAGTCCTTTAAACATTGTACCTTCTCGAAAACATTTTCTAAAGTTAGATTTTTCGTTTTTTTTCCGGTTCTATAAAAGTCAATTTTGAATATGTAATTTGGAATCTACGATACCAGAATAGCCATTACTTGAATTATTTTTATGACACTATTTCAAAACGAATACAAAATGTCTGCATAGGGTTAAGACTGGTATATATATTTAAACACTTTTCACTTTTACTATATAAAACAAAGAAATAGTCACGGTACCTTTGACATCTAGAACTAAGGCCTTCATTTTTACACCCAGAGTCGGGAAGGCGTAATGAGGGGTGGAAGAAAGGCAGCTTAAATATTTTAGCAGTTACTGTACAAGATTATATTAAAAAATCTAAAGTTCAATACCGAAAAATAAAATGATAATCAAAATGCGTGAAGAAGTATAAATAGCATCAATATATCACTGTATGAAACATGATTCAGTCAATGTACAATGACCAAAGCGATATAAGATAAAAAAAATATGAGGTATTCAATTTGAGAAATAACTTCTTCACACTTTACTTTAAGTGAATTTATTTCTGGCTACCAGCGGTATGCATTTTACGTCATTTTGCCTTCGTCGTGTTGTCCACCCGAATTCTGAGACATGGCAGACTCTTTCAAATACTTAGCCATGCATGATTATCGTCCCACCTGTTTGTAATCGTCAAATAATTGGGCATCACTGAATAATAGGTGTAGGAAAATCGTTTGGTAGTAGTGAGCCTATTGGCACTGCGACATATATAAAACTACAATACGAACTCCTGATAACAAGAATTATCAGAAGTGTCGATTCGGTGAAGCAAAGACCACTTCGTGGAATTCAAATCCAAATTCTGCTTCAGAACCTTGAACTCTGCGGTGAGATTGCGAAGACTAGCAGCTATAGCAATTTCATGGTTACATTAATAACTGGCACGGTTTTAAATAAAATGTTCCTGTAGATATGAGTTTTCTGTGTTTGATACAATGTACTCTGCCAGAAGGGATCCAACGCATGTATCTACAAGGTGTATGTAACTACCGTGGAGAAGTACCAATAGGGCAAATAAACATTGAGTCAAAACACAAAAGACACAATATAAACAGAAATGTATGATGATGATGGAATATGAAAACCAGCGGACAGTAGGTACATGTCGTGGCCTACTCTAAGTTATGCTCAGAAAAATAGGGGAAACACAGACAATTGAAGTAGTTGAAAGTGGTTCTGATGAATACGAAGCCAAAATGATGACTAAAAGTGAAGTACAGTAACTCGAAGAAGCTTAGGCCTCTTTGAAAACCTAACAGATGTTGAGTTGGTCAAGAAATTCATTTCGTTTTATGGAGCCCGAATATTTACTTCCTCTTGTAAAACAGCCCGCCTGCTGTCCGTATCCTAAGAATGTCAAAATCAGTTCTTTCCACTCCACCAAGTTCCTTTCAAAATTTTCTCATTCTTTGCCTTTGCGCCTAAAATAATGCAAGTTTTCTGTTTTATACAGTGAATGCCTCCTGTGTCCCACCCGACGAATTCTACAGAATTAATAATATTTGTCGAGGAGTACAAATTATGAGCTGCACAGTTTAAATTTCCTCAGCTCCGCCTCCTTCTTAGGTACAAACGTTTTCGTAAAGACCATGCACTCGTACATCCTCAGCATTCCACACAAACTCAGTCCGTTCTGGTTATCTTTAATTTTTCAAATGATATGTTCTATAGCGAAATTGAAGAGCAATGAGAGTCAAGGACCGCAATTATTTAAAAAAAAATTGTCTTGCCCTTTTCTTGGAGAAACTGAAAGGAAAAGCCAGTACCACTGCAACTATGTCTGCTGACAGACGTTTGGAAATATCGCAGTTTTCCTTAATGAAATATTATTGCAGATTATAAAGTAACAATTTGCCGGTCCCGGTGGCCGCGCGAGCTAAGGCATAGGTCTGCTGAGATTGTGGGTTCGATTGCCACCGGGAGCATGGACGTATGTCTGTTGTGACTCTTGTGTGTGTTATAATGTAGAGGTATCAGCGAGGAGCTGATAACTCGTCCAGAGGAGTCCTACCGACTGTGGCGAGTCGTGTGTGATCTAGAAACCTCATGAATGAGGAGGCCCTGGCCCACTGGGGGCTGTTGCGCCAGAAACAAAGTAACAATATGAGGCTGCGTAGCAGTGTATTTTTTTCCATTTTGTATTTACAACTAATGATTATTTCAGGTTTCCGCCGCAAAGTAGATTAAATCTGCGCTCCTTTGGGATATTAGCAGCTTATAGTGATAAAACCTTACGGACGTTTCACGATAACCTATCCCTCCCGTCTTCAAAGTTCAAGAAATCCAAGAAGAGACTTCATCCTACCGATAGGTTGTCCTGCAACGTCAGTAACGAATTACCACTACATACTGCTTAACAGAACAGAAGAACGCAGATGTACAATAATGATGAATTTCATTTAAAATTTGTTTGTTGAGATAAGACGCAGTTACCACCTTGCATTGTTAAACATCACACCATTAAATCATATTGGGGAATGGATATAAAACTCAATGAATTCTTAACCTTGACGCTTGATAGGATGAGGGTTCTCTTTCACTCACCAATCTCCTAACTCTCACTGAAGGAGCCCTCGGAAATTACTAAAGAGGATGTTGAAATTTGGTACGGTGGCACATCGTAAACATATCTACACATTGACTGTGTAAGAAGTGTTAATGTAAACGAATGTTTGCAAACACAATGACGGCGAACACTTAAAGCAGGACTGTATGAAATTCGTAATTGTGCAAAATATGTTCACACACAAAACAAATTACAGGGGTAAATCTGTAGAAGCATAAACTATGTAGAATGAGGAACAGGACGCAAGGCTTCTGCCTGCAATCATTTGTTTCTCCCATATGAAGGTAATAATCGAAATATGTAGGATTTATATTTCTGATAAAGCATTTGGACATTGGAAGTGAAGTTGATTGTAGTGGTGGTGGTGGTGGTGGTGGTGGTGATGATGTCTTGAATTGATTTGTCATTCTGAGGGAAGAATATAGATTTGCGTTATTTGAAAAGGGGGTAATGAGAAAAGTATTTTGAATTAAGAGGAAAGAAGTGGGAGGTGTTTGGAGGAAAATAATTTGGAGCCAATGACTTTTCACTCTTAACCATATATAATTAGATGGCTAAATTAATGAAGATTTACGTGAAATATTTCATGAATGATAGAAACTAGAAATTTACAAAATTTTAAATTTGCAAACATGGATTGAAGCAACCGTTGGTAGGCACAAAACGGATTTGAGACAATAAGAAAGTAAATTAACTATGCAGTTTTTAGGGATACAGAGGCGGGTCTTTGTAAACAAGGTAATGAACTTTCGGATTACTTGAGACTTTAGGGTATTTTCCTGAGGAACTGTCAGTTCTTCTTCCTGGAGACTGCTGACTTGGTAAGATAACGTTATGGCAGAATAAGTTTCTGTGCTGCATCACTTTACTGTTGCTGAGTGATGGCAATTTGGACAGCGAAGATTTTTCAGATCAATTTGTTTAGCTGTACAGATGAGCCATGCCTTTGTATGTCATATCTTTGTCGTATCGCTGCTGCAAAATTATGCGGCAGTTTATTTCAGTTGGTCAGTTGCCTTTTATACGGTATAAAACATAACCTTAATTTGAAGAAAATTCCGGTGTTCAAAAAACGGTATTATACAGAATTATTCAGATCAAAATATTCTGCAGTAAGCAGCAATATGGCACAATGAATACAGAGAAACTTCATGATTTATTTAATGTATAATAATTAGAGTTCTCAGTCTGTGTTAGGCTCGAGGTTACGTGATGGACGACGAAGAAATGGTCTTTAAATTTTCAACAGCAAACAGAAATATTCCTTCTCTACATCCTTCCGATTGGGTCTGTGGCCCAGTCAGCATCATATTCAGTGGGTACTGTGGGCTTCGTCTCAGGAGTAAAACGGCCGGAGGGTGAAGTAAACATCAGAAAGGCATAAAATGCATCTTTATTTTAAGGAGGAACAAATGTTCAAAATAAAAATTTTTTGGAAATATTTTGATCACAGGTTTCTGAGGTAATTAATGTTGAGACATGCCTAAATTTGATCTTCGTAATATAATTAATTTATAATTACTTGTGTAGGTCAGTTGGTGTAGGGATAGGATTGGTGACGGACAACTCAGCAAAACGTTGTTCAGTTCTCGACGGGAAGACAAAGCTTCCCTTTCTTCGAAGCGCCCAGGCAGGCGGTGGGAATTACCAAACCTCATATTTAACGTGAACCGTGGGTTCTTTCACTGGGGTAAAGTGGCAAGGGAGCGAGGCTGACCATTTATGTTAAAATATTAGAACAGTTAAAAATGAAAATTATTCCTAAATAAATACAAATAAATCTTCATATTCTTAATACTGTGGAATCTAGGATGACACGGCGTACTGGATATATCGCTGTGTGGGAATATAAGCATAGCAAAGAGACCGTGTCGCCTGTTGGATAAAGAAAAATAGAAAGAGCAACCAGTAAACGATATTTTGTTGAAATCGAGTAGATAAGGTATATTTGAACTGGATGGAAGATTCTCAGCTCCCATTCGGCACTTCATTATCACGACTGATAACACAAACGGTATTTTACCAATACGTGCACATTGCTTTAGATGCAAGTATAACTCTTTTAAGATGTGAGAGATTACTTCAATGTTCGGTGAATTTTTGTCAGAGAAGTTGTAAATATTAGGGTGATCCAGTGATGGGTACAAAACACTCAAAAGGCATCGAACTAAATAATGTAAGTAAGAGAAATTAAGAAAATTAAGTTAAATATTTAAAAAAAAAATTGGATTCAATTATAATTCCTCTTAAATTCAACATCGGAAATAAATTCCTCACCGTCGCTTGTGTATTCAGTACAGTTTGTGCCTACAGTAATACAGCTAACTGAGGAAATGCCCACAATACATTTCTCTTTAATTGCGCGATCTTTGAAAATTTGAAACTAAGCGTCTGCAAAGTTTTGCGAAAGAAACTTAAAATTTAACGTGAAAACTTTCTGTTATGCTGGGAACGATTAAGAAAATTGAGTGTTGTATAGAGAGGAATTGATGTTGTATGGAGAGGAATTGAGTGTTGTATAGAGAGGAATTGAGTGTTGTACAGAGAGGACTTGTATGTTGTATAGAGAGGAATTGAGTGTTTTATAGAGAGGTATTGAGTATTGTAAAGACAGGAATTGAGTGTTGTATAGACAGGAATTGAGTGTTGTATAGAGAGGAATTGAGTGTTGCATAGAGAGGAATTGAGTGTTGCATAGAGAGGAATTGAGTGTTGTATAGAGAGGAATTGAGTATTGTATAGACAGGAATTGAGTGTTGTATAGAGAGGAATTGAGTGTTGCATAGAGAGGAATTGAGTGTTGTTTAGAGAGGAATTGAGTGTTGTATAGAGAGGAATTTAGTTTTGTATAGAGAGGAATTGAGTGTTGCATAGAGAGGAATTAAGCGCTGTATAGACAGGAATTGAGTGTTGTATAGAGACGAATTGAGGGTTGTATAGAGAGGAAATGAGTGTTGTATAGACAGGAATTGAATGTTGTATAGAGAGGAATTGAGTGTTGTATAGACAGGAAATGAGTGTTGTATAGAGAGGAATTG
>Ga0123352_10004371_pt1 | contig 20794 bp, 10 predicted proteins | sample TergutLab28metaG_FD_89700 | JGI IMG/M metagenome (GOLD analysis project Ga0123352, IMG submission 89700) | Labiotermes labralis P1 segment gut microbial communities from Petit-Saut dam, French Guiana - Lab288 P1 | ecosystem: Host-associated > Arthropoda: Insects > Digestive system > Gut ...
GGAAAATCTCGTCCCCACCGGGATTCGATCCCGGACCGTCCAGCCCGTAGCTCAGTCGCTATACCGACTGAGCTACCGGGCCCACACACACACACACACACACACACACACACACACATATATATATATATATATATATATATATATATTCCTTGAGAGAGAAGGAACCTGCCTGTGACGTGGCGTACATTTAGTTAAACCTTCATAGTAATGTATACTGTCAAGTATTGTTCCTTACTCCTGTCTAGGACAATGAGGTGGAATAAAGATATAAGAATTTATGAGTCCTAAACGCCGTGAATTCTGGTCACGTTTTTGGTCCTAACATACAGAGAAGGAGATGATCATTTGAACCGTCATATAAATTTAGAGAAAAATAAAATTTTGAGGTTCGTTTGAAAGCGGTCAGTTACGTTTCCTTGTAAATTATGTAGGTTGTGCAATTAATATTTTATAGCGTGGCGCAAAATTGTGCGACTTGTCGCACAATTTCCCTCATCCCGGACGCATAGCCCGCTGCTCTGCTCCTAACAGCCGACCACCAGTAACAAAGACATTACACACCTTATGCGGCAATAACACAAGTATAGTCTCGAGCTCCTGATGATGGGCATATAAGTGCCCGAAACATGTCGAGCGGATTATAAGTGCAAAAAAGCATTCAGTAGCATCTAGTTGGTTTTCTACTCTACACTTATACTACGATGCACGGACAAACATACATCAAATACCCTAAATTGGTAGGAAACATTTTTCCTATGGCGTATATTCAGCAACTTGTGCCTGTATGTGTACAGACACGCATGTCGGTCTTCGTGTGAAATGTCGCTTATACTTTTTCTGATTTTAACCAAATCCTTAATGTGTCGACAGATTTTGTTCACACTCCCAAACGTTTTATTGCACGACACTTTGTTTAGAAATCAGAGACTTGAAAACAGATCTGCAGACTTGGTAAAGCCAAATTTCGCAGTTTTGCAAATTGTATTTGCAAGTTCGCCAAAATTAATAGCAGTCACAAGCATTTTAAAATTGTCCATTCCTTGCATCTTCTAGATCAATGTGCGCAGTTTATTTTAACAACCAAGCGCACAGGATTAATTACATATCGTTATTAAAGGCGTAAAGCTGGAATTTTGTTATCCCTGTAGATGGTACGACTTGCACCAAAACATGTCGGAGACACGCCTTTAACCTTTTGAAACCTAGCGGTTTCTTTACTTACCACCAGGCTTAATATTAAAAAATTCTACATGGTGCTCGCTTTGTGTTGATTGTTTCGTACGGATATCAGAACAGACAGCGGCCTTTGCTGTATATGTCATTAAATGATTGGATTTTATAACCGAGGTTGGAAGTGTTTACAGCGCGGTACGGACTGATTCCTATATAAAGCAGATTACGTTTCGTCTTTCAGGGTACTAAGTATTACTAATGCTGTGCGTTTTGTCTGTGAAATAAACGGAGCACATTGCAATATCACGTGTTAACTGAAACAAGGAAGTGCCAAGTTACTGAAGATAGCATCTTCTGGGATGCACCTTCGTACAGATATTGTGGAATTTCGGACGTTTCGGAGAAAACTCTTGCATCCGTCTTTAAGGAAATCGACGGCAAATGACGCGGACGGCCATGTTGATGAAAGCAAAAAAGATCTTTCGAAATCGAAGTGATTATATACTTATCTAAAAAAAAAAAAAATTTGTCCCGTTACAGACCTGGAGCGGCCCAGAGGATTCCAGGAAGTTAAGGTTCCCAGATTACATGACAACGGCACAGGATAGTGGTAAGATTGTCAGCCTTACGCACCGGCCGCCTTTGCCCCCAGGAAATGCTCCTGGTACTCATTTCTGTTAGAGGCTGAGTCGGCCCCAGGGTCATAGTGCGATCGGAAGAATTTTATATCAATGAAAAATTCCAATAACACCAACTGGGATCGAACCAGCGACCTTCCGATTTGTAACACAACACCTTAACCACTGTGCTACCGCGGTCCCCCTATGTACCATATCTACACTGCGTTTTATTACATAAAATTTGAAACTTCTTCACCACCCATTCATCCCAGAAGGAAAAATAATTGGAATCATTTGAACAATTGCACCAGCAACCATTCCGTTATCTATAGCAATACCATCTCTACGATTATTATATTTAATAGACGAAATACACAATCCAGTACTAACCCTAAAAGCAGTTGGTCACCAAAGATACTGAACTTACTAATATTGAGATATCACAAAACTTGAATCTGATTCTTATATAGTACAACAAGAAGACCAATAAACAAATACATTCCGACTGCTAGATATAGATAACCGAACTGTACTATGAATAAATTCGCCTCTTCGAGTATTCGTAACACCAGCAGAGGTATTACACTCATGAACAGCACCAAGACTTGGGATTCCTACCTGAGGGAGAATTGTCCAGCTTCGTCTCTGACCTCAGTGCGCTGGAGGACTGGAATGACGCCGGGATGCACGTCCTGTGAGACGGGGACGGCAGATACAGCGACGGCGACGGTTACAAGAAGCAGGTATGTCTGGAACAAGGAGAACGGTGTGGTAGCCACGCGTCGATTATGGATAATTTGTCGGTGACACCGCTTGTTTGGGGTTGATGTCAACGTACACTGGCAGTTCTTGGCAAATGGTGTGATCTGCTTTCTGGGGTAGGGTGGTTACCTTAAGTACAGCCGAGGAACTGGGGTTTAATTCCTGGCGGATGGGGGTGTTTCCCTTCCAAATATTCAGACTGACCTTGCGTACAGCCACAGTCATTTGCCATGACTCCTACCGCCTTATTCCATTGATGCAAATCTCCTGCAGCTCCGAGTTACACACACCAATCTACGGCCGAAGTTAAGAATAAGTGGAGCTGCACCACCATTCCCCAAGTATCCTTACGTATTTCACAGTGACATCCTCACTCTACCTTTACCATTTTATTTAGCAATAAATTATTTTATTCCGATTACATAATACAACCTGAAAAGTCGTGGGCTTGATTTCCGATGGGATCATTGGAATTTTTTAATTTCTTAATCCTTCTGGCCTTTCTATGGGCCTGGGGACCACTCAGCCTCTAACAGAAATCAGTACTTGGGATATGTGCTGCGAGGTACAGACGGCCGGATCCTAGGGCTGACAATTTTGTCACCTTCATGTAACGATAGTCTAGAGATTCTGTGTGCCACAAAACCCAGCACACAAAGCGCTTGCGCCAAATTATATTCTCATCTGTAGCTTGTCCGGCTGTACCTTTCGTTTCCACATTATCTCATAAACGGAACGATGTTCGGAAAAAAAGAAATTGAATATAGAACGTGTCTTTCCTAAACAAAATTTATCTGAAATGTTTCTCAATCTATGGCGAATTCGTCGAGATATTATCACAAGTACCTGGGTCTTCATGTAAAGTGCCCATCAGTCTTGTCAAGTTTTAATGAAACTTGAATTTTCATGAGAATTGAAAAAACCCTCATATATCAAATTTCTTGAAAATCCTTCTATTCGGAGCCGAGTTGTTCCTTAAGAACGGACAGACGGACAGAGAGAGAGAGACAGAGCTAATTGTCGTTTTTCGCAATTTTGTAAACGCACCTAAAAATATTTTATAAATCATAATTCATAACGAGAAATAGAAGTGAGACCGAAGCGCTGTGGCTGAACTATAAATAGCTAGTTTTCCGATTTTATGATATCACATATATTTAAAATAAATAATCTCGAACCCAACACCACTTCTGTCGATACTCACGGTATACATGTTGATGGATATGCTTCTCCCCGGCGACTGAGATGAACTGAGTCTCTCTGGGTATTTCCACCTTCTTATATATTTCTCCAATCGCAATCATGGCTACGAAATCTGCTTTCCCTTCAGCAGAACTGTAACAAACATTTATGTCGCCAAAAATAGTTGGCGGCCGAATTTTCGACGGAGCAGATTTGTTAACAACAGGCGCCCATGACAAAAATCCACTTTCGCCTTCACAACGATTTGTTCCCAGCACTTACCTTATCAAGTACGCCCGACAGTAAGTTTCATATACAGAATCTGTATGTATTCTGTCATGAGTTTCTGTCTGCATTCAGCAACTTTTTACCAGCTGTTTTCTTCTAGCTTTATTAAAAATTTATGTTGTGATTATTAACCTTTTAAAGCATAATGTTTCGTGTATTTACCAACAAGTTTAACATTAAAAAAGACAAGCAATTTACGTATGACGTAATAATGAGGAGCATTCGTGTTTCCATTGTTACAGTGGAAGAACAATAAATGTTACATATTCTGAGTTACTTTGTAGCCTTAGTTAGCCACCATGCAACGCGCATGCGCTATATTATCATGTGTGTCCTGCCAGGCTCTACAAAATTTAGCTCATAAATGCCACAATTTTCGAAAAAAAGTTTTTCAAAATAAATTTTTGTTTTGATTTCCACTACATCCTTTGTATGAAACGTTTTTCATTCTAAGAATATTTGAGAGAGATTTATTTTTAAAAAATGTACATGGGTCTTCATATAAATTGCTCGTTATTCTTGTCCCGTTTTAATGAAATCTGAATTTTCTCGACAGGTGTTCGGGAAAAAAATTAATATAGTCCGATCAATACTAGAACAAGTGAGACAATTTAATTATTTTGGATGCGAATTGAGTTTAGACGGTGAACCAGATTTTGACACAAAATAAAGAGATTCCAAGGAATATTCGGCACTATTAGGAAATACTTAAAGAAAACCCATACAGATACCCAAATGAAAATTTATAAAGTTGTAGCTAGACCATCAATACTACATGGCAGCGAAACATGGGTAACCATGAAGAGAGACATGACTCGCCTAGAAGCTGCAGAGATGCGCTTTCTAAGAAGTGTTACGGGATACACAAGGCTGGATAAAATAAGAAGCGAAGTCATAAGGAAAGACCTAGAGAATTTTGGAATACAAGACGTGAGACTCAAATACAAACAAAATTGTGTCAACCACCTCGAAAGAATGGACAACACCAGACTCCCGAAACACGCCCTCAACTACAAACCTCGAGGAAGAAGACATCGTGGACGCCCCAGGAAACAATGGCATTGCGTCGATGCCGGAACAGGTCAAACGACCTAATCCATGGAGGAAGATGATGATGATGATGTATGTTTTCATGAACCTCCATCCAGTAGCAGCCGAGGTTGTTCAATGCGGACAGAAAGACGGACGGACGGAGAGACGTACAGACATGACGACCTAATAGTCGCTTTTAGCAATTTTGCGAACGTGCTTAAAATTCAGACGTTTTGCCCACACATTGTGTTTATATTTTCTGTATGCCGATTAAAAAAGTTTTCTTTTCTCTATACAGGATTAACTTACAGATTTCCATAACGAAAGGGGGTATAATGTTTTCTGCGCGGTAAGACAAAAACTTTAAATATGTTTGACGCCCAGCTTAGAATCTCAACCATGTTATGGCGAATTGAGTGTAATAAAATAGCGAATGTCTTTATGAGTGCTCAAATTGTCTTCTTTGATTTGGCAGCGTCACGACTGTACCGGCCGCACTTTCTTCCTTTTCCAGAATTTTCTTTCCCCACCTAATCTTTGCTTTTTAGGTTTTAATTGCATTTTACCTACCACCAAATCTCTGCTTCATTTCTATTATATATTATACATTACATATTTCTATCATATGTAATATACTTTCCTGTTCTTAGTAATCTCACCAACTATGTTGTTCATTATCATTACATTCTAAGGCGTATCACCTGTTCTTTATGCAATATTATTGTAGAGATATCACTCACCCTCTTTCTAGTGCCGCGGTCATGGAAGATTAGAGCTACATCTCTAACCACCCTCTGGGCCACACCGGGCTTGTAACGGGATCACTTTAACTTTTTTATTGTAGGGATAGCGTTATTATTATTACTATTATTATGGTCCTCAGATCAAGAACAACGAGACGTGGCGGGGCAAGTGGAATGTATGGGAGAGAAGAAACGTGCATATATGATTTCTCTGGGTAAACCTCCAGAAAGAGATCACTCGGAGGACCTAGTAATAGATGGGATATAATATTAAAATAGATTTCGAATAAATTATTTTGGAGGGTGTGGACTGAATTAGTGTGGATCAGTACAGAGACTATCTGCGGACTGTTTTGAATGCGGTGATAAACCTACTGGTTCCATGTAATTATTACTAATACTATGTTGAGAGTTACGCATTGTATAGCACGTAAGGTCCTCAAAGTACGATTTCCTTTTACTGCACGGTCTTCCTGTTTGCTTGTGTTAAAAGAATAGAGTAATTCGTCAGCTAAGAAGAACTTGAAAATAAAGGCTTTAACACACTCTTGAAGGGACAAGAAGAATTCTGTTGTCTTCAACCGGGGCATTTAAATGTGTTACAAGTTTCTGAGGACACAAGAACCCATTTTCGAAGGTTCCATGACTGGTACGCCATTCAATGTGACAATGTCATCAGTACCTCCCGTGTGTTTTCCTGAGTCCTCTTACGAATTTCTTGAGGAAATGGACTGTGATATTTCTGTACCCTTCTTCTAACACGAACTTGTGCGTATAGCTATAAAATATTAACTCGTTTGTTTTTTCCCCTGTTTTCTTCGAGAAAGGAACTGAAATTCTCTATATAATGTAGATGAACGTCAGTCATACAAAGCTATAATTCCTTTAAAATATCTTACATTTTCTCTGGAAAATTTACTGCTATCAAATCTAAAACTTTGAAGATTATTTTTTTATTTTGCTCATATTTTGCTCTCATTGAATTTTTACCTTCCCTTTGATCTAGTAACGTTGAACATTAACAATCTAAAATATTTTATACTAATGTAACTCAGAGCAGCATAAACCTGTTTGGTTCAATTTTTTTTTTTTTTACGTTCTCCGTAATCCTTTCGCATGCACTTTTAATGTCCACGTCATTATCTGAGCTTTCTAAAGTTGCAAACCTTTTCGAAAATTAAACCTGATCCTTTTTCGGTAACTTTGACGTCGTTGGGTTCTTCAGGCTCAATCTCCACACACTGAACATTTTTCCTTTGCTAACTTTTCTTACTGCCACATTCCACTAAATATCTGAGCCACCTGCTATTGATCAGAATAAAAAATAGCTCTAGTGTAAAGGTAAAGCAGTCCCGTTACAGGCCTGGACAGGCTCAGAGGGTTCCAGGAAGTTAAGGTTCCCAGATTACGTGACAACGGCACAGGATGGTGGTAAGGTTGTCAGCCTCCTGGTACTCATTTCTGTTAGAGGCTGAGTCGACCCCATGGCCATAGTGCGATCGGAAGGATTTTATATCAATGAAAAATTCCAGTAGCACCAGCTGGGATCGAACCAGCGACCTTCCGATTTGTAGCACAGCACCTTAACCACTGTGCTACCGCGGTCCCCAAATCTATTGTAAGATCACATATTAATTATAAATAAATGCCACATTTAATTAAGATATAGCAATACATTTGACACTCACTCTGGTAAGTGCAGGTGTACTTGTGAAATCTGTCTTTGGGTATTTCAAACTCCTGACAGTTAAATTACCCGACGTCGTAAAGTTAAGCCCTTTTTGCTGAGAGGCCTTCAAATGTATAATTAATTAAAGTTGGCTTATGTGTTCAATAAAATCTGCAAATACAAATATAATTCACATACATAAATTTTACTGACCGGATTAGCTCAGGCGGTATAGCTACTCGATGCGGGCCGGACGGCCCGGTGATCGAAGTCTGCTTGCAGTCGTTGAGCGTGAAGTTTGTGCAGTGAAGCAGTGCCAGCCAGCGTGCAGCGAGTGAAACGAAGTTACTGTGCGTAGTGTGGTTTGCCATACTCTTAGAGTGAGGGCAGAGAAGCGGAGTAGGAACAAGGGAAATATGAGTGCAGGACAGAACACTGTGGTCTGTTCCTTTGACCCTAAAAGCCCCCGAATTTCAGCTTTTGACATACATGAATGGATTTTCGAACATCTGCACATGCCGGAAAATGTAGTGACCATGGTACAGTTGGAAGGGAAGGGAGTGGTGGAGGATCGCACTCAACCAGTCGAGGAGGTGATGACCACGACCCCATCCAGCAGTCCCAAAAGAACAAAAAAAAGAGAATAGATAGTATCGGGGAACGGTTGCACTTGCATAAACATAGCAGGACGAGAAACGCACTCTCCTAGTAAGTAACTACACAAGCGATCAGCCTCAAATAGGTGGGATGGACGTGTTCAAGATTGCGAAATTAAACATCAATGGATTGGCTTCGAGAACAAAGGTAGAAATGTTAGAGGACTTCCTCCGACGACAGGAGATAGCAATTCTTTTCCTTCAGGAAGTCGCACACTCCTCAATCGACACCCTGCGCAGTTATAAGACCTACACCAATGTGGGAACGACAGACCGGGGCACCGCCATGGTGACAAGGAACGAGATAACGATCACAAACATCACGAGGCTACCGTCGGGGCTGGGAATAGCGGCAAAATATAGAGGAATATGGTTAATCAAAGTTTATGCCCCGTCAGGAACAGCCAAGCGACAGAAGAGAGAACGTTTCTACAACAATGAACTCCCTTACTTGCTGAAGGCCTTCCCAGCCAATACGATTGTCGGAGGAGACTTTAACTGTGTACTCAATCAGACAGACAGCACTGGGCACTTCGACTATAGTAAGGCGCTCGACTGACTAGTTCGTGGTTTTGATCTACACGACATGTGGCGTGCGGACCCCTTATGGACCGTTTTCACGCACTACTTCCCTTTGGGAGCATTAAGGATTGACCAGATATACACAACGAAAGAACTTAGTGACAAGAATATAGGTGTGGAAACTGTGCCAGCAGCTTTCACCGATCACCTATCACTGGTAATGCGGCTGTCCGTAGATGTCCCCATCGTGCGACGGTGCAAGGGATTCTGGAAAATAAACACTTCCATTCTTAGCGAGGAGGCTTTTAAAGAGAGGTTGCGCCAGAAGTGGGCGGTTTGGAAGCAGCAGAGAAGGTTCTACGCCATTTGGCCCATGTGGTGGGGAAGGTACACAAAAAAACAGATTCGTCTTTTCTGTATTCAGGAAGGGTCCGAACGTCGACGGGATTTCGTGAAGATGGTGAATTTCATCTACGAGTGTATTTATGACGTTCTGCGGAACACCTAGACAACACGGACAGAAGATGGTAATGCTCAACCGTCTGAAAGCTAAGATAACTAGCCTACACGGAGAAAAATTGCAGTGATTAATGCTAGACAATGACGAGTCGAACCGGTTTGCGGGAGAGAGAGCAGCGCCTTTTCACATTCTTCAGTTGCAAAATCGACAGGAAGCCAGAATGATCCGAACTATACAGGACGAATGTGGGAAAATCCAGCAGACAATGAAAGACATCATACGAGCAATTACGAACTTCCTACGACATAAATATGGACCAATCGCGGTGGATGAAGAGTGTGTCTCGTACATGGCCGAAGCAGGGTAGCGAGCGTTAACGACGGCTTGGAGACATCTGTTGGAACAGCCCATCTCGCTGGAGGAAGTACACATCGCCGCGAGAAAAGGGGGGAAGAATTAAGCGCTAGGGAGTGAGGGTATTGAGTTAGAGTTCTACAAGGCGAAATTCGCGACGATCCAAGACTACATTGGTGCTCTGATAAACCAAATGTTCATGAAGAGAAAAGTGTCCGCGCAACAGAAGCATGGAGTGATCGTGTGCCTGCCCAAGTCAAGTGACCCGAACAGACTGGCTGACTCTCGGCCCATTACTCTGTTGAAAACGGATTACAATATAATGGCCCGAATCATCGCCTACTGATTGGACCCCATGGTGAAGGAGCTATTATATCCGAGCCAATTCTGTGGGGTGCCGGGGAGGACCATCTTTGAAGCGATGGCGACCGTGCGTGAGGCTATTGCACAGGCCGAGGTGACGCGCGTGCCACTGTGCGTCCTTTCCTTAGACTTTCAGGAGGCTTTTGATAATCTCCCACCAATATCTTTTCACCATCCTGCGAAGCTATGGATTTAGTGACTGGTTTGTGGAACGAATCAAGAACATGTATGAGGAAGACGCATCCTTCATCCAAATTAACGGCCACGTATCTGGGCCAATCCCGATTCACAGGTCAGTTAGACAGGGATGCCTCATTAGCATGCTGTTCTTTGCCTCAAGTGTGGACCCGCTGCTCCGCATCTTGGACCAGGAACTACTGGGTATCCGGTTTGGAAAGCGAGCCCGAATGACAGTGTTGGTGGCATACGCTAACCATATCACCATCTTTGTAACGACGCCGACGGAAACACCCGTCATAAGTGACGCGATAAAGTGCTACGAAAAAGCCACGGGAGCTCGCCTGAACACAAGGAAATCGAAGGCACTGGCAGTGGGAGGATAGAGTACATCCACGGATACGCTGAACATACCATACCACGCTGAAATAAAGATTCTAGGCGTCACCTTCGCGAGTACCATCGAGCACTCAATGAACAAGAGTTGGGCGAAACTAACAGGCAAGGTGAGAGTCCAGGCAAGGGATACATACGAGCGGGACTTAAGCCTCTCACAACGGATTCGTTACGTGCAAGCATACCTCCTAGCGAAAATATGGCATACGGCCCAGGTGTTCCCGGCACCCACGACGTGTACCAGACAATTTACAACTGCTATCGCGTGGTACATATGGAAGGGAGCAACGTTCCAGGTACCAATATTGACTCTGCAGAAGCCGAAGAGACAAGGAGGCTGGGGCTTAATTGATATTGAGACGAAGTGTCGAGCTCTTCTGATCGGCCGAATGTGGGCACAAAACATTAAGAAGAGCTCCGCAACAGCGACGTGGCTCCGGGAGCGGAACCTGGACAGACCCAGTGTGAACCCCCCTCACATAGGACGGATACCTACGACTTTACAGTATCTATATCGATATGCGCTGGACATGGCCTACATAGCACCCCGTGGGAACGACGAAACGCTTCGGACATTCAAACTGCGCGTCCACAATACTCTACATACAATGGAGGCAGCGACGAAAGAATCCCAAGAAATGAGGATAAAGCAACTACATCTGGAAACACAATGTTTGCAGGTGTGGAAAAACCTACGTACAGCCTGGGTATCGGAGGAAATCGCATCCGTGTGGTACATCGTGGTACATGATATAGTGGCGACTAATGAGCACCTGCACGCCATCAGGCTCGTGGAGTCGGATCGCTGCAGACACTGTGGAAGGCGAGACACCCTCGTAGACCGGCTGACGGAATGGAACGAAGGAACGGCCATCTGCTTGTGGACAAGGGAAAGAATTGCGCAGATGCTTCGAACGGACTCGCGCCGCATTCCCGCCGACTGGTGTCTACGGCCCCATTTCCAATTCTGGCCGCCACAGCGACACAAAGCGGTACTGTGGTTACTAGCACATCTCTTTATGTACCGAATGCAGCAGCAACGACACCTATCACTGCTCGACTATATTGACTTCTTGCGCCGCGCGAATTGGAAGTAATACCGGGCGGCCAGCCGGATGCAGCAGGTAGGAAACTATCTATCGATACTATAAAAGTGCCCGCGCTCTAGGTGAGAAACCAAGGAAGGAGCAAACCGTTGTTAAGATGGGACATGGTTTGAGGAGGGGAATTCCCCACACCGCCGGAGTGAGGCTAAGCAAGTGTGAGTGCTAGATGACATGGTATGGGAAACGCACTACCAAAACACGAAGCAGAAGTGATGTTAAGTTCCTATGTATATGATTTAAAGTACAATAAATGTTTCAAAAAAAATCCCGGTGGGGGCAGGCGAAATGTTTTTTCACCTGTCCATACCGGCTCTGGGGCCCACCCAGCCTCCTGTACAATGGGTACCGGGTCTTTGTCGGGGGAAAAGCGGCCGGGGAATGACTTTCACCAGCCACCCCATCTAGAGCCTAGGTCAAAGAAAGAGTACAGGTATACATCTGCTCTCCTTCTGGGACTTCAAGGCCTGTTCTAGAGAGAAATTTTCTTTTTATGCATTAATTTTACAGCAATACTTGCAAAAGACAGAAGAGGTTACGTTACAAATTGTTAATGATACAAAGTTCACTTCATATGTTTGTTATGGTCCAAACTCCGTGTTTAATTAGATACATAAAACATTTTAAAACGACCAGAATGTGCACTTTGGTTTAAGGAAACTAATTTTATTACACAGTGACCATCGACACGTTGCGGTCCCTCATGTGGTAAGAGCAAGAATACAAATATATTTTACTGTGTCGGGTTCATTCCACACTTAAAAATCATATAGTTTGGGTTAAAATTCCATTTCTTTGTTAAAAAAACGATAAGGAAAAATATTATTAGTTAAAAAGTTTCGTATGAATTATGGTCCTGTGGAGTAATGTATATAGAAGGAACATGTGGTGGATTATGGTTCAGTCTCGTAGGAGATGATATACCAGTCTGCACAGCGTAGTTCACTATGCAGACTAATATATCTCCGGTAACCAAACACTGTGCAGACTACTTTATCATCGCGCACCAATCTGGATCATAACTCAGCACATGCTCGTACCGTGTACGTCATGCCACAGAACCACACTCCAGACAACAATTTGTAACTTCTAATATTTTATACTTATCCCTGTTTTATCATTTAAGCGGAATTCTAACCAAAACAACATAATTTTTAAGTGCGGAATGTACCCGATACATTATATATATATATATATATATATATATTGGTGAGCGCGTGTGGGTGAGGACAGGGGGGTGTATAGGGTCTTGGTGGGGAAACCGGAGGGAAAGAGATCAATGGGGAGACCTAGGCGTAGATGGGTAGATAATATTAGGACGTATCTCCAGGAGGTAGGATGTGGTTATATGGACTGGATTGGGCTAGCCCAGGATAGAGACTGGTGGCGGACGCTTGTGAGTGCGGTAATGAACCCTCGGGTTCTGTGGAATGGGGGGAATTTCTTGACTAGCTGCAAACCAGTTAGCTTCTCAAGAAGGACTCTACACCATGAAGTAAGTAATTATATATTGGCGTGGGCTGGGTAGGTCAGTCGGTGTAGCGACTGACTACGGGCTGGAAGGTCCGGGATCGAATCCCGGTGTGAACGAGATTTTCCGCCCGTCCAGACCGGCCCTGGGGCCCACCCAGCCTCCTGTAAAATGGGTACCGAGTCTTTCCCGGGGGTAAAGTGCGGCCGGAGCGTGCTGCTGACCACTCACACCCTTCTAGTGCCGCGGTCATGGAAGAGTAGAGCTATACCTCTACCCACCCTCTGGGCCACACCGGGCCTGTGACGGGATCACTTTACCTTTTGCCTTTTTTATATATATTGTTATTTTTACCACCCTGAAAGTGTCCACATGTGTGATCACTGTGTACTTAAATAACATTCATAAAACAAAAGTGCACTATTTGCTGTTTTTAATAAATTGTATGCGTTCATTTCATAAGTTTGTACGTTTTCTCTTCAGGTTGTCGATAGGAAACGGAAAAGCGGAAGACGGAAAAGTTGCATCCTTATCTACAGTTTTCTTTATTAACCCCGTAAATGTGAGCAGTGCTAAAGAGGCGGCTTCATCGGTGGCTAAGTAACAACGATGTCGTCCGCTCTACAGCGAGTAGAGCCTGTATATTTTAGACTTCTGCAACGGTGATGAGACCTTCCTTCTTCACGCAGCACAGGTTGCCCGGAAACGTCGGTAAGTAACTACCAGTGTACCCTGCGTATCGTCAAAGAAACGCGAATATCTAATAAAGGGCATGTAAGTAGACTTTTTCAGGGATACGTCTTCAAGGTGTGCACTCTATGCAAGGTGAAATGGTAGTTAATATTGATTCAGTCATATTTAAGCTATTTTTTTCAGTAATTGCTGGGGAACGTTACTGTAATTTTATATTTTACCTTGAAGAGTATTCGTAACTGTTGTTCCCGCAAATATGGATTTTGCCTTGTTTTGAAATACACGACCTCTAGACTGACCATTTTGTCCGATACACCGGGCTGTTCCACAGCTAGGGTCGTGATTTTTCAAAACGTCAAGGACGCTAGCAGAGAAATATTGTCAATAGCCGGATGTGCAGGACGAGAAGCGTTGCTGTGGTAACGTGTAGATAACAAGGGAAGTACTTCAGTCTTTGGGAGTGGGTGGGTGTGTGTGTGTGGGCGAGTCAGCGAGACGGGCGGCTGAGTTTCGGTGCGTCTCACATGTCACGTCTGATATATTGCACAATTTGTCAACTCTAAACATCGTGAATCCACGCCAAGCCCATCTGTTGATACAAGTTTACAGTATTTTTGAAGATAGAAAATTACAAGTTATAACCTTTCGTTACACAAGCCACGAATGCATAGTATGGAGTGGAGGTATAGTCACATCAAGTCATAATCTCGGCAGTATATGGATGTTAACCTTGCGCTTCTTCAGCTTTACCCTCGGGGACAGAACCACCAGTATCAATTAAATGGGAGACTGGGTGGACCCCAGAGCGTTTTTTGACTTTTTGACGAAGAGAAACATTTCGTCCCTACCGGGGTTTGAACCTCGAATTGTGTAGCCAGTTTCCCAGTCACTATACCGACACCGTTCCAATAGTTCCAATAGAAAGTAAAAATGTGACAAACTGGGGTAATTTTGGTAGAGAACGTCATGTTGGACTTGAGGTGCAACGATATAATAAAATTGTATTCAGACTGCTAATAAATATTAATATATATGTAAACGGGATCTCATATCAATTGATTATTTTGCAGTATGTGTAAAAATGAGTCCCGTTACAGGCTCGGAGGGGCCCAGAGGGTTCCAGGAAGTTAAGGTTCCCAGATTTCGTGACAATGGCACAGCATGGTGGTAGGTTGTCAGCCTTACGCACCGGCCGCCTTTACCCCCAGTAAATACTCCTGGTGCTCATTTCTGTTAGAGGCTGAGTCGACCCCAGGGCCATAGTGCGATCGGAAGGATTATGTCAATGAAAAATTCCAATGATACCAACTGGGATTGAACAAGCGACCTTCTGATTTGTAGCACAGCACCTTAACCACTGTACCTTAACCACTGTGCTACCGCGGTCCCCTGCACTATATGTACCAGCTCTTTTAAGTTTTTGGGAAATGACCTGATGATGGCTGTTATGGTCGAAACTAGTAGCCATCAATATAATAAATATATTGTGGTGTTACACTGAGTACACATATAATTTTATTTTTTCATTGTAACAAACTCACATTTGTGGTCTCCACACGGAAATTTATCGGACTTACATTTGTGTGTGTTAGGTGACAGGAGAGGACGTTTTTGTTCATACCGAGAAAACACGTGAGGGAACAGGAGCTGTAGCTCCACCTTATCTTAAACTCGGCAATGAATGGAGGTGAGCAGTCGGCCTCAGGCCCTGGCTGCTTTAGCTTCGCGGAAAACACATTTTTGCCCAGTAAAGGGCAGGCTGGTGAAGCCCGAAGGTCGATGAGGAGCAGATGACAGCGAGTCGCTTCTACTGGGAATCAACCCACGTTTCCTAGAATGTCCAGCCAGTAGCCCTGTCACTATAGTCACTACACCAACACGGCCAGCATGCGTAATTTGCATCACTAAATGTAACATATTAACAGTTTAGCAAACAATGAAACTACACTTCAAGGTCTGCATGAGGGTTTCTTAAGCAGGTTGTAAACGGGAGATGGATAGAAGGAAATCCCTTTTCTTAGATATCTTACAGTAATTCAATTAACATTACTATTATTCTGGATATTTTCCACCGTCTGGTGTTGTTTTTCAAACAACTTTTCGGCGACTGAATTTGTCTGCGTCATCAGGTACGCAGGTTTCTTTTCGGACGTGCCTCTTACACAGAGCATGAAAAAAATTTTTGTTGTTGCTGTCTCCCTCACACAGTTTAAATCATTATCCATAGCGGTGGATAAATCCCGAACTCCAGTTCGCTGTGGCGACTAAAGCCTTGTTTACGGTAGTGTCTAATGATTTTGCTACCTCAGTATGGAATTAACTGAATTCACTCTTCTGGCGCCTAGAATTTTAAGATAACTTCTATATTTTTGCACCCGCAATCATCAACATTTTGGGACTATGTCCGTTGATTTATTTCAAAACTTGAGTGTTATCGTTTTCTTAGTCTGTCAATATTTCTTCTTCTTCCTGGAGTGTAATTTGGTACCTTTTTTTGGCATTGGCCTGTGTTGCTGGTTATTTAAATATTCATTTCTTTTACAAAGTTTCTGAGTAGCTACGCACGAATTCTATTTGCGTTACCCGTCTCATTTTTGACGAATATTTGTACCACTGATTCTGAAAGCAGAATCAACAAAAATGAAACTTCTTTATTCATGAAGAGAATACACGAAGATAAAAATGTGCATTACTTTCTGACTGTTTTATATGGGTGTATAAATTTGTTAGTCACTCTAAGGTAAGAACATGGAGGTTGTTTGAAAAGAGAATATTGAGGATATTGTTGAGTGCTGGAAGGGAGGTGATTTTATTACAAGGATTATGAAAACTTTACCGTTAGAATCTGCAAAATGTATTTCCTCAATCTGGCCTATAGTTGTTAGGATGGCGACATATTGCTCGCGGAGGAAGATAAGGAATGAAACAAACTTGAGGTGGAGAAACCCCAAGTGTTATGTTCTTTGGGAGATTTAGTTATGTACAGAGGAATGACGTATTCCCGTGCCTTCGATAAGTAATTGGGGAAGGTTTTGGATTGAATCTGACCAGTTCTGTGTTGGTAATGCAACCATAGTTCTTAAGATACGTTAATTCATGTCCGGGTCCTGTCAATGCAGTGAAGATAATATATTAATCAGTTGAGTAATTATCAATGTATTTTTAAAAAGTTGTACCAAGAAATTAATTTATTCTTTTAGTAAAGAGCTAATTAATTTATAAGTGATATTTGCGAATAAATTGAATAAGCAGTCATGGACAGCCGACAAGGGGTGGTCCTCCAGCTTGGGGGTCGGGAGAGTGGCTAACAACCCCTCCCTGTCAAACAGCCCTGTTAAGAAACACTCGCACGCAGGAATGAGATGGGCTGGGCATGTGGCGCGTATGGGTGAGGAGAGGGGTGGATAGGATCTTGGTGGGGAAACCAGAGGGAAAGAGTCCACTGGGGAGACCTAGGCGTAGATGGATGGATAATATTAGGACGGATCTCCAGGAGGTGGGATGTGGGTATATGGACTAGATTGGGCTGGCCCAGAATAGAGACAGGTGGCGGACGCTTGTGAGTGCGATAATGAACCTTGGGGTTCCATGAAATGCGGGGAATTTCTTGACTAGCTGCAAACCAGTTAGCTTCTCAAGAAGGACTCTGCACCGTGGAGTAAGTAAGTAAGTATTAGTCCATTCTGGGTAGGTAGTTACAACCACATACAATTGTTGTTTGAATTAGGACGCTAAATTCAACACACACAGAACACAGTCTTTTAAGACCATCTGTAAATTTGGAACCACTTAGCAGAGAAATAAGGCAGTTAGTAATAATGTCATTAAGTGAGGCATGATTTATAGTAATTGCCTGAAACATGGTCAATTAATCTTCACAAAGCTGTCTCACCAGCTTCTGCAGTTTGTCCTCCATTAATTTTGTGGGAAAAACGTTCTGATCTCAATTGCTTCCTTTTACTCTAAGGTCAAAGTGAGGGACTGAAGGGGAAGGACCTTGACGTCATAAGGAGAAATCGACTGTAGACTATTTCAAGCCAGCACCAGCAGTGCCTGGGGTCACTAAGAGCAACCAAAATAAAGTTCGGCTTTTGTACTTGGTTACACTTTCATATTTGTCAAATCTAAATTGCCCAAAAGGACGAATGTTCTCTGGAATGTCTGTCAACCTGCAAAATATCCACAAATTCATGACTCTTTAGTTGCGTTTACAGAGTCAGCAATTCTTCCGTTAGTCTATGCGGATATATGAACTCGAATCGCAATGGACGGTCTTTCGTGAAATTTTGTAATGGAGGCTTTTATTAAAATCTTCCCCAAAAATTCAGCTTTGGTTAATATCCGACAAGTATATCGGACACATTACTTAAATTGCTTCTTTATTACTTCTTGATTTCAATGTGTAATGTTCGTCAAACGGATTTAATTTAACCCACTGTAGTTTGTAACACACTTACAGTATACATAAAGCTTCAGTTTGTACCACACAGAGAACACCTTGTGCTTCCATTATAAAAAAAATACTGTGGTCTCTATATAGAAGAATATAGAAATTTTCAAGTTATAACGTCACGGTACACATGCTAACTACTAAGATTTAAAGGGTCCAATCCTATCAATAACATAAAATTTAATCTCTAATATTAATTTCATAATTCGAGGTTTTTCCTTTGGATTGACACTTTTAAAGACAAATATATAATGTGACATTCAGAGGACCGTGCATCGTGATATTCTCATAATAAAACCAACTAGATGCACTAATTTCTCAAATGTATTTTTGGAATAGAACTCTACATGTTTCGAAAAGTTCTCTGACCATCATCAGGAGTCTAGCACTATACACATAGTAAAACACACAGGTTAAGCTGACTGTTTGCTAGCAAGCAATCAGCATAACCTGTATGATATATACCTATTGCAGTGTGTACAATGCTAGACTCCTGATGACAGACAGAGAAACTGTCCGAAACATGTAGAGTTTTATTCCAAAAATAAATTTGAGAAATTAGTGCATCTAGTTGGTTTTATTATGAGAATATCATGATGCACGGTCCTCTGAATGTCACATTATATATTTGTCTTTAAAAGTGTTAATCCAAAGGAAAAACCTCGAATTATGAAATTAATATTAGAAATTAAATCTTATGTTATTGATAGGACAAATATATAAATTTATTCTTGCCCTTCATTAAGCCCCACCCTGAAATTGTATGGAAGACTGAAGGTATGCCTTCACGCGTTCTTAATCGAAGAAACAGATGAAGGTGAGGGCATCAAACCCTTTGTCGAGCCACTCTTCCAGGTCACCGACTTGTTTTAGAAAGTATTTTAAAACAGATATTGTTGTCAAATCAAATATATCATTTATTACAAAATTACGGTTAGTTTGAATGTTTAATCGGAATGATGATCTACGCTCTTCACAGAGAGGAACAAAAATGCAATATCAGTTTTCAAAGACTTGCCGTTGTATTATTTAATGCTTAGCCAAGTACCGTGAAATGGGATTCAAAATCCTCTTTATGCAGTGTTTGAAACGGCACGATAATATTTCAAACATACTTGTTCATTGTCATTATCGCAATTTTTAGGTAATTATAGTTGAATTCGACAATTTGTGCTGTTATTTCTGTAGGAAAATATTTACGTATAATCCACAATATCAACTATTTTATGCCATTAACCCTTCCTCTATAGGCTCTATAGATATTATAGATATGAGGCCTATGTATGTTAGCATCTGACCTTAGAATATTTCAGCCTAATTGATAGACCGATAAAATAGTAATTTGAGTAGCATTTCAAGGTAGATGATTAAACAAAGAAATCAAATTAGTGTTATCGTTATAGAAATCAAGTTACGGACTAAACGACCCGAGTTCGTATCCCGGCAGGTTCAAGAGGCTTTCTGTCCGCCTAAACGTCCAGGTCGGCTGTGTGACCCACTCAGCCTCTTATTCAAAGTTACCTGGCATTCTATTCCCTAGGGGTAAAGCGGCCAGGGCATGAAGTTGATCACACCTTCTTTTCGCGCCAAAGTAAAGAATGAGTGGAGACCTACCTCCACTCCCCTTGTGTGCCTTCATGGCGCAGATAAAGAAAACTTTAACTTTTAGTTGTTTCAACAAAATATAGATAACTTATTACGTCACGAGATACGGAGCAGGAAAAGTACTAATTGCGGTGGATTTCCGACACTTCTGCACCACATACAGCCTGGCTTTATACCTCACAATTTACGTCCTTCCAGCTCCAAGAGTTAGATTATGTGTTGTCATAAACACGCCTTCTATACAATGAAAACAACATGTTTTATAATATCATTGTTTCTTGTTAGGAACTGCCAAGTTACTGAAGTGTGATTAACATACTTCCCTAAATGTAAGAGACTCCATTTAACATCCATATGAAGTACGCAGTCTCCATATGCATAATATTTATGTAAATGTTACCCAACTTAACCCTTTCAGGACTGAAATATATGTAACTAACATTCAGAATTTCATTTCCTTCTCCATATCTTGACCAAGAGCAGCAGGTTAATTTTGAATATCTTAATAAATAATTCCTGTTGTGAGAATAGAGCAAAACTGTAAGTAGTGTGTGTCACAAAAGGGCGAGATATTTGAATGTTCAGGCAGGTGGTGTATGCAGTCTTCAATGTGCTTTTAGGTTCAATATTTAGAAAATTATTCGATGTTGTAAATATTGTTGTAATATTAACCTAATAAGTTCTGCTTAACTTTTGAACGGTGACTATTTTAAAGTGTTCAAAAACTAAACAAAATTTACGCAACGTTTAGAAAGCTGAATACATTTCCATCCTCAGCTAACATCTTTAAGGCACAACAAAAACACACACACGCCTGCGGACGCACACACACAAACACACCACACCCACACTCACACAAACACACCACACACAAACACACCACACCCACACACACACACCCACAACACACACGCGCACACACACACACACCACACACCACACACACACACACAACACATACCACACACCACACACACACACCACACACCACAAACACACACACACAAAAAAAAACACACACACCACACACACCACACACAAAAAAAAAAAAAAAACAAACAACACACAAACA